>Ga0214545_1002510_pt1 | contig 35349 bp, 28 predicted proteins | sample CNSS4metaG_FD_160064 | JGI IMG/M metagenome (GOLD analysis project Ga0214545, IMG submission 160064) | Root nodule microbial communities from cowpea collected in UCLA plant growth center, Los Angeles, California, USA - CNSS4 | ecosystem: Host-associated > Plants > Roots > Nodule | place: USA...
ACACTTTATAAGTTTACAAGATTAATATTTTTTATTTTTAATTACACAACAATGTTTTTAATTTTTAATCATTTTACAAGTTTACAACATTTATACACAACATCACTTTATTTTATCATTACAATTCAATGTTTTTGTTAGAACTTAGCAATTTTTTATTCAGTGTTTTGTTAGAACTTAGTAATTTTTTTTTTCAGTAACTTACTAACCAATTTGTCATCATCTGCATTTGTTGCTCTTCATTGTTACATTAAATCAAATCTTGTAATCTTTCTACTCACACATTTAGGTACTTCTTCCTATATCATTATCTTCTTTTAGTTTTATCTGTTGTATATATTATGTACTACTTTCATTGTCCTTCTTTTCATTCATTACTTTCTTCCAAGTAATACATTTTAAAATTTATATTAATTTTGGATTTATTATTTATTGTTTTTGGTTTAAATAGACAACATACCAAAATGGAAAATATTCCTTCTAACAAATCAACATCAGAACAACAAAGACAAAGATGGAGAATAAATGCTGCAAATAGAAGACGTAGAATGACCCCCCAAGAAAGACTTATTGAAAAATCTAAAAGAAGGAAAAATAATCCTGAAAACACCATCAACATTGTCCAAATGCCAAACAGAGCTCTCCGATTGAGAATGACATCTATTCGACAAATGGCTCAGTCAGTAACTGATGCAGGTAACATAACATTTTTGCTCATCATTATTGTATGTCATTGACCGAGAATGTCCTTCTGAGTACCCTCACATTCTTTTTTGTTATTTCCTATAAACTATATATTTGATTTAAATAAAATTTAACTTATTTTTTAAATATTAGGTTATGGTTTGGTCCCAAAAAGGTTTGCAGGATGTAATGATAATGAAGTAAGACCAAGTAATACACACATTACTGACACTCAACATGGTAGTCAATTTTATTCACCAATATTTAATTCATGTTATTTACTTACCATTTGATAAACCCTAGACAAGGAATAATGTTAGCTTAAGTGGTTGAGAGCACTTGATTATGTCGAGTATGCTTATTTAATTTTATTTATTTTACAATTATATTGTGAATGCAGGAGCATGACTTAAGGTGGTATGTACGTAAGAATTAACATGAATCATGTGATAACTTGTTGGTTCTACATAGACTTGGTGGGTGGAAGGGTGTGAGTTTGAACCTTAGTTGGCATAAGTTATATTTTTTTATGTTTAATGTTTTGCTAAAGAAGGAAAAGCTAGAAACTCTAGAGCTCCTCTAAGAAAACATAGAGGTTGTTGGAGAAGTAAAAACACTAGTTAATAGCCACAAACCTTTGTTATTAATTAAATTTCATTTTGGTATTTTTTTATTTATTCATTTTGGGGCTGGAAATTGAGAGGGAGAAAAGAGTGAGTTTGAAAGCAAACAGTCTTAGTGTGTGGCAGCAAGGGAAGGCAGAGAGAAACGAAATTTGCAATTTAGGGAGAGAAAGGGGGTGCTGGAAAGGAGCTTTTGAGTAGGAGCAAGAGTTGAAGCTTTCGGGGACGAGAAGAGATCATTGGGAATGCACTAGGAGCAAGGAAACCGGGTAAAGGGAGCTGTCCATGCTTGTTTAATCGTGTTTTTTTTTTATTATTCTGGAATGATTCCATGGCTGGAATGTTGAGTTTCCTTCCATTTCACGTGAATTTTCGTAAATTTTGGGTATCTGCCCAGAAACCGCCTAGCGGCTCAAAATGCTCTGCCAGGCGACACAGCCATTCTTAATAATCTCTGAGTTCTGTGATGAATCGCCTGGCGGCAATAAGGAACCGCCAGGCGACACACACTGGAATTGCATAATTTGATGCGTTTTTGATGTTTTTGTGATATGTTTGGCATTCTGCAATTATACAATATCGATAATAGGTTTCTTGGCATGATTGGATGATGATGAAATTGTGGGTGGTGATGTGATAAATTTAGGGTTGTGTACAAATGCATGATTACTATACGTTATGTTTGATTGTTAATTGTAAAGTATAGGAATCGACAATTTGTTATTGGAGGCCTCAATTAGATTGTATAGAATGGTCAGTGCGTATTAAATATGTGAATGCATATGGTTGAATCTTTGATGGAATATTGATTTTGGAATTTAGGGCATATTAGGGTTTTTCTGTAGGGGCGAGGAAATCTAGATGTTCCCAGATTCCTGATGCATCGCTCGACGGTATACAATATGCCGCCAGGCGATACCGAGATGCCAGTAGTGGTTTGGCTTGCTCAGTGGGAAACAAATTAAATTTATGGGCGTTATGGATGACTGTTAGTATGAAAATGAGGGTGATTATATGATGTAAGAGTTATAAAATGGGATGTGTAGATGTATGAACTATAGTTAAAGAGTCATGAGAAAACTTGAAATGAGTATTACAATAAGATAGACTTTGTGTGGTTTCATGTATGTTTAGATTGCTGGTATAAGATTGTGCCTAGTTGGAGTGTTGTTATTTAACTGCTTAAAGTGACGTATTAGTGTTGATGTTGAGTATCCTTAATAAACTGTTATGTTGGGATTATGTGATATGACAATAGTGTTCCCGTAAGGAGGTGGTGTAATGGTATTATTAGAATACTGGTTGTTAGTGTCACATGCATAAATAGATGATTGATCATTCTGTGCTTTAACTCCAACTTAAATACATGTGTACTTGCTTTGGTTGATGTTTGAGAGGTTATCATAATGATTTGATGATTGAAGTGTTGTAAATACTTCAATATGGTGATCTGAATGTATGACTGAATGATTGGATGTGTTTGGAAACCCTTGGAAGTGTCTAAACCAGTAGAAGATTGTTTTTACTGGTGTGGCGCCTGGCGGTAGGAGAAGCTCCGCTAGGCGATAAGCCACGAATAGAGGAATCACTGGGAGAGTGGCGCCTGGCGGTAGAGAGACACTGCCAGGCGGTCTGGAGCCTGTTCGCCTAGCGGCGCTTGGGAAGCGCCAGGCGATGGCGCAGGGACAGGGGTCCGTTGTAGATGGATTTGCATGGATGATCTTGATGGCTTGGTCATGGATATGCTGGATTAGTTACGAGCGGGGAGGTTCGTAACGGTGATTTGAGATGCATGATTGATGCGAGCGGGGAGGTCTGTATCTGTTGTACTCTTGTGTGGGAATACAAGCAAGGAGGTTCGTATGTTCCGTGCTCACACTTGAGGCTACTATGAGCGGGGAGGTTCATAGTAGGTGTTCACACATGTTGGACTACGAGCGAGCAGATTCGTAGAGTTGGACTACGAGCGAGCAGATTCGTAGAGTTGGACTACGGGCGGGGAGGTCCGTAGAGTTGGACCACGAGCGGGTAGATTTGTGGGAGCATGATAATTCCTAAGGACCAAGGTGGAGAATGGCTCTTTCTCATATAGGTTATGAGATTGGGGTATAATGTTCTAAAGAAGTCAATAAACTAAAAATTGGATTAGATTGGGTGAGGCTTAATGTTTATTATTTTATTATTTATCTTATTTTTCTTTCTCAGCTCACCCTTCTTGTTTGTATGTTTGTGTTTGGTGATGATCACGTAACTTGTTATGTGGGAGCAGATGTGAATTCAGGTGAGAACACTGATGCATAGTGACAGAGCGGGGCAGACGATGGGAGATTTTTCGCCATATTTTATTTCCATGCATTTTGTAACAAACTTTATGATGCTTTTCACTATTATGAACATGTAATAAAGATGGAGTAGTGTGATTGGATTATCGTGAGAAAAGTTTTAAATTTTCCCGCGCTTGGGAAACTTTATATAATGTTTTAATTCCAAAAGAAATGTTATGATTCATGCTTATCTAGTAATATCCAACTGGGGTGTCACACTTCATGCTTTCACATAACAGGTTATACTCATGAACGACAAAGGTTTGAAGAATATAATGTATATGAAACATTGCCAAGTACTCCACCTGTTAGTAACATAGATTGTGGTCAGTACACTATATCTAATAATATTAAAAGTACTTTATAAATAATTACATTTACTTATGCTTAAACAAAAAATTTATATCTAACTCTATACAAAAAAGTAGAATACAACTTCTTTGTTTAGGTTTAAACCCACCTCATCACTACTGTATGTCATTAGCTGAGAAAATCCTTCCGAGTATGCTTACATTCTTTTTAGTTCTTTCCTGCAAAGTATATATTTGATTCAAATAAAATTTATCTTATTTTTTAAATATTAGGTTATGGTTTTGCCCCACAAAGGTTTCCAAGACGTAATGATAATGAAACAGGACCAAGTAATACACACATTATTGACACTGAACATGGTTAGTCAACTTTATTCATCAATAGTTAATCCATGTTATTTACTTTCCATTTCACAAAATATCTTTATTTATTATTCTACGATGCGTAATTATGATTTTGATATAATTTATTACGATGTTGAATAATAAAACACCTTTAAGTTGTCATTAATTTTCGCAGTTAGTTCCTTTTTTTCTTTTTTCTCTGTGTATCAAGATATGATTACACTTTTTTACCATCTATCATGGTTTTTAATTTGCTCTTTATTTATTACAATGATCTTGGTTATTTATTATGCACTTTTTTACATTGATTTAACACCACACATGTTATGGATTTCCTACACAAAGATTGGAAGGATGTAATGATAATGAAACATGACAAAGTAATACACACGTCAGTATCATTCAACATGGTTAGTAAACTATTTTCATCAATAGTTAATACTCATTTTGGTACCATTGAACCTGATTTGTATCTTTTTCCTACCATAATTAATACATGTTGTGCTTTAATAATGCACTTTTAATACTTCTACAATTTATAATACTACATTATTTATTATTCTTCCAATTTATCACAATAATGTAGATATGCTACATACATTCCCCCGAACACATAATAATGCTAGACAATTTTCAAATACGGTTCTAATGCTCAAATTTCAATTGCCTACACCAACTACATGTCCACATTGTCATGCACGATTATTTTATCATGAATCAAGCGAGCAAATATTTCCACGTGTTCGTCCTCCACATGAGTTGCTTCAAATATTTTCAAGCCAAACATTTGAAAGTAGAAATTTTAGAGAGCATATAAGAAGTTACAATCATGTTTTTTCATTCAGTTCTCTTGTTGTTCATATGGATTAAACTATAGTAGCAAATGGTCGTGGTATATATAGTTTTTGTGCTCAAGGTGCAATCTATCACAGGGTAGGAAGATTTTATCCAAATGATGGGTCCAGACCCCGATTTTTGCAGTTGTACATTTATGACATTGAATATGAATTACAAAATAGGATGTTGGAAAACCCTCAACTTCATCAAACTATTGTTCATAAATTGCAACAAATATTACACCGGTGCAATCCTTTTGTGCATGTATTTCGACAACTTGCTCAAGAACCAAATATTCAGATATGTTCTTTACTCATTAAAAAACGTCATGCGAATCAACCACAATATAATCTTCCAACTACATCTCAAGTAGCAGCTGTTATTGTTACTGCAGACAAAACATTAATGGCACGTGGCCGAGATATTAAAGTTGCAGGTCATGATGGAAATTTAATAAACATACAAGAGACCGTAGGATATTATGACCTTTTACAATATCCTTTATTATTTCCATTTGGAACATATGGTTTTGACACCAATACAAAAAATCATAATGGCCAAAGTATCTCTTGCCGAGAATATTATAGTTTCATGCTTCAGGTAACTTCTATCATAATTACCTATGTTTCATCAAATTACTTAGTATGAAGAAGGCTAACATATTTTTAGAAACACGTGATTATTTAATGTAGATTCGTCCAAACTACCAGTCTATAATATTACAAGCAGAATGACTTTTTCAACAATATATTGTAGATAATTACGTTACGATTGAGATCGGGAGGTTATGATGGATTCCAAATCATCAAAACAACATTCGTGCTGAAGTGTACCAAGGTTTGCAAGATGCTTTGCATGAAGGACAAACTCACGTAGATAAATATATTTAAAACAACATTTATTACATCTAAATATATTATCATTCACTCTTTCATTTCTTTGAAGATATTGTTGGAAAGAGGACAATATTACAATCGTCATTTATTGGTAGTCGTCGTGACTTGACACAAGGATATCAATATGGTATGACAATTATTGTTAACAATGGAAAACCTGATATTTTCCTTACAATGACATGCAATCCATCTTGGAGTGAAATTTCTTCTGAACTACAAAATCAACAAACTCCACAAGATCGCCCTGACTTGCTCACACAAATCTTTCAAGCAAAATTTGAGCAATTGAAGGAAGATGTTGTTAATAAAGGAGTCCTCGAAAAAGTTATTAGTTATATGTATGTTACTGAATTTCAAAAACGTGGGTTATCACATATACATATGCTATTGATCTTAGATAATATGATAAGTTACGTGATCCACAAGATTATGATAACATTGTCAGGGCAGAAATACCAAATAAGGAAGAAGAACCACAATTGCATGAAGTTGTGTTGAAACACATGATACATGGTCCTTGCAGAACTCTCAATCCTAGATCACCATGTATGAAGAGATTTCCCAAAAATTTCTTGGAAGAAACACAACAAGGTAATGATTCATATCCTCAATACAAAAGACATTTTGATGAACCAATTTCAATAAATAGAAATGTGACTGTTGACAATAGATAGGTGGTTCCTTATAACCCTTGGTTACTCTTAAAATACGATTGTGATATAAATGTTGAGGTCTGCAGCAACATCAAAAGTATTAAATATTTGTATAAGCATGTTTACAAAGGACCAAATCGAGTAGCAATGGAGATTCATAAAGGACCTATTATAGATGAAGTCTAGCAATATCTCGATGCTAGATGGATTTGTGCTCCCGAGACTTTATGGAAAATATTCAAATTTACAATTTTATCGGATGAATCCAACTGTTGAAAGATTGCAAGTTCATATACCAAATCGACAACAAGTGCGATTTTATAAGCACCAAAACATCAATATTTAGCTCATTAACCTCAAATCTTGATCAAAGTATTAAATATTAGTTGATACACAATCTTACGAATTAGTAATTTACTGCTTTCCTTTTCAACCAATCTACGTATACCATCATAAATTATTATCAATTATTCTTAATATTATACATATAGATACATAAAAAAGTGAACACACAGACGCGACAACGCCGGTGTTTTCGCTAGTCTATTTAAATATAATACATTATACTATTATTTATTTTTATTCATCCATTTATAAGATACAACTTCATTAATTTCACTTTTCTTTTATAAGATAAAACTGTTTCATTTAATTTTTTTAATAAATAAGCATTAAAAAAATTATGTGTATTATTGATATTTTATTGGGACACATTTATTTAATTCTTTTATTTTTTATTATTTTTAAGCACTTTTATATATTAGTGTGTATGTTTATCATGACATTATTATATATTTTTTATCATTATACCTGAAGATATTCTAGCTATTATATTGATTAGCCATTGTATAATAAACACACTTAGTCCATATAAGGAATTAATTATGAAACTTCCCCTTAAAATGAGTATGAAAAAGATTAGCAGAAGTACCTTTTAATCAATGTGACTATTTTTATGGGTGAAACAGAACAATGAGACATGATTTGTGTCCTAATTTAAGTAGCTAAATGAATTACTTTTTTAACTTTCAACTAATTTTACTAAATATATAATAGTAAGTGTATTTGATGTAGTGCTTGGTGTAATATTTTAATCCTCTGGAAAAGTTTGATTATTGAAAAATTTTAGTGTAATTTTTATAAAAAAGGAACTTATTAAAATATTTTAGATTTGACACATTATGAATCTAAAGATACGCTTTTTGCAGTCTTTTATAACAGAAATAACAATTTATGATGTGACAATTCATTTTTTAAATAAATATATTACAATGTTTACTTTACAAAAATACATTATAATTAGATGGGTTCCTAGAAAATCAAATGTTAAGCAAAAAGAACTCTTGGCAAAGATCTAATTTCTCCTTTCTCTCTAATTATACATTGCATATTTAAGATTGTTTTATTTTAACTAATAATAGCATAGTGTTTCCATAATTAACTTTACATTCGACACAGTTAATTATAAAAAGAAAATTATAAAATTACACAATAATTTCAAATTTTAAATTTCACTTTATATTTGTTATTTAAAATTAACATTTTAAAATGAAACTAGTAATTAGTTACTAACCCATTTATATATTTTATTAAAAACATTTATATTATAAAATTAAGAAAGGATAATCATGTTATTAAACTTTTTTTATGTCAGTATTATATATATATATATATATATATATATATATATATATATATATATATATATATATATATATATATATATATATACTAGCAAAAACATAGGCGTTGTCGTGTCTGTGTGTTCGCTTTTTTTTATGTATCTATATGTATAATATTAAGAATAATTCATGATAATTTATGATGGATATACGTAGATTGGTTGAAAAAAAAAGTAGTAAGTTACTAATTCGTAAGATTGTGTAATATTTAATACTTTGATCAAGATTTGAGGTTAATGAGCTAAATATTGATGTTTTGGTGCTTATAAATCGCACTTGTTGTCAATTTGGTATATGAATTTGCAATCTTTCAATAACTGGATTCATTCGATAGATTATAAATCTGAATATTCTCCACAAAGTCTTGGGAGCACAAATCCATCTAGCATCGAGATATTGTTGGACTTCATCTATAATAGGTCCTTTATGAATCTCCATTGCTACTCGATTTGGTCCTTTGTAAACATATTTATACAAATATTTAATACTTTTGATGCTGCTACAAACCTCAACATTTATATCACAGTCGTATTTTAAGAGTAACCAAGGGTTATAAGGAACCACCCATCTATTGTCAACAGTCACATTTCTATTTATGGAAATTGGTTCATCAAAATGTCTTTTGTATTGAGGATATGAATCATTACCTTGTCGTGTTTCTTCCAAGAAATATTTGGGAAATCTCTTTTGGCATTGATTGCGCTTCATACATGGTGAGCTAGGATTGAGAGTTCTACAAGGACCATGTATCATGTGTTTCAACACAACTTCATGCAATTGTGGTTCTTCTTCCTTATTTGGTATTTCTGCCCTGCCAATGCTATCATAATCTTGTGGATAAAGTAACTTATCATTATTATCTAAGATCAATAGCATATGTACATGTGGTAACCCATGTTTTTGAAATTTAGTAAGATATATATAACTAATAACTTTTCTGATGACTCCTTTATTAACAACATCTTCCTTCAATTGCTCAAATTTTTCTCGAAAGATTCGTGTGAGCAAGTCAGGGCGATCTTGTGGAGTTTGTTGATTTTGTAGTTCAGAAGAAATTTCACTCCACAATGGATTGCATGTCATTGTAAGGAAAATATAAGGTTTTCCATTGTTAACAACAATTGTCATACCATATTGATCCTTGTGTCAAGTCACGACGACTACCAATAAATGACGATGGTAATATTGTCCTCTTTCCAATAGTATCTTCAAAGAAATGAAAGAGTGAATGATAATATATTTATATGTAATAAATGTTGTTTTAAATATATTTATCTGCGTGAGTTTGTCCTTCATGCAAAGCATCTTGCAAACTCTGGTACACTTCAGCACTAATGTTGTTTTGATGATTACGAATCCATCGTAACCTCCCGATCTCAATCTTAACGTAGTTATCTACAATATATTGTTGTAAAAGTCGCTCCGCTTGTAATATTATAGACTGGTAGTTTGGACGAATCTACATTAAATAATCATGTGTTTCTAAAAATATGTTAGCCTTCTTCATACTAAGTAATTTGATGAAACATAGGTAATTATGATAGAAGTTACCTGAAGCGTGAAACTATAATGTTCTCGGCAAGAGATACTTTGGCCATTATGATTTTTTGTATTGGTATCAAAACCATAAATAATAAAGGATATTGTAAAGGGTCATAATATCCTACGGTCTCTTGTATGTTTATTAAATTTTCATCATGACCTGCAACTTTAATATCTCGGCCACGTGCCATTAATGTTTTGTCTGCAGTAACAATAACAACTGCTACTTGAGATGTAGTTGGAAGATTATATTGTGGTTGATTCGCATGACGTTTTTTAATGAGTAAAGAACATATCTGAATATTTGGTTCTTGAGCAAGTTGTCGAAATACATGCACAAAAGGATTGCACCGGTGTAATATTTGTTGCAATTTATGAACAATAGTTTGATGAAGTTGAGGGTTTTCCAACATCCTATTTTGTAATTCATGTTCAATGTCATAAATGTACAACTGCAAAAATCGGTGTCTGGACCCATGATTTGGATAAAATCTTCCTATCCTATGATAGATTGCACCTTGAGCACGAAAACTATACATACCATGACCATTTGCTACTATAGTTTCATCCATATGAACACCAAGAGAAGTGAATGAAAAAACATGATTGTAACTTCTTATATGTTCTCTAAAATTTCTACTTTCAAATGTTTGATCTGAAAATATTTGAAGCAGCTCATGTGGAGGAGCAACACGTGGAAGTAAGACTTTGCCAGCAGAGCAACACATATCGCATGATTCATGATAAAATAATCGTGCATGACAATGTGGACATGTAGTTGGTGTAGGCAATTGAAATTTGAGCATCAGAACCGTATTTGAAAATTGTCTAGCACTATTATGTGTTCAGGGGAATGTATGTAGCATATCTACATTATTGTGATAAATTGGAAGAATAATAAATAATGTAGTATTATAAATTGTAAAAGTATTAAAAGTGCATTATTAAAGCACAACATGTATTAATTATGGTAGGAAAAAGATACAAATCAGGTTCAATGAAAATAGTTTACTAACCATGTTGAATGGTACTGACGTGTGTATTACTTTGTCCTGCTTCATTATCATTACATCCTTCCAATCTTCGTGTAGGAAAATCATAACCTATGTGATGTTAAATCAATGTAAAAAAGTGCATAATAAATAACCAAGATCACTGTAATAAATAAAGAGCAAATTAAAAACCATGATAAATGGTAAAAATGTATAATCATATCTTGATACACAGAGAAAAAAAGAAAATAAGGAACTAACTGCAAAAATTAACGACAACTTAAAGGTGTTTTATTATTCAACACCGTAATAAATTATATCAAAATCATAATTACGCATCGTAGAATAATAAATAAAAAAAATAAAAATATTTTGTGAAATGGAAAGTAAATAACATGGATTAACTATTGATGAATAAAGTTGACTAACCATGTTCAGTGTTAGTAATGTGCCTATTAATTGGTCCTGTTTTATTATCATTACGTCCTGGAAACCTTTGTGGGGCAAAACCATAACCTAATATTTAAAAAATAAGATAAATTGTATTTGAATCAAATATATTTTTTACAGGAAAGAACTAAAAAGAATGTAAGCATACACGAAAAGATTTTCTCGGCTAAGGACATACAATAGTGATGAGGTGGTTTAAACCTAAACAAAGAAGTTGTATTCTACTTTTTTGTATAGAGTTAGATATAATTTTTTTTGTTTAAGCGTAAGTAAATGTAATTATTTACGTAGTACTTTTAATATTTGTAGAATACATTATTGTTTATATACATTTTTTATTGTTGTACATAATACAAAGTATATAGTCTACTGACCACAATCTATGTTATTGACAGGTGAAGTACTTTACAATGCTTCATATACATTATATTCTTCAAACCTTTGTGGTGCATGAGTATAATCTGTTATGTGAAAACATGAAGCATAATAAATAAAAAATATGTAAATATTTCATAAAATGGTAAGTAAATAACATGTATTAAATATTGATGAATAAAATTGACTAACCATGTTGAGTGTCAGTAATGTGTGTATTACTTGGTATTGCTTCATTATCATTACGTCCTGCAAACCTTTGTGGGACCAAACCATAACCTAATATTTAAAACATAAGTTAGATTTTATTTAAATCAAATATATAGTTTATAGGAAATAACAAAAAAGAATGTGAGGGATCGAAAGGACATTCTCGGCCAATGACATACAGTAATGATGAGGAAAAATGTGATGTTACCTGCATTAGTTATTGACCGAACCATTTGTCGAATAGATGTCATTCTCAATCAGGAAGCTCTGTTTGGCATTTGGACAATATTGGTTGTGTTTTCAGGATTATTTGTCCTTTTCTTAGATTGTTTAATAAGTCTTTGTTGGGAGATCATTCTACGTCTTCTATTTGCAACATTTATTCTCCATCTTTGTCTTTGTTGTTCTAATGTTGATTTGTTAGAAGGAATATTTTCCATTTAGGTATGTTGTCTATTTAAACCAAAAACAATAAATAATAAATCCAAAATTAATATAAATTTTAAAATGTATTACTTAGAAGAAAGTAATGAATGAAAAGAAGGACAATGAAAGTAGTACATAATATGTACAACAAATAAAACTAAAAGAAGATAATGATATAGGAAGAAGTACCTAAATGTGAGTAGAAAGATTACAAGATTTGATGTAACAATGAAGAGCAGCAAATACAAATGATGACAAGTTGGTTAGCAAGTTACTGAAACAGAAACAAATATCTGTAATTAAAAAAACTAATTTGTTAGTTTTAAAATAATATAGTATGTTAAAAAATTACTAAGTTCTAAAAAAATACTGAATAAAAAATTGTTATGTTCTAAAAATAGCACCGAATTGTAATGATAAAATAAAGTGACGTTGTGTATAAATGTTGTAAACTTGTAAAATGATTAAAAATTAAATCATTGTTGTGTAATTAAAAATAAAAATTATTAATCTTGTAAACTTATAAAGTGTTTAAAAATTAAAAATAGTTATAATGAAAAATATTTACGAAAAAATTTCATGTAAACTTATAAATTAAGAAAAAAATTAAAAGTATTTTGAATGAAAAATATTCATGTTATAAACTTTGAAACTTATAATGAAAAATATCTTTATTGTAAAGTTATTAAATAATTTAAAGTTGTAAACAGTTATAGTTAAAAAAAATTATGTTGTAAACTTATAAATTAATTAGAAATTAGAAATACTTATCAAGTAAACTTATAGAATGATTAAAAATTTAAAATATTGATGTATAATTAAAAATTAAAAAGATTAATGTTGTAAACTTATAAAGTGATTAAAAATTACAAATACTTATAATGAAAAATAGTACACTGTAAAGTTAAAAAAATAAAGTAAAATTTAAAAACTTATAATAAAAAATATTTATGTAATAAACTTATAAAATTATTAATAAAATAGAAATACTTATCGAGTAAACTTATAAATGATTAAAAATTAAAAACATTAATGTATAATTAAAAATTATAAATATTAATCTTGTAAACAGATTAAAATTAAAAGTACTTATAATGAAAAATATTAAAGTTATAAACTTGTAAAATTATTAAAAATTTAAAATACTTATCAGGTAAACCTATAAAATGATTAAAAATTATAAACATCGATATGTAATTAAAAATTTAAATATTAATATAGTAAACCTATAAAGTGATTAAAAATTAAAATATTTATAATGAAAAATAATTATGTTGTAAATTTAAAAAAATTAAAAAATGAAAAAGACTTATAATGAAACTTCTTTACGCCACCTGTTGCCGGAGCAGATTCTCTGGCTGCCTTCGTGGCCAGTTACTTCCTAAGAGCCTTGACTCCAGTGGATTTGTGTGCAGTTTGCTTGGATAGTGTCATTGTGAGAAAAATATATCGTAAATTTATAAAAATATTTATAATGAAAATGAAAAAATTCATAAGTAAAATTTTAGAAACCAATCCTATAAAACTGTGCGATCCTTGCTACAGTCTGCATTCAAACTGTGCGAACACTGCAAATTGCACATTAATTCAGTCCTGCATTTTCTTCTCTCACTCATAATTTCCTATAAAACTTATTAAATTCATAAAAAAAAAAAGTAAACCCTAACAATAAAAAAAACCACAATTCTCCGCCTCCTTAATCTATCATAAAACAATTATAAAGAAGATGCGCACAAAAAATTAATGGTAGATTATAAAACATTTAAATTTCATTTCTCATCATTTTCACAGAAAAAAATTGAAACATCAGAAATAATAAAAAAGCATGAAAAACAAGTAATTATAAATGGAACAATTGAACATTCAATATTAAGCATACACGGATAATCATAAATCAAAAGGAATAATGAAAATGTCCTTTTTATTTAAACCAATGAAGATAAATAATATTAACAAATTAAATGTGAAAGTAAAGATAATAAGTAAGGTAAGACAACTTTACGAGAAGAAATAGTAATAAAATGATATTATTGAAAAAAAAAAAACAAACTGTAAAATATCGGTTACATGTTAAATTATTTTAAAAATATTAAAAAATTTATTATATTAGGAAGGGTGAAATAAAAATTAAAAATAGTAAACAAAAGTTTATAAATAATACCTTTTAGGTTATATTCCTTTTTCAAATACCTAGCCAATTATTATGATAATCTGTTTGTACAGGGTTTTAACATTTATTTTCCTAGCACAGGACAAACTGTCGGGATCATATCCAGATGAATCTAGAATGAGAATTGGAATAGAAAATTTTCACGATTATAAGAAAGTTTACGCAACCAAACATGTGAAATTGTCTGTACGTGTCTGTACGAGATCTCTTCCTCATTAAAAACATCAAACTAAACTTTCTATTGACATGACGCAAAAAAGTTTCGAGAAATATTGTACGTACTTGTAATTCGAGGATTTGTAGGAAAACACAATACAGTATGTGTATTTTGAAATGATGTATTGTTTGTATTGAATACCCGTGAACGGGGTGATCATACATCACATGGAGATGACACCAAAAGGGTGTCCGTTTGAAGAGATTCATCAAACCATGATTTAGAGATAGGAATATTAAATTTATTTATAATTTCATAAACTAATTTGAGAATGAATAAAGAGATTGTGAAATAATACCAAAATCTCATATATCAGAACTACGAAGACTTGCATAAATTTTAAGCATTTTACTTTTATATTCTGTTTAGAGAAATGATACAATGACACCTTTTTCTTACCAGTTCTCTTACCACTTCACGTGACATGAGATATTTAATTTTTAATTTTTTTTAATTTAATTGAAAAATGAAATGACAATGCAAAAGCTTAGAGTATGCATTCGCACGTGTTGAACACTTACCGTTCATCAGATAACCTTCCTCTCTTTTCATTTTGATTTTTCAAAAAATCTCTCTCCTATGAACCAACTCTTCCCCAAACCTCACCAAAAAACCCTCCCCGCACACACCTCTCCTCCACCGTGAAAATTCATCACAGACCCCTCTCTCCTTTGAATGTTGAAACTCCAAACTCGTTTCTGTTCTTCGAAAAACCCTATCCCATTTTAATCTTCAAACTGTTCCCCCTATCCCAAATCCCTCTGAACCAACGGTTCCCGAAACCTCCCCAGAAAACCCTTCCCGAACACACCTCTCCTTTCATTGTTGAATCCTCAACCCGTATCAGTTCTTCGAAATAGTTAAAAAAACATGTTAGAAAACATGTTAGAAAACATGTTACAACGGTTGCGAACCACAAGCTAAAATACCAATGAAATAGTTAAAAAAACATGTTAGAAAACATCAAGATATGAAATTAATTAACTATTATAAATAAATGGAAAATGATTAGTTGACTACTTTTCCTTACGACTTCTCTTGCCACCGAAGAAAAATACTAACCTGCAACATTTTTAAACTTATCTTACAACCCAAGCGCAATTATGATGTAACCCATCAAGGAGTTTTTGCATAAAACAAGTTGACAGATATTGGAAGTGCATAACAACACACAAATCTCTCCTCTACTAAAAGGGTGGACTTCAACTGTGCATACAAATACCAGACCCCATCCCACTTATTATAAACCAAGTGTAAGTTCCTTTGGAAAAAAAATAGTCTGCAACATTCTTAAATTTGTCTATAACCCAAAAGCAATTAAGGTGTATGACAACACACAATTTTCTCCCTTCCTAAAAGGCTAGACACCAGCTGTGCACACCAATACAAGACTCCATCCTACTTTCTCTTAAGTTCATTTAGGGAAAAACCAGCCTGCAACATATTTAAACTTATGTTGCAACCCAAGAATAATTAAGGTGTAACCTACGAAGGAGTTTTTGCACAAAATAAAAATGACAGATTTTGAAAGTGCATTACAACACACAATTTGTTTCCCTTAGTAAAAGGGTGGACCCCAATTGTGCATACCAATACTAGACCCCATTCCACTTCTTCTAAACCAAGTGTAAGTTCATTTAAGGAAAAACTAGTCTGTAGTATTTTTAAACTTATCTTGCAACCCAAGACCAATTAAGGTATAACCCACAAAAGAGTTTCTGCACAGTAAAATTGACAGATTTTGGAAGTGCATAAGAACACACAATTTTCTCCCTTACTAAAAGGGTGGACCCGAGCTATGCACACAAATACCAGACCCCATCCATTTTCTTCAAAATTGGGTGTAAGTTCATTTGGGGAAAATTTACCTTCAAACATTTTTAAATTTATCTTGCAACCCAACAACAATTAAGGTGTAACCCACGAGAGAGCTTTTGCATAAATTAAAATTCACAGATTTTGGAATTGCATAAGAACACACAATTCTCCCCCTTACTAAAAGGTTGGACCCCAACTATACAAACCAAGACCAGATCCCATCCCAATTCTTCTAAACCAGGTCTAAGTTCATTTGGGAAAAAACTAGCTTGTAATATTTTTAAATTTATCTTGCAACCCAAGAGCAATTAAGGTGTAACCCGCCAAAAAGCTTTTGCACAAATTAAAATTGACAGATTTTGGAATTACGTAAGAACACACAATTCTCCCCCTTACTAAAAGGTTGGACCCCAACAATGCACACCAATACCAGATAGAATTGGGATTTTCTAGAAAGCCAAATAGAATTGGTTTATGGTTTTTCAAAGAACTGATACGGGTTGGGGGATTCAACAATGAAAGGAGAGGTGTGTCCAGGAAGGGTTTTCTAGGGAGGTTTCGGGAACAATTGATTCAGAGGGATTTGGGATAGGGGGAACAGTTTGAAGATTAAAATGGGATAGGGTTTTTCGAAGAACATAAACGGGTTTGGGGTTTCAACATTTAAAGGAGAGAGGGGTCTGTTGAATTTTCACAATGGAGGAGAGGTGTGTGCAGGGAGGGTTTTCTGGGGAGGTTTGGGGAAGAGTTGGTTCACAAGAGAGAGACTTTTTGAAAAATCAAAATGAAAAGAGAGAAGGGTTCTGTGATGAATGGTAAGTGTCCAACACAAGTGCATACTCTAAGCTTTTGCATTGTCATTTCATTATTCAATTAAATTAAAAAAAAATTGAAAATTAAATATCTCATACCACATCAGGTGATAAGAAAAAAGTGTCATTGTATCATTTCTCTTCTGTTTATATATATATATATATATATATATATATATATATATATATATATATATATATATATATATATTCATAATGAATTGCATGACATACAATTGCATGATTAACATGCACATGCATATTATATTAAAAATTTTCTAATCTATGGCATCAACTAAATTACTTACAAAGTTTCATAAATTTCGTACTCAAATCCATTTACTTTCACTTCTAAATCCTTTAAAAAAAACAAAAACTTTATTCTCAAATCTATTCAGTCACTCTTCATCGAATTTATATTCACAAAAAAACACACTCTAACATGTATTCCTTTTGAGATAATGAATTAAATAAAGAGTGGGTGAATTTGAAGATAAAGTTTGTATCATTTTTTTAAAGAATTTGAAGGTGAAAGTAAATAAATTTAGAGATAAAGGTTGTAAGTATTTTGACTCGTGATAGATAAAAAAATAAATTTAATAGATTAATATATATATATATATATATATATATATATATATATATATATACCAAATACACTCACACAGTATTGGTTCCATAATTGATTCTCTCACCCACATGAGCATAAACTCCCTCACTTGCAAGGGTGTGTGCTTCACTAATTCTTCATGAATGAGCCATGCAGCCTCACACTCACGACAGGGACAATATTGTAAAAAACTAGTTATCACCCACAAGACCCCCACTTTGACAAGATGGGATGAGGAAGCCATTCCACAAATTACACTGGGTGGATTTTCAGTGATTCAATTCTGTTTTGTAATTACAGCATCAATCAAACAATTACAGACATGAATCAAATAGAACAGACAAATGATCATATATTAATACAATTACTCAAGGAACTATGGCACCCAAATAATAACAAATCCATTAGTCCTACTGCACTGGAACACTACTTCTACAGCAATACATCATACTGATTATAGAAGATTAAAACTGAACTTTAAAGGGGGAAGAAAAGAAACCTCCACGGAGAAACCAAACCATCCCTTCAATTGGATCTTCTGTCAAGCAACCTCAACCATATAGAAAGACTAAATAGTGGCAGACCTATTTTGACACCTTCAGGTACCGATGAAGTCGCTGACTGCAACTTGTTCCCACACTGCCGACCCATTCCAGTGCCACCATCGCCACAACACCTGCGATTTGTTTATATTTATTGTTTCTTTTTCCTTACTTCTTTTGTTACTCTCTTCTCTCGTTTTTTTATCTTCATTGTTCTACTTAATACTCATTCTCTGAAACACGGAAACCCCTCAATACTCATTCTCTGAAGGAGAGCAAAGAAAAGATTCTATTTGAAGATAAGGATAAATTTGTTTTATGCTTGTTAGTAGGGGGTGCAGAGGATTTAAAATTTAAAACATTTATAGTTATGTAGTTATTTCAACAAGTCTTGAAGTCGGTGTTGTTTTGTTTTAATTTAATTGTTATTTGAATTTTTAAACTTACTATTTAGAGGTTGCCTTTTTTATTTTTTAACAATAATTTTTCTGCATTTTTTTTTGTATATATGTGTGTGTGTGTGTGTATTATATATATATATATATATATATATATATAATTTATATGGTTCTGCAATATTTCTATAAAGGAAGTATTTCATTTATGAGTGCATAAATGAAAAAAAATAAACACACACACACACACTATTTCAAGAAGAATAACTAGGAACATAACAAGAGAAAATATTCTTATCAATAGAATTAGTTTCTTAAATTTGAGTTTCTTGGACTTATAGAAAATGTTCAATTCATATTGTAATGAAGTTAACCAATTTAAAACTTCAATAGTACCATATAGCTAAAAGTGAGAACTTGGTGAGTGCATCAATGAGATAAAGAAGAGGATAAAAAGACATTATTTTAACAAAGATAACTAGGAGCATTACAAGAGAAATATTCTTATTCACAAAAATTAGTTTTAGTTCCTTTAATTTGTATTTCTTCGACTCAGATTGTAGGATTTATCATTTATTCTTTTTTATAAAAATAGGTGTAAATAGGTTGTATTTAGATCTATCAAGTCCAAAAGGACAGCTAACAACAGAACGCATAAGACAGTTGTGCATAAGCAAAATTATCAGGGTTAAGTCTCTTTTGTGCAGAAAAAGTAGTACAAGAAATCAACAGAAAATTCATAACCTTAATGTAGCAAAAGCTCAAAACAGTAGGTTCATAAATATAGGACAGAATAAAAAAATACAATAAAGCCGGATATCATCAGGTGATAATTAAATCAAAAGACACATTTGACAATATGACCCATCGTTCTTCATATGCAGAAGGTCCCAATTAGAAGGTAACCTACTAGTTATGACAGTACATAGCAAGCATTTTTATGCCAATAAACTCACTAGCAAGATGTCTTATAAAGAAACAACAAAACACAAATTTTATCAAAGACAAAACTTAGGGGTAGTAATTTACATGTTAGTGTTGTTCTCCATTCAAAATTGATGTTTTACTTCAATCTATGCAGGAAAAGTCAGCACTACTTAAATATCGGTGGTGCTGGTTAAAGAAATGAAAACTTAGAATAGAGAATCACACCCAAAATATCTAAGGTACAGTATACCTATGTGCCTTTATTATACCAGAGGTCGCTGTTCTATTTTTATACTACTTTTATTATAACAAGGCTATCTCCCCCATAACATATATGATGTAGTTCACCTTATACCACAAGGAGGGGAGGGGGGGCGGCTGGGGGGTGTTTGGGTTTTCAGTGATTCATTTTGTTGTCATGACAACATCAATCAAACTGTTACCGGCATGAATCAAATAGAACAGAAAAATTATTATATGTTAATGCAATTACTCAAGGGAACAATGTCACCCAAATAACATCAAATCCATCTACAGTTCTACTGCAGTGGAAAACTACTTCTACAGTGATACATCATAGTGATTATAGAAGATTATAACAGAGCTTCAAAATGGGAGGAAGAAAACAAACCTTTAATGAGAAACCATCCCTTCAATAGCATCTGCTGTCAAGCCACCTCAACCAAACTCACTCAAAGAGTGTCACTTCACACTCATTGATGAGCAAATTGCTAATATTCAGAGTATACTTTCTGCCTTCCAAACACTGCTTAGGATTTTGAAAGCTTGGCCAAAACCTTGAGTTCTTGATTTGCTTATCAGGGGGCTGAAATTTAAATAACAAAAATTTCTTCATACCCTTTTACCATAACTGAGATCTAACACATTTTTGTTATTTTAACATGTTATCCACAGGTTACACTCTAGGGTGCACTGGTGCCCAAAAAATGCTGTCGTGCACCTTGAGTTTTGCCTATAATTACTTCTGTTTTTGTCCAGTTTGATGCCCAATAAGTCACTTTGCCTGGACACTGAATCCAAAGTTACTCGGAGATACAAGCTGAAGAGATTTAATTTAGCATCATTCAACAAAGCACACATTTAACTTAAAATATTAGATCTTCAAATTATCCACCCTCAACTCCTTGCCTGTATCCATGAAAACTGAAGCCATGGTGTGACACCAAATAGGGACCAAGTATCATTATTCCTATGATCATCTGGTCGGTCAGGTTTGCAACCATAAAGAAGCCAAATAAGTCTAAAGTCACTTCCCCCAAACATTCAATCCAAAGTTACTTGCCAATTTAATGTGAGACAACACACATTTGGATTGAAATAGTATACCCTGAAATTAACCATATAGAACCCATATAACAAATCTTCAGGGACCAACCATTGAGTCTACATCTCAAATTCAAGATAATCAGTTGTTGACGAGGGTTTGGAACTTCACTCTCTTTTTAACACTCCGCATTCGATCATACCCAATACCAATCTTGCTGTGCATTAACTTAATCGCCAAATCTGCATTACCAGCCTTCCTCAAGGCATTGATCAGCACAGTCCTAACCTTTCCTGGTATTTCCCTACCCCTATCTACAATCCCATCAGCCAACTTGCAGGCCTCCTTCACACGGCCAGCCTTGCACAGCACACCAATCATGTCCTCGTAGGCTCTCTCCAGAACAATCCCCATCGGAGCAAGCTCATCCAACACCCTGCAGGCCCTTGCAACCTTCCCTGAAAGACACAGCCCCATTGAAAGAGCCCTGAAACATGCAGCATTCGGTGTGACACCTTTGTCAATCATCTCCTCCCACAGCTTCAGCGCCTCCTCGTTCCTCCTCTCCTTGAAGAGCTCACTGATAAGTATGGTAAAAGTATAAACAGTCTGTTCACACCCCTCTTGCTCCATCCTCCTAAACAGCATCAGAGCCTCATCAACCCTCCCACTCTTGCACAAACCATCCATCAGAGCATTGTAACAATACGAATCCGGTGGACACCCCTCTTCTGCCATTTCCTCAAACAGCTTCTCCGCCTCATCCACCCTCCCAACCTTCCCAAGCCCATCAATCAAACTCGAATAAAACACAGCATTCACACCCACCCCATTACCCTTGCAGAACCTAAAATAACCCATGGCCTCCTCCACTTTCCCACTCTTGCACAACCCACCTACAACAGCACCATATGTAACCTCATCAGGCTCAACTCCATCCACCTTCATCCTCTCCAAAACCGAGAGCGCCGCATCCATGTTCCCGCTCTTGGCATAACCATCAATCATGGCAGTATACACAGCCTTGTGAGCCACACAACCTTTCTTAACCATACTCTCAAACACAGAACAACCCTCCACAACCTTCCCCTGCTTACACAGCCCACATATTGTTAAACTATACGCGTGAGAAGGGATTTTCGTTACCAACGTTTCATCCTCCTCCATCTCATGGTAAAGCCTCACGCACGAATCCATGTCACCCTCGTTGTAACACGCCTGCATCAGGGTCATGTACGTGACCTCATCGGGCGGCACGTTTTCAGCCTCCATTTCGCGGAGCGTGGCGAACGCATCCCGCGTTCGCCCCACCTTGCAGTAGCCTTTGACGAGCGTGTTGTAACTGACGACGTCGGGCTTGGGCGACGACCCCTCCTGCATTGATTTTAACACGCGCTCGGCGGAGTCGACGAGGGAGGCGTTGACGAGGGCGTTGAGGAGGGAGTTGAGGTTGATGAGGGAGAGAGGGAGGTTGTTGGCCGTCATGGCGCGGAACAGCCAGAGGAGATCGTGGAGGAGGCCGGCGGCAGCGAGGGTTTTGGCAAGGGAGTGGGCGGCCGGGAGGGTGATGGGGAGGTTTGCGCGGCGGAGGGCGGCGACGGCGGCGGGGAGGGAGGAGAGGGGAAGGAGGGGGAGGAGGGAGACGTGGCAGTCGAGGGAGTGGGTGTATTTGGGCTGCGTGGTGGCCCAGGAGAAGAAACGCATGGCGGTGAGATGGTCGGAGAGGGAGCGGAGCGTGTGGGAGACGAAGGAGGGGGAGAGAGTGATGAGGTATTGGCGGCAGAAGGAATCGAGGTTGGACTCCATGGAGGGAGAGCCATCGAGGAGGGAGAGGATTTGAGGGAGCCACGGAGAGGTTTGAGGGGAGGAAACGACGTCGGAGAGGTTGCAGAAGGGTTCCACCACCTCGCGCGGCGGAGGGAGGAGTGTGCTGAACGAGCGTCGTGCATTTTGGCTGCGCAGAGGATAAACTCGTTTGAGTAGCGCAAGGGGCACTCTTCTCATGACTCTCACTATTTTGTTGCCAATAAGGATTTCCACTTTTCCGACAGAAAGAGGCTGCGTTTTATTTTCGTGTGTGGGTTAATTGGGTTCTTCAAATGTATGGTTCAGTTCTTGAATTACGAAAAAGAAGCAAAAATTATTTATTTGGAACAGAGACGTCAAAACGACCTCCAACCCGGTCTCACCTTGCGCGAATTGGCCATTAAAGGTGTTACTTCAATTCAACTTATTTTTTTAACGTAGTTTAGAAAATTTTAATTCAGTTTGATTTATCATAATTTGGTAAATTAAATGGATTGAGTCATTTATTTAAAAAAATAATAATTTTCTTTTCATTTTAAAAAATATTAAATTATAATTCTGATTAGATGTAAAATGCAAGATATAATCGGTCTAAAATATCCAGCATCATATGAACAATCTAAAACCAAGAGAAAATATAATCGTCTAAAAAGCATAATTTCCATATTAGGCCTCCTGTTCCATCCCAAGTGTTGATGCACATAAAGCATATCCCGGCGTGCTTGATTTAGTGGCCATCACCGACCAACGAGCTCCACGGGCCTTCTCCCTAACCCCAAATCTTTTTCGGTATTCTCAATAATTATTATTTTATTTTTAATTAATTTTTATCTATTCGTGGGTGAAATAGTAAATAAATTTATTGCGCTTTCACTTTTCTTTGTTTTTTATCTGGCAGTGGGTGAAAACAGAGCTTTGCACCCTCCAAACACCGTTTTTTCTCTTTGTTTTTTCCACAGTTTCTTCCACTTCTACAGTGCCTTTGAACTCTCGTCTGTGGTCCTGTCTGTTCTTTAAGGTGTCAGTGCTTCCTGTCTTCAAGTTCATCCTCTTGTTGAAGCTGCCAGTTGTCGTTGAACTGGTCCAACCTCGTGCAATGTTGTTTCATTAGTTTTATTTTTCAAAGCTATCTTCTTCTCTTCTCTTTCGAGTTTCTATTCTCTTCCAGGTTACTCTACTTCCACTTGAATGATAAATGTTTGAAATTTATTTTGATGTTGGAATGTTGTTTGTTAAGAGTGAAATTAACTTTTGTGACTGTTACGGATGTCAATATCCACTTCAGAAATTGTGTTGCGGAAGTCGACATCTGTTTTGATTTTTTTTCTTTTGTGAAATGGATGTCGAGATCCATTTCAAGAATTTGGAAAACGGATGTCGACATTCGTTTCATTATTTTGCTTTGGTTTTTTTTAAACGAATGTCGAGATCCATTTCATGAATTCCTGAAACGGATCTCAACATCCATTTCGTAATTTTTTTTATGAAACGGATGTCGAGATCCGTTTCATGAATTCCTGAAACAGATCTCAACATCCGTTTCGTAAAATTTCTTTTAGAAATGAATGTCTAGATCCGTTTCAGGAATTTGTGAAACGGATCTCGACATCCATTTTGTTAATTTGTTTGGTTTTTTCTGAAACGGTTGTCGCCATCCGTTTCACAAATTAGTGAAGTGGATTTCAACATCTGTTGTGCTATGTTAACTCCCTTCTTTTTCATAATTCATTCTCTTTCGTTGATACAATTACCTTAAGTCTCTTCCTTCCATTGATGTTGATATAGCTACCTTTGGTTCAATTTTTTCTACTTGATAATTTTTAAATGGAAAATTTATTTTCCAAAGGTGTTAATATGTTTTTAGAAACAAGTTTTAATATACATAAAAAAAATACTGGAAAAAAGTATCAAACGTTTTTAACATCTAGTAAGACTTGGAACAAATATATTCCGTAACGCAGTTAAAGTATTAGGACCCTATATTAAAATGGTGAGCTCAACTTCGTACAAAAGAAGAAGAGGAAATTGTTAGTATGATACACTACCATTCATATAGATTGCTTGATCTAATTTTATCTCATCCAATTTTTTTTAGTTGTTAGAGTCATGCATTACGGTTTCATGTTTAAAAAATAAAACATATTAAAATATTTTGGTTTACTATAGGTCATTATGGAAAATCATCATTTTAGTTATTTAAGTTTCTTGGATTCTCAAGTAAATTGTAGTCTCATGTCAGACTTTTCTGATTTCGTTCATGATATCTGCGAACAAGATTATACATCTCATTTTACAACTAATGATATCTTCCTAACACGTGAAGATTTAATTAAGTGGGTTAGAGGGGTTGCTTTTAATCTTGGATTTGTTGTTATTATTTTAAGATCAGATAAATATAATGGACAACCAGGAAGAAAGACCCATGTATTATTAGGTTATGAAAGAGGTGGAAAATATAGAAAATACAAATGTGATGCAGAACCGAGTTTATCTAGGACAAGAAAATGTGATTGTCCCTTTAGATTGAGAGGCAAACCCATCTCTCAAGGGGAGGGATGGGTGTTGAACGTAAAATATGGTTACCATAATCACGATGTCTCATCTACTCTAGTTGGTCATCCCTATGCGGGTAGGTTGAAGTCCACTGAACACTCGTTGTTTGTTGATATGACTAAAAGTCAAGTAAAACCTGCAAATATACTTCTCACCCTCAAAGGAAAAAATGAGTGTAATGTGACAACTTTGAAGCTAAGTATATAATGCAAGATATAGGGAGATCTCTAAATAACTTGAGGTAATGGGTACGCACATAGGTGGCACTTTTATTAGCAAATATCGTGCACCCTACAAGGTGCAAAAGATATGCACGTGCAGCAAACTCCCATAGCTCGTTATCACAACAGCTATCATAAAACTCTCTCAACTAGCTAAGTCTGACCTATCCACCCCGACTTTGATTCAACTCATCGCAAGCCATGGCCCGATCAACACCAAGAAGACTCGTCAAAATCTCAACAAAATCTTCATATTCAAGATTTTCAGTGGAGCAAAACTCTCCAGTGATGGGAAGATGAAGGAGCGACCTGACGTCATCTAAAGAGATGGTCATCTCACCAGTTGGTAGATTAAAAATATTAGTCTCGGGATGTCATCTCTCCACGAAACCCAATATTAACCCAATATCGAGATATTCATATAAAATATCGCACAAAGGTGATAATCCAGAAACTACCACAAAGGGGAGAACAAAAGGGTGAGGAGGTCCTAATTTTTTCACTTTTTTAATATGAGAGACTACTTTCACAACTCGATCCTAACAAAAAAGAAACATAACAACAATAAAAATACATAACAAAAATAAAATAAAACATTTCTAAAAACTTCTTACTAACGTGACCATCCCATATGATCCCTGCAACATGATCATGGTACCGAGTCAATAAAGATGTATCAGACGGACCACCTGGAAATCTTGCACCATCGTTATCAATCCCATGATCCTCGTCCTGAGGAACATCGAAAACCTCATGCTCAACAACATCATCCTGAACAACATCAGCCTCGTGCTGACCCCTTCTAGGAGCTGAAACGGTCGGTCTCCTTCGTGCAGCACCCTATGTAGAACTCTCGGGTGCATCATGTGAACCACGTCTAGATAAATTTCCTCGTGTCCTAACCATATCTATAATTCAAAGTTTCAAACATTACAATCAAACATAAATCATAAAACAAGTAGGGTATAGGCAAGCAAGAGATTTCTGGTTTGAACAAGACTATCAGCAATGACAGGGACCTTCTCAACAAAATTATTCAGAATTTCAAGGAATGATCTGTTAGTGTCGCCAACTCATTCCCTGGCTTTGTTTGATCTTACAGTCAAAGTTAGGTCAATTATGAGACATAAAATGTGCATCAATACAGTCGATATGCATGCGCCAAGTGGTGGTCTGAGCCTTCAAACTTTCATATAATCAAAAATATTCCAACCATTTAACTCTACATAATCTCAATATATACCCCATTTCTTTAATTTAAATGTTGTTTTCTGTAACTCAAACTCACAATTATTGAAACTGGAAAAAGAAAAAGAACATTGAAATTAAAAAAAAATAGGAAACGAATGTCGAGATCCGTTTCGCAATTTCCTGAAACGGATGTCGACATCCATTTCACAAAAAACAAAAAATTTTACGAAATAGATCTCGAAATCTGTTTCATAATTTAGTGAAACGAATCTTGACATCTGTTTCACAATTTCACGAAACAGATCTCAACATTTGTTTCAATAAAAAAATAGAAAAAAATGGAACGGATGTCGAAATCCGTTTCATAAATTCTTGAAACGGATCTCGACATCTGTTTCACAAAAAAATATAAAGGAGACAGATCTCGACATCCGCTGTAGAGTTCTCTGAAGTGCAAGTCCAGGCCTTACGAATTCGCTTCAATGTGTGGGTTGAATTTTGGTTGTTCTATTGCTTAGTAAAGAAAGTAATGTGCCAACACCTTTGTAACCTTGATAGGATGTTGCCTTTGAGTGGATCCCGTTTTGCTTTATGCTACTCCTTTTTTGTCAATCAATCGCATATTCTATGTGAGCCAAGGGAGAAAGCTTTGTTTTTTTATTCATTGCTGCAACGTATATGGTTAAGGGTTGGTTTTTGCACTTTTAATTATTCCATTTCACATGCTAGTTAAGTGATAGCATGACCTTGGCCCACGTACGAATCCAATTTGTACAAATATTAAGCTTTTGATGGGGTATATAATATGTAAGTGCATGACACTTTTTCCTCCAGTCGTGGGTTCCCTCATTGAATTGAAAAGGGTAGTCTTTTCTTCCTTGTATAAAGCACCCAACGTGATTTTAGAATGCAGCACAATTAAATTCATTGTTTGCTTAGGAATGGTTTAGGTGCAATGTGACCAATGGACTCTCAACATTTTTGGTTCAGGTGCCCTTTTGATTTTGTGTAGCTTTATGCATGATGGATGAGCCTTGCTAAATTTTGCATGCTTGAGTGCCTTTAAATTGACCAAATTAGGTGCAATTGTGTTGTTTCTCCTACTTTGCGCGATGTAGGGACCGTTGGGCGGTGATTTCCTACCGCTAGGCAGCAGGTCTCTAATCTTGTTTCGCTGGGCGACTACGATTTTTTTTTTGTTTGCGCAGTTTTCGTAAAACTGCGTTTCTCGATTCGTTAATCGTCCAATTTAGGTGAAATTTTGACAGGTGTTCCATAACATGTTGTTCTTTACTTTGAACGATGGAGATTAGAATTAGAGGTCTGTGTAGTATTTTTCACCTGGTGACACTTAGGTAGCGCTAGTGGATAAAGTTGCAGGCAGTGTTTGCGTAAGTTGTTTGTACGCATTGATGCGGACTTGGATAAGGAGATGTTGTGCCATGAGTGGGTAGGTTCATGGATGGTGGTGAACACGTGATGATATGAGTGGGGAAGTTCATATCTAGTTACTCTCGTGTGGCGATACGAGCGAGGTAGGTTCGTATGTTTCGTGCTCACACTTGAGAGATGTTACGTGTGAAGAGGTATATAGATAGTGGATCACGTGTGTTGTACTACTATGGGCGGACAGGTCCGTAGAGCAGGACTACGAGCGGGCAGGTTCGTAAAGAAGGATTACGAGCGAGAAGGTTCGTAGAGGCAAGACCACGAGCGGGCAAGTTCGTGTGAGCATCATAAATCCTGAGTCAAAGGCTAACTATTTGTGTGATTGAAGGTTGACAAGCCTTGGGGGTTAAGGTCTTGGCCAAGAACTAACTAGCATGAATCAGATGGGTGCACTACTTTTATTATGTTATCTTAAGTGTTATTTTATTTATAAGCTCACCCTTTCTATTTGTGTTTGGCGATGATCGTGTGATTCATTACACGAGAGCAATTGATATTACAGGTGATGCTGGCGATGCATAGAGACGGAGAGAGGGCTAGCTTGGGGATTTTGAGCTAGGGACTTTCTTATGTTTTCCATTGTTTTGTCGGGTTTTGGAACTTGTAATGACATTATTATTTAGCTTTATTTAAATCATAACGCGCTGAATAATGATTTAAATTTTCCCGCGTTTTGGGAATAATAAATTACGACGTTTAAATTTCTATTCTTATTTATTTATTTTAATTAGGTAATTTCCATGAGGGATGTTACACACATGGCGCCTAGCGGCATGTGGTGCCCGCTAGGCAGCTTGTAATGACTCATCGCTTGGTGAAGCTTAGGCTGTACCAAGCGATAACGCAGGTGCAATGCTGATTTTGGTATTGTGTTACATGAGTTGTTGATGTATAGAGCCGAAGAGGGGCTAGTCGGGGAATTATATAGAAAAATATTTTATGATATTTATGTAATTTGAATATTATGACGTTTATAGTTTGGAATTGGCAATGTTGTCGTTTTAAATTTTGAACTTTGGCGTGTATGATAAAAAGTTGAATTTCCCACGTTTGGGAAAAATGTTTTATAAATTGCTAATTTATTACTATTTATTATTTTGTTTTATTTAAATTAGTAATACTTGACTAGGATGTTAAATTTTGTATCAGAGCTAAAGTTCTCAAAGATTTTTTGGGCCTTGGGGATTGAGTTTGTTGTGTTTTGGTTACTAACTTGTGTGTGAGTTTGATTGCTAATGCATGTTTGCTTAGATATAACTTAAGCTTGCTTTATTGTATTAGCTGAATATGTTGCGTATCCAGGCAATGACACACAAAAGGCAAAGAAACACTGTTAGGACTAACAAGATTGTGCATGCAATCCACCGATTAGTGAATGCGATGCAGCCAATGGCAGCGCAACCGAGGGCTAAGATTCCACCTCAGCCCGTGTCGAGAGTAGCTACTATGGGGGAATTCATCAGGCATAAGCTAGTCAAGTTCAACAAATTGAATGTGGGCAGAAGGAGGCAATATGAGGCGGTATGCAACAAGCCCAATCCATTCAATAACAAGAAAAGGCCCGAAATAGCGAAGCCCAAGTTTTTGGTGACAATGTTCACGCAGTGTAACTTATCAATATGGTTGAAGCTTGACATAGACCATGTCACCCAACTGAAATTCAACATTTGCACGCTTGCAATCAATAATCTACTTCATATGATTTTGCGCCCTATCAAGATTGGTCTTAAGGGTTGATAATACTACATCACGTTGTTGAAGGAATTGCTCCACATCAACTGGAACAGTGACGGTAGTGTCCCGAAATAGCATCAAAGGAAGTCGCTCGTAAACCACCTGAAATGGAGAGAACCCAGTTGTAGTTTAATAAGATGTGTTTTACCAATACTTAGCCTATGGAACAAATTACAGCCAATTACGAGGACGCTCGAAAATGAAGAAGCGAAGGTACATCTCAATGTAGCAGTTGAGAGCTTCAGATTGGTCATCCGTCTACGGATGGTATGTCGTATTCATGGCTAAAATGGTGCCCTGTCTTTTGAACAATTACTGCAAAAAACTTATTCGTAAATGTTTTGTCACGATTAGACACAATGGTCTTACCTACCCCGTGTAATTTAACATGTTGGATGAATTTCTCTACTACTAATGCACTCATAAAATGAGTTATCCATGGTATGTGATGGGCATATTTTGATAACCTTTCAATGACCACAAGAATAAATGTGTAACCGTGCACCAGAGGAAGTCCCATGATGAAATCCATAGCAAGATCTTCCCAAATGTTTTACAGAATGGGCAAGGGATGCAAAGGCCCAACAAGTAGGGAATGTGAAATCTTGGCCTATTGACAAAGTTGACATTGTCGTACATATTTTTAACATGATGTTGCATCCCATGCCAAAAGAACTACAAAATCAATCGTTGATAAGTGCAGAGATACCCTGCGTGACCACCCACGGGAGAATCATGAAACTCATTCATAATTGTTGCAATTAGGGGAGAGCGAACAGGAACCACCAAACGATCTTTCTAATACAAAAGATCATGAGATTCTTGATAGAAGGAATTTGACTCACCACGCCGTAGAGTAAGGAGAATGGAACTATATTCAAGATCCTAAAGCAATTCAGCTCTTAAAGCATTTAGGAATTCATAATGTTGAACTGATAAAGCAAAACAGTCCATTATAGATAAAGCATCTACACTAGAATTTTATGGGTCGGGCTTGTATTCAATGACAGTCATAACCCATGACTTTATGCATTCATTATTGTTGTTCGGGCGTTTGCAAAACCTGGTCCATGAGAGGGCGCAAGCTTTTATGATCTGTTTTAATCATAAAACGATGTCCAAGCAAATGGTAGCTAAATTTAGCCACCACTTCAGTAATTGCTAGCATTTCACGTACATAGGCAGACTTAGCTTATAACGATGGTGACAACTTCTTAGAGAAAAAGGCAATGGGATGACCCTATTGTCCCAAAATAGCACTTAAAAATGTTCTGAAAGCATTTGTTTCTAACTCGAAGGGTATTGAAAAATCACGCAGAACAAGCACTAGAGCCTTAGTGAGAGACGCTTTTAAGTCTTGGAAGGTAGATTGAGCCTTTTCAGACCACTCAAAAGCATATATTTTTAAAAGGTAATGCAAAGGAGAGGCTAAGGCAGCATATCCTATCATGAACCAACAATTGTAGCTGGCGAGGCCCAAAAACACACGAAGTTGTTTGATATTAGAAGGAACAACCCATTGAAGCACTGTAGCGACTTTATCAGGATCCATAAAAACTCCTTGAGAAGAAACCATGTGACCCAAGCATGCTATTTGCTTTATTCGAAAAAGCCTATTTCTCCAATTTAACGTGTAATTGATGTTCCTGCAATATAGACAACACTTTCTCGAAATGTAACAAGTGGTCAAGTTAGGAAGCACTATAAATCAAAATATCATCTAAGAAAACTAAGACAAATCGATATAGAAAACTCTAAAAATGTGATTCATCAAAGCTTAAAAGGAAGCTGATGCGTTGGTAAAGCCAAACAGCATAACAACCATTTGTAGTGGCCTTGGTGGGTGTAGAGGGTTGTCTTATAGCGATTAACAAGCTTCACCAACTACTAGTGGTATCCAGAACAGAGATCCAGTTTAGAGAAAAATTGGGCACCATGTAATTCGTCTAAAAGTTCGTCGATGGTTGGAATAGGGAAACAATCCTTGACTGTTACTGCATTTAGGGCCCTGTAATCGTTGCAAATTTGCCATGAACTGTTTTTCTTTTGCACCAGAATGATAGGTGACAAAAATGGACTAATGTTGGGTTGAATAAAGTTGTCGTGCAAAAGCTCTTGAACAATTTTTTCAATCTCTGTTTTATAGCTGAATGGATACCGATAAGGATGGATCTTAACCAGAGCTACACCCGATATAAGAGGGATGGCATGATCATGACTCCGAACTAGTGGTAACCCTTGAGGTTTTCTATAAGTAGAAGCAAATTTGTGAAGAACACCCAATAAGTCTAGAGGAAGAGGTGGACAATGAGATAAGGAGATCCTCTAAAGTCAAAGTCAGTTGTTAGGAATGGAAGGTGGACACCTCTGAAATAGCATATGTATCTTGTCATTGGCACAAATGATGAAATTGGACTTGAATGGTAGAAGGACGCACCTCCAGGCCACCCTTGAAGGTCATAAAAGAAAGGCCATCATAAAATTTAATGGTCAATTGGTTGTAATCTGCAACGTGTGGCCCTAATGTTGCCAACCAAGATGCTCCCATCATGATTTTCGCACCAGAAACAAGTAAAAGGGCTGAGAGGTGAACAATGTAGCCTTGGATGGTAAGAGGAATTTCGCGTCAAGTAGTGGTTGTTGCCAACTAGGACCTTAAACTTCGGTGCTTGTTGGACCGGAAGCTCTAAAAACTTAACAAGCTGGGGTTGAATGAAATTATCAGACCAATCACTATCCAAAAGGACCTTGATGACATGAGCTCAAACTGACCCTTGAAATTGAAGAGTCGTAAGCCCATTTACATCATTCAAAGCATGATGGACCAACCATAAGGGAGGTCTTAGAATTAAGGGGTGGCTCATCATCATGGTAAAGGAGTAAGTACCAAAGATTTGGCAACGATGACTAGGGGTGAATTTAGCATCACAAGTGTAGCAAAGGCCACGTTTGCGACGAACTTGCATCTCTATTGGGGTTATGGTTTTGATAGATGGTGACGTTGGTGGCGTAGGGAGGGTTAAGGTTTTTAGGGGTGCAAGCAAACCAGGTAGGGATGAAGGGCCTAAAGTTGGGTTGTGGTTTTGGCTAGTGGAGGTGGGGTAACGAGGGAGGTTGTGGTCTGGGCTAAGGGAGGTGGAATAACGAGGCTTACAGTGGTGTGAAAAGGAGATGGGTTTGGCATCATATAGTTTTGCTAATGCCACCACATGCAATAGGGTAGGAGGGGACTAGACTAACACCTCTCGTTTCACTTCACGCTTAAGCCCATTGATAAAGCAATCCAACAAAGCTTCACCGGTGAGGCCTTCCACATGAGTGGATAAAGATGCAAATGTGGTATAATATTGGGATACGAAATCCATTTCTTAAAGCTTGAATATGGTTGAGTGTGGGGAATCAAATGGAGAGGGGCCAAAGTGGTTCTGCATTGCATCAGCTAAAGCTTGCCACGAAGGAAGAAGGTTGTTGTGTTGTAACATCTGAAACCAAAGCCCTGCATCACCTTCCATATGGATCGTCGCAATGGACAATCATTGAGAATCCAGAGTTTGATAGAGGCCAAATAATTTTTCCGCTCGAAACAACCAGTTTAAAAGCTCTAAACCATCAAAACGAGAAAAATCGAGCTTCATACAGTGAAGGGGTATGTCGATAAGGTTTGCCACCGAACCAACTGTACCGATGTCGAAGCACATTAACTTATCAAGATTTTGGGTGAGCTTATCAATGGACTTGGTAATAGAATCCATCGTGGACTCCAAACGATCAAGTCTCGAAGGGTCGTTAGTTAACATCATAAAATTAAGCTTTTGTTCCAATTGGTCAAGACACCCATAACGAAGCATTTCCTACAGAGCTCTCACATCATCGTTGAGATTCTTCAAGCGAGTGTTGTTAGCCATCGGGAGGACAATGAAAGCACCAAATGTTAACTATAATAGAATAATAAGTTCCTTTGTTATTAATATGAAAGAGTACGAAAAGTGAGGAAAATACAAATCAAGAAAGGGGAGTAATCCAAAGTCACAAACGTAGGCTAGGGTGAAAGAGAGAAAGGAACCGACAAAATTTCATCACACTCCTTGCCTCAATCATTATATGCATTTTTCCTCCTAAAATACCCTCAAGTTCCACGTTTTGCATTTCTCTCTCTTGTTGCGCTTCAATTCTTATACCTTATCTTTCGAATCATTAGCCACATAGCCTGACCCATCCATACCCATAACACAATATAGCAATTCCTCACAACATGTAGATGGAGTGTCTATCATGAAAGGTACATCTATCAACTCAATTTTTTTAATCGACTAGAGTTGTACATTTTTATGCTATCTTTTCTGTGTTATCTCAGCCAAAGGTTACTAGCAAAGTTTTTTACAAAGTCTAGTATGTTGACAAAGTAGACGAGTAAACTTAAACATCAATGAGACAATAGACACTTCTAATCCTTTATTGAATAGATGATTATGATCATATAGTAATTAGACGATTTTAGTTATATATTGATTAGATGATTCTAATAATACACATTAGATGTGTCTAGCACACTTGACCTGTCACAAATTAGCTTCTTCTTTTTCAATCTTCAAAATACTTTATTTCTTCATTAAGCTTATAATCTCAACTTCTCTCGATTCCTGGAAAAACCCTAAATCAACATGCTAACGTCGTCCATATATCCATTAGACAATCTATATTGTATCATCTATTGATGACTTATGAGTTTGTTTATACTACAGTTGCGCAAAGCAAAAGTTAGAACATTCAGAAACTGTTTATGCATTACATCATATCATCAAAACTTATCTCATTGATGATCTATCAAGTCCTAAGTTGAACATTTAGACTTTTCAATTAGACTAGTCTATATAGAACCTCCAACATATATCAATGTTTAAAAATGTTATTTTAATCGATGATCTTATTTAAAAGCTCAATTAATCCTAATTTGATACATTCCAGTTAAAACAATGAATTTAAACTCACTTAAAATGTTAGAAAGTTAAGGTAAGTGTTCTAAATGTAATTGAAAATTTAATAATTAGTTATCTCAATACATGAGTAATGCATATTTATTTGATTGTTTGCCTAATGTAGACTACTTTAGGGGGTTGAGATGTTACCGTTGTTGATAAATATCTGATGAGTCATTATTTTCTTCTATTCCACTAGCCTTTGTGCACCCATTAGACAGTTGATTAGTGCTTAATTGTTCATCATTAGAGTGTTTTTCATCTGTTGGGCTTTATTGGGCCACTGTTCCGAA
>Ga0214545_1002514_pt1 | contig 35326 bp, 25 predicted proteins | sample CNSS4metaG_FD_160064 | JGI IMG/M metagenome (GOLD analysis project Ga0214545, IMG submission 160064) | Root nodule microbial communities from cowpea collected in UCLA plant growth center, Los Angeles, California, USA - CNSS4 | ecosystem: Host-associated > Plants > Roots > Nodule | place: USA...
CACTCATCTTCAAGGTTGCCATGGCTTCTAGCCTAGCCTTGTAGTGGCGTGCTTCTCACATTTTTACCATTTCTTTCCTTTCCATTTTATGTTTTCTTCTTCCTTTAATTGTTCTGGGTTTTCTATGGTTTATGTGATTTCCATTTCCTTTTTGTTTGAATCAATCCATCATCTTCTTCTCTTGAGCTTTGTGAAAGGAACCTTCACATCTAGATAGCTTGCTATCTTAATGTCCAGTGGGGATTTCACTTAGCTTTCTTAATCAACTCACACCATATTCAATAATCTTAAAAAGGAACAAGATAATCCTTCATCATTAAGATAAAGATATAGAGTATTTAGGGTGTCAAGTCACTCTAGATAAATAGGAAGCATAAGAAGAATTATCAGCAAAATCATCTCTCTTCACAAGTGAAATCATTTTTTCATGCACATAATCAATTAAGGTTAAAACATTAAATTACGTTTCTACAGTTCTTTCAAAAATAACAATATCTTTTTGAATTGAAACTATTTTATTTAAATCTCAGTATTCTCTGAGTATATCTTTTCCTATAAATCATCTTTTCTGAAAAGAATAAAATTTCATTTTCGAATTTATTTGATTTTATTGAAATTAATTAAATTATGTTTCTATAGATTTTCAAAAATAAAAATATCTTTTGAATTGAAACTATTTCTTAAATCAAGTATTCTTTGACTATATCTTCTCCTAAAAATCATCTTTTCTACAAAGAATAAAAATTGATTTTCGAATTTATTTGATTTTATTTTTGAATTAATTGAATTATGTATTTTAAGAAAACTCAATTAAAACTCTTTAAACAACCCAATTTGAGAATGAGAAAACACATAACACACTACTATTGAGAAGCACAAAAATATTGGTTGAGTTTTTTCCTCTCTTATTCAAGTTGGTAACGAGAATTCACTTGTGAAAGGAGTTTACCGCTGAGCATTCTATCTTTATACTCTTACTTTCCAGGAGACAATGCATCATTTTTTTAGTAGTAATTTTCATTGTTTGTTTTGTACAGAGGAGGTGTTTCATCCCTTGTGTGATTGAAGGAAGGTGTTGTCACATCTTGAAAGGGCTCAAGATAAGTGTTAATCAATCTTTAGAAATTCTCTATTGCATGTTTCACTATGTCATTGTGGTTGTAACTGAAATAATCTAAAGATAGTGAATTGGGATTGTCATTCTCACATTGAGGTGACTAGGAACTGGATACAGGGTTGGCTATACCTGAACCAGTGTGTGAATTTCTTCTTTCCTTTACCTCTTTTTTACACTTCCGGTAACACACTTAATTAATAATTAAAAAAAAGGATATTTTCTTCAGTATAGATATCAAGACAATTTTTTTTAAAAGCATCAATTCAACCCCCCTTCTTGATGACATTTGTCTAACAATTATTTGTTCTCCAACTATTGTGAAGAATGTAACATCCCGAACGGATATTACGGATTTAAATAAATAAAATATAGTAAGAAATTAAAATCTCATTAATTATAAATCTATTTCCCAAAAACATGGGAAATTTTAAAACTTTTATTTAACCATGACAATAACTAAAATCCAAACGAGTTCCATTATAAAATTAAAGTCTGATAACATAAGAGTTTTCAAATGACTTAAAATCATAAAAACATAAATCCATGATGAAATATCCCAAGTCTAGCCTCGCTTCGGCTCTACGCCTCACCAGATCCACCTGCAACATTGTCTGCTCACGTATATCGCGTATACGATCATCACCACACACAAGCAGATAGGGTGAGCTAACGAAATAAACATATTTACAATACAATTAGATATATTACACAATCACACCAAAATAATGACTCATCAAAATCGACCACACTTACCCTTTTGCACTCCTAGGCAAAATTAAAAATTAAAGCAAAGCAAGGACATCACAGACATAACAAGAGAGACAAAAAGAGACACAAGACAAATAGACTCGAAACAGACAAATGGAAACACATCCAGCACATAATGATTCAAAGCTGCAAGGTATTCATGAACATCATCCAAGCAATTCAAAACATGTCAAGTACTCAGTTCAACTCAGGGTAAATTGAAAGCTACATAACCTCACAAAATATGCACTATATCACTCAAATCTCCATGCTACTGTTTACTCTCAAAGATCCCCTGAAAAATGAAAATCAAACAGACTTGGCAAGCCGCTAGAACCAACAACCAAACCAAAACGCATGCAAATCAAGATCAGAAGGACTTTTCAAGGTTGTAATGGGGTTGAGGACAACGTGTGGAACATATGGATAAATGGCTAAAAAGAACCAAAGGAAATATAGGAGCAATGGGGAAATACGTCAAAATCAAGCATCAAAGCAATTCCAAACTCCAACACCTCCATATTCAATTCTCGTAGAATGTTACAAAACCCAAACCTCCTTTCTTTCTTTTCATTTTTTTTCTTCATTTTTCATTTTTTTTTCTTTTCATTTTAGAGTAGAGAAATAACCGTTTTCAAGTCCAACATAAAATGTACAAATGAGCAATCCATGAACAAAACAAGTGTGTGTGAACAACCACAGTTATTGTGCGCAACCACACTTAAAGAATAACATATATTTCCAAAATAATTCCAAAGCTCAAAAATTTCATAAGGTAGGATGAATCATGGTTTTTCAGGTTAAGGGCTTGTAATAAGCTGTAGAACAATGAAAGGGTATGCAAGCTCAAAAAGGGCTATCAACGGAAACAGTCCAAGGTAGGATCATCTGGCTATAGGCTCATCGGAAAAAAATTGCCTAAATCATATCCAAACTTGCATGTGAATCAGAAAAGCATCAGAAAGAGTCAAGCCAAGGCAATTGTGTAAGCATTCAAGAGGCATATATCACATAAGAAAGAACAGAGAGTGGCTCAAATTCTCACACAGGGTAAAACAATTCAAAATAAACTTGACATGCAAAGAGAAAGCAAGGATATCAGTGCACAAAACAACCAACAACTCATCCTCCAAAAGTGAAGTGAGTGTCCCAAACAGAAAATAAAAACTTAACACAAATTAACAAAATGGAAACAAACAAAAGGAAACGACAACAAACAAACTCCCCCACACTTAAACTACGCATTGTCTTAATCTGACTCAGCATAGTATCAACCAATGAAACATCAGCAGATGGGCCTGGACAAGTGTAATAAAAGTAAGGAAGGAAAAACAAAACTCTCTGAATCATGGTGAAATAGAAGTGGGGTCAAGCAAGGAAGTCTCCTCTACAATAGTATCCACCAAGGCAGGGTTATTGAGGAATGGCTTCAGACGATGCCCATTCACTTTGAAGCTCTTATCGGTGGATTGGCTCTTGATCTCAACTGCATCATAAGGATAAACATTAGTCACCACAAAAGGACCAATCCACTTTGACTGCAACTTACCACCCATGAGACCAAGTCTAGAGTTTTACAATAACACTTGCTGACCAACAACAAATTCCTTCCTAGCTTTGGAGCTATCATGGAATCTCTTGGTCTTCTCTTTGTAGAACATAGAGTTATGATATGCTTCCAAACAAATCTCATCTAACTCATTCAGTTGCAACTTTCTTTACTCCCCAGCTTGATCAAGTGAGAAGTTGCATGATTTGATAACCCAGTAGGCTCGGTGCTCTATTTCCACTGGTAGGTGTCATGACTTACCAAAGACAACCCGATAGAGAGACATCCCAATAGGTGCCTTGTAAGCAGTTTTATGAGCCTAGAAAGTGTCTTCAAGTCTGTTGCTCCAATCCTTTCGATTGGGCTGCACAATCTTCTACACTAGCTGCTTGATCTCTCTACTTGATATCTCAGCTTGCCCGTTAGTTTGGGGGTGATATGGTGTGGAAATCTCATGCATAACCCCGTACTTTCGAAGCAAAGCCCCCCACGGACCTATTACAGAAATGGGTGCCCTAGTCACTAACGACAACTCTAGGAATTCCAAACCTACAGAATATGTGAGACCTGACAAAGTCTATAAAAAATTGAGCATCGTTAGTCCTGGTGGCTTTAGCTTCCACCCACTTTAAGACATAATCAATAACAAGTAAGATGTAAGTAAAACCAAAAGAAATAGGAAAGGGCATATGAAATCTATACCCCAAACATCGAAGACCTGACAAAATAACATGGGTTGTTAAGGCATCTGTTGAGGCATTGCTCACTTGTGTTGCAAATCCTCCACGCATCTTGAAGATCGTGCACCACTAAAATCCACAATCCAGGTGCAAATGAATGACAAAATTGAAGGATCGAGTCAATCCCATGGTCCAGAATACATCTCCTGGTAACCTGATCATTACACATCTTTCACAAATAGGGGTCATCCCAAATATAATACCTAGTATCGCTCTTGAGTTTATCACATTGAGCTATGGATGCTAGGGGAGGAAAAACAAAAGCATCAAGATAATTCACAACGTTAGAAAACCATGGGGAGGGAAAAGAAACAGAGAGTGTCAACAAACTTTCATCGGGAAAGTCATCCCGGATTGGTGAAGCGTCATCATCAGACCTCTCAATCCTGCTCAAGTGGTCTGCACCGAAGTTTTATGCTTTGCTCCTATCATGAATCTCCAAATCAAATTCCTAGAGCCAGAGCATCCATCTAATCAGCCGAGGCTTGGATTTTGCCTTCTTCAATAGGTACTTAAGAGCTGCATGGTTGGTAAACACAAAAACAGGAGAACCAAGCAGATAAGATCTAAACTTTTCAAGCCCAAAAACAACCGCAAAAAGCTCATTCTTTGTTGTGGTGTAGTTTGCTTGGGCAGCATCCAATGTCCTAGAGGCGTAGTAGATTACCCTCGACTGCTTATCAATCCTTTGAGCCAAACAACCCCCAATGCATAATTGGATGCATCCCACATAAGCTCGAACGGGGCTGTCCAATCGGGCGCCTCAATGATCGGAGTGGTAGTCAGGGCCTTCTTGAGGCAACCAAAAGCCTCTTTGCATTCGTCACTAAAAATGAAGTCAAATCTTTTTGCAATAAGTTGGACAGTGGAAAGTCTTCTTACTAAAGTCCTAGATGAAGCATCTGTAAAATCCTGCATGGCCAAGAAAAGAACGAACCTCTCGCGTAGAAGAGAGGTAAGGCAATTGTGAAATAATTGAAATCTTGGTAGGGTCAACTTCAATGCCCTTACTTGAAATGATGTGCCCTAAAACTATGCCTTGTTCTATTGTGAAATGGCATTTTTCAAAATTGAAAACAAGGTTAGATTGGATGCACCTATTCAAAACTTTGTCGAGATTGTCTAAACATGTATCAAAAGAGGATCCATACATAGTAAAATCGTCCATAAACAACTCTATGCATTTTTCAAGAAAATCACTGAAAATGCTAAGCATGCATTGCTGGAATGTGCCAGGGGCATTGCATAGGCCAAACGGCATCCTCCTATAGGCAAAAGTGCCAAGGGGCAGGTGAATGTGGTTTTCTCTTTGTCCTTAGGTGCAATATGAATTTGAAAGTAACTAGAAAAACCATTAATAAGAAGTGGGAACTTCCTCTTGAGGTGTAGGCTCAGGAGTGGGAACTTCAATCTTTTTCCCAGATCTCAATGTGATGGCACTCATATTTCTCAGATTCTCCATCGTCTTTGATGGCAACTTATAAGAATTTTGAGCCTATGCTTGATTAAGTTGCGTAGCCATCTACCCCATTTGATTTGTTAAAGTCTGGATTGAGGCTCTAGTCTCCTACTGGAATTGCATATTATGAAGTGTCATCACTCTAACCAACTCTTCCAATAAAGTAGAAGGTGTAGGTGCAGGTGCAGCAGGAGCTAGAGCTCGTATGGGTATAAGTGGAACAGGAGCAGCTTGTGTAGGCGCAACTCTTTGTTGAGGAGGTGAATGCGTGTTTTGAAACTGTTGGTTTTGCTGTTGTTGGTTGCCTTGGTTTCCCCATCTCAGATTAGGGTGATTCCTCTATCCTGGTGTTGGGGCCTATTGTTATCGAAAATATTAGCCGCATACGCTTGATGAGTATCCACTGGTGTAGAAGAAGAATGGCCTATTTTTGCAATGTTGGGCAAGAGTCTGTGAAATGATCAACGAATGTACAAAGGCCACAAACTCTTGTAGCTGGAGCTCTTTGATTGGAAGCAAGTTGGTTGACCAGTGGGGTAAGAGCATTAATCTTACTCTCCAACTTCTTGGTGTATTTGGCTACCCCCTACATCATGAACTCCTCTAACAACTATGACATCACTGATTGTGCCAAATTGTTGAGAATTGGAAGCCATGTTCTCGATTAGTTGTCTAGCTGCAACTGGGGTCATGTTACCAAGAGCGCCACCACTTGCGACATAAATCATGTTCTTATCCATGTGGTGCTGGCCTTCCTAAAAATATTGTAGAAGTATATGTTCAGAGATTTGATGGTGGGGGCAACTTGAACAAAGATTTTTGAACCTCTCCTAGTATTCATAGAGGGTCTCCCCAGATTGTTGCTTGATGCTAAAAATTTCGTTCCTTATGGTTGTGGTCCTACAAGCAGGGAAGAATTTGGCCAGGAACAATCTCTTCAAGTCATCCCAGCTCGTGATGGACCTGGCTGTAAGGTAGTACAACCAGTCTTTTACATTACCCTCCAAGGAATGAGGAAAGGCCTTCAAGTAGGCATGGTGTTCTTGGACATTTACAGGCTTAATGGTGGAATACACAACATGAAACTGCTTCAAGTGTTTGCACGGGTCCTCACCTACAAGGCTGTGAAACTTTGGCAACAAGTGTATTGATCCAGTTTTTAACACGTATGGAACTTCCTCCTCAGGATATTGAATGCATAAATTGTCATAAGTGAACTCTAGTGTAGTGAGCTCACTCATTGTCCTTTCATGAGGTGGAGGAGGTTAAGCCATATTATTAGTATGAAAATCAGAATGATCAGAATAAACAGTATTCTCAGAATGTAAAAAATGAACAGAATGAGAAGTGTCAGAAGTATGAGAAGAATCAGGAAAAGTCATAGAATAGTCAGCATGTAAAGATGGATTCCTAAGATGACTACGTCCTCTATGGAAGGTCCTATCAATCTCATGGTCAATGGGTCGTAATTCACTTGGGTTTCACCTAGTCATGCACCAAAATACATTAATTCTAGTGGTATTCCCATAACAAAGGGTAAAACTACCAGTATAATCAAACTAACTCTAAATGACTTTAAAATTGGTAGGATTATCCTTTGACTGATCAAACAGTTCCACAAAAAATAATTAGCTCAAAACTCAAAGTGCAAGTATTTTTAATTTTTTTTTTAAATTTGATAACTGACAAAGCGGGTTTCGACAAGGTAGGAAATTCAATTCCACCCCAAATGCATAAAAATAATGTTGATTCTGATAACAAGAGCAAAAGTTATGGTCCTCTGAAGTTTGACTAAAAATCAGTCCAATTTTTTTTTGAATCTCTCAACTCACACCATAACAGCTACTCCAGCCATTTTTCCCATCATGTTCAAGATCTTAGAAGTGGGGAGAAAAAATTTCAAGTCAAAACAAGCACCGTAGCTACCAGAACTAAATTCCACAAGTTAAATGCTAAAATCGAACAATATTCAACACTATTCACTACACTAGAATTGACATTATTCATGCGCCGTGACACTATTCACTCTACAACACAAACAACACGCATAGTATACAAAAACACTACCACAATCAACATATACCAACTCAACCACACCTGAACTACACACACACACACCAAAATACCAAACACAAACACAAACACTAACAGATACAAACACAAACACACTAAAAATTTTACTTAGAACAAAACCATTGGTCCTCGACAACGACGCCAAATTTGATAGGGGGTGTACCCCACCGAATTAAAATAGATTAAATGTAGTATATAAAAGTTGAACCAAGTTGTCTCCCAATGACCAAAATTTTCGTCCAAAGCTTCAATTTCAAGATGAACACAACACTATAACACAAGGGGGGTTTGGCAGATTTACGGATGTAACACACAATTGAAAACTTAAATACAGATGTGTAAAAACGATGTAACAATAGTGTTGATTCCTTAGTTCAAATGAAAATCCACTAATCACGGATTACAAATAAAAATGGTTATATTAACTCAAACTCAAGTGTAATTAAGCAATGCACACATTCATGAATCTGCTACAGTTCATTAAGCATGAATACACAACGATTCCACTCTATAAATTAAGCAAAAACAAAATGGTTTCTTCATTAAACCCAAACACAAATTCAGAATGGAGAGTTTAACAAAACTCCACCGAACAAAACACTAATCTCAAGGTTTCAATTCAATATCTGCAAAGAATCAACACGTAAACTTAGCGCTTCATGGAATTCGAATTAGGGTTCAACATAATTTGTGATTCAACCATTCAAATTGGAACAAAATAGTGCAGAAAACCTAAATTGGTACAAGAAACAAAAATGTGGAAGGAGAGAAAGGGGCAAGAACGAAAACAACCAACAAAAACAGAAATGCTTCAATATAAATGTTACCCAACGTGTAGAAAACGAAGACCCCAACAATTAGTGTTGTCCACAACTCATAAAATGTGAAAAATGAGTGGAATACATGAAAAATGAACTTGTGCCTCCATGGGTCTCCTTGCAAAGCTTCAAAAACCTAAAATGGAGAGTGGGGAAGATGATGCTGCTGGAAAACGAAAATTAGCCCCTCCTATACGTGGTCACATCACCTAAGATTCACATATTTACAAAATTGCCACTATTAGGTGCAGAATTACAAAAATACCACTATTGGGCCTCGAATGTTGGCTTATTGATGAGTCATCATTTTCCTCCTTTCCACTAGCCTTTGTGTACCCATTTGACAGTTGTTCAGTGCTTAATTGTTCATCTTTAGTGTTTTTTCATCTGTTGGGCTTTAGTGGGTGTCCATGGAGGTGCTCCTTGCGGTTTTTCACGTTTTTGCCTAGTTTTTATCGTTTTTATGCATATTTTGACAGCTCCCAATGTTGGTTTTACATTTTGAATTCATTTACTTGTTTGGGCATCTCATTTTATGGATTGTATTGACTTGGAACAACACCCATTGATGCGGTTTTCGGTTCTTATATGATAGTAGTGATTTTCGTTCATTCAAAACCTTGAAATTTCTCTTTTGCTCTTGCTTTTGAATTTGCGTTTGAAGTAGGTTAGGGTTTTTTATTTTTGATGTTTTGTTTTGTTTGAATTCAGAATTGAAGTGCTTAATTGCTCCATTTCCATGTCTAGATAAGCTTTTTGCATTGATTCCTTGACAAAATTGAAATGAAACCATGAGATTGTTTGTCATTTTTGGGTTGTATTCAGAATTGCATCTATTTTAGGTTGGGTTTTAATGATAAATACATTTGTGATGCATGCTTAATCTCAAATTTGTGTGTGCACATTAATGGCTCATATTCATGCTTAGTGTTTATGAGTTTTGTCACAACTTGCTTCAATATGTGGGTGTTAATTGCTTGAAATTTGTTGTGCTTAATGACCTATTGAATCCACGGTAATTTTCGCTTAGTTGATTGCCTAGGGTTCGTGCCTCCATGGGTCACCTTCAAAGCTTTGAAAACCTAAAAATGGAGAGTGGAGAAGATGATGGTGCAGCAGGAGCTGGGGTACTAGTAGGGACAGGTGGAACCGGCGCATCTTGTGGTGCAGGTGCAACTCTTTGTTGTTGGTGAGGAGGTGGCTGCACATTTTGAACCTGTTGGTTTTCTTGCTGTTGTTGGTTGCCCCATCTCAAATTAGAATGATTTCTCCAACCTAGATTGTATCTGTTGATTGATAAATCATGGTTTTGCTGGTGTTGTTGGGGCGACCTATTGTTGAAAATGTTAACAGCATAGGCTTGAGGAGTATTAGAAGGTGTAAAAGTTGTGGCTTGTTGCAAGGCGTGGCAAGAATCTGTGAAATGCTCAAATGACGTGCAAAGGCAATAGACTCTTGCATTAAAAGGTGCAGCTCTTTGATTCCCAACAAGTTGGTCGACTAAGATGGTAAGAGCATAAATCTTGCTCTCCAACTTCTAAGTGTACTCGGCAGCTCCTACATCATGAACTCCCTTAACAACAATGGCATCATTTGTTGCGCCAAATTGCTAAGAGTTAGAGGCCAAGTTCTCAATCAATTGCCTCGTTATTGCTGGGGTCGAATTACTAAGAGCACCATCACTTGCAGCATCAATCATACTCCTATCCATATGGTGCAAGCCTTCATAAAAATACTAAAGAAGCAAATGCTCAGATATTTGGTGGTGTGGGTAACTAGAACACAAACTCTTGAATATCTCCCATTATTCGTAGAGACTCTCCCCAGACTGTTGCTTGATGCCATGAATCTCCTTTCTTATGGTTGTTGTCTTGGATACAGGGAAGAATTTGACCAAGAACAATTTCTTCAAGTCATCTAAGCTCGTGATGGACCTTGTTGCAAGGTAGTACAACCAATCTTTTACATTACCCTCCAAGGAATGAGGAAAAGCCTTCAAGTACACAATATCTTCTTGGACATATGCAGGCTTCATAGTGGAATACATAACATAGAACTACTTCAAGTGTTTGCACGGGTCCTCACCTACAACGCCATGAAACTTTTCCAACAAGTGTATTAATCCAACTTTTACAACATAAGGAACTTCCTCCTCGGGAGATTGACTCATTGTCCTCTCATAAGGTGGAGGTTGATCCATGTTATCAGTTTCAAAATGAATGTCAAAATGATACGAATGCATAGAAACATGAGTATTAGGTGAATCAGGAACGGTCACAAAATATACAGGATGTACAGATGGATTCCTATTATGCACAAGTCCTCTATGGAAAGTCCTATCAATCTCAAGGTCAAATGGTTGTAAGTCACTTGGATTTCCCCTAGTCATGCACCAAAATACATTAATTCTAGTGGTATCGGTAAAACAAAGGGTAAAATTACAAGTATACTCAAACGAATTCCAAATGATTTGAAAGTTGGTAGGATTTTCCCTTGAGTAATCAAACAGTACCACAAAAAAAATCAGCTCAAAACTCAAAGTTTAAGTATTTTTAAAAGTTTTTCAAATGTGAAAAAAATGAAGAAAAATCACAAAATATTGATAAAAAATAGAAAACAACATTTTCTGGAGAATATGATTTTGATAGCCGAGAAAGAGGTATATGGCAGGGTAGGAAATTAAATTCCACCCCAAATGCATAAAAAATAATAGTGGTTATGATAATAAGAGCAAAAGTTATGGTCCTTTGAGGTTTGACTGAAAATTAGTCCAAAATTTTTTTGAATCTCTCAAACCACACCATACCAGCTGCTCCATCAATTTTTCCCATCAAGTTCAAAGTCTTAGAAGTAGGGAAAAAAATTTTAAGTGAAAACAAGTACCGTAGCTACCAGAACAAAATTCTACAAGTTAAATGCTAGAATTCGACATTATTCATGCACTATTCACTACTCTAGAAATGACACTATTATGCGCCACGACACTTTCACTCCACAACACAAATAACACGCACAATACACAAAACACACAGAAACACTATCACAATGAACATATACCAAATGAACCAGACTTGAATGACACAAACACCAGACTTGAGCATCCACTATCAAGATACTATGAGACCTGAGAAATTATTTTATTTAAGTAATTTCCAGTCGGGACGTTTGAGGAGTCATTATTTTTTTTATTCCATTTCCCTTTTGTACCCATTTTGATACTTGTTTAATGCTTAATTGTCTTTTGTTAGAGCATTTTTCTCAATTGGGCTTTAGTGGGCCATTATTCCGAGTTTTAAGTAATTTGGCATTAATTGGTCTAATTTTTGTTACTAATTATTTTTTGGTATTTTGTGGAGCAAATTTTGGAGCTTGGACATTAATCTTAAGATGAAGAGAAAGTTTTCACATCATTGCCACGTCAGCGCCATGTCAATGAGCCTGTCTACATCACTAGGCTACCATTTTCAACCCATAGTGGCATTTTTGTAATTATGAGTGGCAAAATGACATTTTTGTAAATATGTGGGTCTGTAGTGATGTGACCATGTTTTTAGGTCATTTTCTCATGGGCAGCAAATCTTTCTTCTTCCCCATTCTGTTTTCACGTTCTTAGGAGAGCACCCACTTAGGGTTTTTCGATTTTGGTGATTTGAAACCATTGGAGCACCACCCAACTTAGGGTTTTCGTCCCATTCAATAAAAAAGTGTGTTTGTTCACTCTTTCTCTACTCTTGTAATGTAATTTTGTTTTTGTTTTGAGTTATTTTTTGAATTCCATGTTTAGCTAAGCTTTTGGTATTGATTCCTTGAAGAAATTGAAATGAAACCATGTGGTTGTTGTTTGTTTTGATTTGAATTTTTGTTCTGGTTTGTCCTTCTTCAAGTTGCATTTTCATGGTAGAATACAAAATTGATGGACGCTTAATCTTTATTTTATGTTTTTGTACCTAAACCGACTTATAATCATGCTTAATGAGTGTGGGTTGTTCACAATATGCTTAATCTGTGTGTGTCAATTATCGCTTAGTTGATTAATTTCGGGTTTCATGGGAGCAAATTGGATAGCACAATTAATTGTGTAATCTGTGATTGGTTAAATTTCAATTGAATCAAGGAATCAATACCTTTTGAAATCTGTTTAATTACGTTTTGCAATTATGTTTTGTTAATTTTGTGTTTAAATCTGAATTTGTCAAACCAACCCCCCTTCCTTTTGTTGAATCTGGAACCTTTGAGTGAAAACAATGGTAACTAGGAGACGACCTTGGGTTAACTCTTGAGTACTGTATTTACATGTTTTATTTGGTCGGGTATGACCTCGATCAACATTATAGATACCACATTGATTTTCTGAATTTTGAAGTTATCTGCAAAACAAGAAAACAATTTCTTTAGGTCCCCAACAACTTGTTTGGGTTCTTGGGGTTAGATCAATAAAACAATTACTTAACAACAGGCACCCAATCATACTTCCAATTTGGAACACCAAAATGTTTGATATTGCATTGATTTGATGTATGACCATTTTTCATGTAATAAAAACAAGTAGAAACACATGCATTCATAGAGTAAGCAGTTCCTTTTTCTACCCATACTCTCCGAGCTCTTTTATAATTAATTTTATTACAAAGAACATACGTGCTTCTATTTAGATTCTTTTTCTTAAAAACAGGTTTTTCAAAAGTTTTATTTTCTAATGCATCTTCAAGTTGTTTTTCTAAAATATTTAAATCAAACACATAGGTTTTGCAAGATGCATATTCAACAATTTCAATTTCTTTATTTTCTAAAATTGAAATTGAAATTTTTTAAATTTCTTCTTTTTCATGAGATTTTTCAAATTTACTTTGTAATTCCTTAAAATCATTTAATTTTCCTAGTTCAAGCTTGTCCTCCGTTAACTTTCCAAATAGAGCTTCCATGACATTGTTGCAAGATTTTGTGACTCAATAATGGTTGTCGCTTTGGTTGCCAAGTCTTGTTTAAAGATTTTAGAATTTTTATATGTAATTCATCAGTGTTGAAAGTTTTACCTAAACTCATGAGATGATTGACGATGTGTGGGAATCGCTTCTACGCATCGTAGATAGTTTCTCCTTGTTGTATATGAAACATTTCATATTCTTGGATCAAAGAGTTCTTCCGAGCCTATATTACGTCGTCCATTCCTTTATGAGTTACTCGCAAGATTTCCCACATCTCACGTGCACTAGTGCAAATAAATGTCCTATCAAATTCATCAAGGGTCAAAGTAGATGAAATAATGTTTCTTGCTTTAACATCATATTGAGCTTGTCTATTTTTATCCATAGTCCATTGTGAAAAAGGCTATGGTTCCTACACATAATTAACATTAACAAGAACAAGCAAACCATTTATCACAACATCCTAAATACCCCTATCAACAGATTCCAAAAGAATTTGCATCCTAACTTTCTAGAAATGGTAGTTTTCACCTGTAAAAAATAGAGGTCCATTTATAAACACGCGCTTAGCAAAAGTTTGGTTTTGTCTAACCATTTTCAAAAATTTTTGAAAAACTATCAAAGCAAGCTCTAATACCAATTGATGCAAATGAGCAGCGGTATAATGTGGTAATGGAGAAAAACCAAGATGGGGTGAATTGGTTTATTAATAAAATTAATACTTTTAAAAAAAATTCCAAATTTTACAGTTTAAATTAAAGTCTTAGTTCCTTTAAATTTAAAACCAGGTAAATTAAAGAGATAGGGAAGAAGATTCAACACAGATATTTATACTGGTTTGGATCAAAAGACCCTACATCTAGTTTTTAATCTCTTTAAACAAAGAGATTAACTTAATCACTATAATAATCACAGTACAATCATATTAAGAGAATAAAGGATTATAAAACACCTCTCTTGAAGACACAAGAGATGAAAAGTCACTTCCTCTAAATCACATAGAGAAACGACTAGCTTTCCTAGTAACAACAAGAACATCCAATCTTCTAAGAACCCCCTTAGAAAAATTTACCGCTCTACCCACACTAGGCTTTTCAAAGCCATTTTTAGGAAAATTCAGAGAACACTTTGTAGTCACAGCACTAGAACTCTGGTTCTCAAAAAGGCAAGTTCTAAGTTGGAAAACATTTTTTTAAATAGAGGTTCGAAAATTAGGTCACATAACTAAACAGTCAAGTTCAAAACAACAAGGGATAATCAATTATTATAAGTGGTAATCGATTATTCCAGTGCATTTTCTAAAAACAAATGTTTGAGTTGATAATCTATTATCCATAGAGATAATCAATTATTCTAGTGACTTTTTTGAAAATTGAACAAAACTTAGGATACTCGATTATCCTAATTGATAATCGATTATCATTATGAATTTTACAAAAATACAAAGGATCCTTGAAAGATTTAGAGCTAGTTGTTGTTCCATAACGATCTAAGCTAATTTACGCTACTTAAAACGTAATTAACTTATTACAATAAAGCTTTAAACATAAAATAACTTGTCTTCCCATATTTGTTTGAGATTCCTTGTCATCATCAAGATCTTTTTATCTTTAAGTCTTCCTCTTTGCCAACATAAACAACATAAATTTTGGGCAACAAATCAAGATGAAATCCATATTTTAGAGTATAGTTATCCAGGAACTAAGAATAAAAAAGTTATTAACATCTCAAACATCCATATTTTAAATCAACACATTAAAGATGAATATAATTCAAGTAGCTGCAAAGCCAAACTATAGGCCGGGAATAAATAGTCCAATAAAAGACATAAGACTTAAAAAATTTAATGATTCAATAATTACAATAATAGAAAGTATTTACATGATGGTTTTGCTTTCTTCAACAATTATCCAAATTTTTCTATGAATATTAGAAATGATAAGACAAGTAATGCAATAAAATTATATATACAAATCCCATATGAAATTGTAGATAAACTATAAGGTCCAATACAAATAATTTATAAATACTATTATAGAGCTACAAAGATAGATTATACTATAAAGCTCTAAGATCTTCACCAAAAGATGAGACAATACTAGTAGAAGTTAATCTTAGAAAATCATCTATACAAATTTGAAAAAGATTAAGTCATGATAAAGTAATAAGTAAAATTCTTGAGGAATGGATATTAGAAAATATAATTAGAGATCCATAAAATTATAATACTTAAGTAAGAGAAATAGTACAAGAAAGTACAAATATTAGATTAAGAATGAATATGTCATCATCGGTAAAAACAATAAATCCCCAAAATGATATACAAAGGATAACCTACTAAACATTCAACTGATGGATCCACTATAAATTTAGACTTAAAAGAGTTAAATAACATTACAACAATTGTAGACACTTGCATTAAATCAATGTAAAAATCATTAGAATTGCCATAATTGCATATAAATACAGAATGTGGTATTGAGAAACCATTAAAGGTGGAATATGATACATTTGTGCTATTTTTGTAGGTAAATAAAGGAAATTACAACGTTGGTGCTAACCCTAAAAGTTGTAGCTCAAGTCAATAAGATGAACTAAGAAACGTAAATTTTAATCCTACGACTGAGTAGCGAATTTGGCACTGAACCACGTCTTAAGAATCCTTTACTATAAGGAAACATCAAGCTCTAGATTTCAAGTTGGACATCAAAGGAAAACTTCCATGGCAGGGAAACCCACTAATGAAGGGAACCTCCATGGCGGTGCTTCTAGACGTTGTCCAAATCATTCTACTAATGTAGCCATTTTTTAAGAAAACAATAGTGAGTATGTTGGTGGCTTCTCTTCTTTTCTAGGGATACAAAAGTCTTTATATGTTGAAATTATACAAGTTATCCTTGCTATTGATATTTTTTTGAAATTAAGGCTTTATATGGTTTGGATTGAGTGTGACTCTACTTTGATCTGTCAAGCTTTTACCTTAGCTCAAATTGTTTGTTACTCTTTAAGGAAAGATGGATAAAATATATGAAGATTTATCACGACACGAAGTTAAAGATTTGTAACATCTTTTTGTAATAGGTTCTAACTCCCTATGTTTCATTTGATTTAAATTTTGTAGTGGGTTTGTCTTGTATATTCTTTTTTACATGGATTTGGTTTATACCCCATGTCTTTGGTTTTTTTTTCTTCTTTTATGATATATTTCACATGAGGGCATGTGATTGTTGAATTTTAGAGTGTCACTCAAGCTGAAATGTCAAAATTCATTTTCAAACATATATTTAATAAAAACAAATTGATACTTTTACCAAAAAAGTTCAAATATAGTTACCATGATTTTTTTAATAGAAAATATTACTTTCACACTAAATAAAATTTTACATTCATTGTTTTATCCTTTGATTACTTTTTCTCTTTTCAAATTAAAAATACTTTTTTGGTCATTAACATACTTCTAAAAAGTGTGTTGTCAAGTATAGCATCTATTACAACTATTACATATTAAGAAAAGAAGATACTACCAAAATTACTACATTACGCATTTTCTTTTATTGACACGTGCCACAAAAATTAACTTTTTCGTCATTTTAAAACTCTGGTACAAAAGGACTCGGGTTCAAATCCTACAAAAGTCCATTTGTTTTCATATTTTCATTTATTTATGATTTCAACTATAATATTATTATTTGAATATTTTAATAAGTATTAGTATTTCTAATTATTAATAATATTATTTGTAGTGATAGTAATAAAATTATAACCAATATAAGTATTATAAGAATAATAATAATAATTATTATTATTATATGTTACTATTATATATTATTACTATTAGTATTATTAACATTATTAATAATAAAGTTAGTAATGTTATTAGTAATATTAATATGTAATATATTAATTTTATTATTATATATTATTGATATGAGAAAAGAAGTACTAAAAAAATATTATTATTTTTATTATTATTATCACTATTATTAATAATAAAAATAATTATTATTATTATTATTATTTGTTACTATTATATATCATTACTATTAATATTATTCACATTATTAGTAGTAAAATTAGTACTTGATATTAGTAATATTAATATGTGATATATTAATTTTATTATTATATATTATTGATATGAGAAAAGAAGTACTAGAAAAATTATTATTATTATTATTATTATTATTATTATTAATAATAATAATAATTATTATTATTATTATTATTTTTAATATATGTTACTATTATATATTATGACTGTTAATATTATTAATGTAACATCCCATTTTAATAGGGAAATTTATTAAAATAAAATATTACGCAAAATTAAAATATCAAAAGGACACAAGGCTTAAAGTATGAGGGTCTTGCAGCCATCCGAACATACCAGAAATAAAACTAAGGCATACCACGATGCCAAATATAAAACAAAAGTAAAGTTCTGACAATTGACTAGACACCTAGGTGACAATGCCCATAAGCGATACTTGAAGGAATGAGATCCAACCACAAGCCGGGCTACACAGCGGTATCTCCATCACCCGGATGAACACTAATGGTTCCCACATCTGCTCACATCAATAAATTGATGATCATCGCAAAAAGAGAAAAACCACACATCACACATACAAACAAGTAAAAGGGTAAGCTAGAGTAGAAAACCATTTATCTTACAGTTACATACAATTTCATAATCCAATCATGTTATGGCTTGAAAACAATACACTAAGATTCACGACATTGCTCATCCGCATACATATAATTAGTCGGATTCAGCGGATACTTGCACTTGTGGTGGCCTTTACTGCTCTACCGAGCGGCTCTACCGAGCGGCTCTACCGAGCTAAATGTTACTGTGTTTCGTTGCCCCACACACAAGGTTAGCCCTTAAAGTGTTTCAGGCCTCATGCTACTCTCACCACTTGAGTCAGTACACTTTACGTGACACTAACTGTCTCTTTAGAGTGTCAGGATGCAATCCTTACCTTGAATCCTTACTAAATTATATAGATGGGGCACCACCATGAACTCCCACTAACAGGGGTCATGGAATTACGTCCCGACCAACTGAGACACCACCATGAGGTCTCACGTAGAGGCTTATGGAATTACGCCCTAACCAATGAGACACCACCACGAAACTATCGTGGAATTACACCCTAAACATAACAATAACACATTTCATTAACCAATATAACTTTCATGCTAATACCAATTCCATGTAACTTTTATAATCGATCATTCGATACTCAATACATGCCAAGAACATGCCAAACTCATCATTCACAACCCATAAACCATCTTTACTTATCATTCACAACCCATAAACCATATTTACTCATGCATATTCACCCACCCCATGCTTTAAAATAGTAATTCAATCAAGCTTGTGCCAAACATCCAAAAATAGAGAAGCAATAAAGTAAGAACGCATCCTCGCCCAACTCCTCGCTTAGGTAGAAAGGTCTCGCTCAGGCAAGAGGGTCTCTCACTCAGGCGAGCTCCTTTCGCCTAGGCGAGAGCTCGAAAAGAGGGAATAGTGGCTTGCGCGTTCTCTCACTTAGGCGAGACCTCCTCGCCTGAGTGAGATAGCCTAAGACATCGACACCTAAGCCAACGAGCAAAACATCTCCAGGAGCATATTTGACAGCTGGGAACAATGGTATGGATTAAAATGAGGTTATCAACGTTCACCTCTGTTGGAAATCATGAAATAGAGCTTAGAAAAGAAAGGGTACGGGTTGAGAAGCAACTTACGTGGAATGAAATGAGCTTTCTCTAGCTCAATGAATAGTGGAAGCAAAACCCTAGCAAAGCTCACGTAGCAGCAAAAGGGAAAGGGGATGGGAAACTGTTTTTTTGAAAAGAGCAGAATGAGGGGTTATGGCTAGTTTAGGAGTTTTGGGCACCCTATGGGCCAACCTTAGGCCCAACTGATTCGGGCAGGCCCCTTAAATATAAGGAGTAGAAAAAAATGGGTCTTACAATTAACATTATGAGTAGTAAAATTAGTACTACTATTAATAATATGTAATAAATTAATTTTATTATTATATATTATTGATATGAGAAAAGAAATACTAAAAAAATTATTATTATTATTTTTTTTATTATTATTATATTTTAATATTATATATTATTACTATTAATATTATTAACATCATTAGTAGTAAAGTTAGTACTGTTATTAGTAGTAATATGTAATATATCAATTTTATTATTATATATTATTGATATGATAAAAGAACTACTAGAAAAATTATTATTATTATTTATTATTTTTATTATTAGTATTGTAAAACCGTAGAAAATGTCATTTTAGAATTGATAGTGGTTTAAAAATAGTGAGACTCGATTATTATAATATTAAAAGGTTTTAGTATAAATAATTTTGTTATAAATGAGTTTAATTATTTTAAAAACACACCATCCCTCTAGAAACCACTTTTCTAGAGTTCTTTGACTTCTCTCTAGAAGTTCTCACATTTTGTTCATCTATTTGAAGATCGGAGAATGCTAGGATGATCCTCTTGGCGAGCTCTTCTTTTCTATTCTATTAGATTCTTCAACCATGTAAGTTGAACTTCTACTCGTTTTCTTGTGGGTCTTCTCTATTCTGGCTTACATGTGACCCTGCTTTGGTTGCATGTGACGTTTTAATCATCAATAGATAGAGTGTCTTGTGGAGCAAAAGGTGTTTTGGTGTTCCTTGAGTCTATTGAGTTGTTTGGGCCGATTGAGCTGCTTTGTCAGGTAAAGAAAGCTAGTATTATTTTGCCTTATAGTGTTTTTCTAAATTAATGATTGCATGTTAATGAATTTGATATGTGATGAGTATGGTTGTTTTATTTATATGGTTTGATATATATTTCTCGTAGTTGAATCCACAGGTTGTGGAGATATCCACTAGTTACATGTGGAACTCACTTGTTGGATTCTAAGGAAATGTGATGATGGTAAGAGAGTGAAAGTGGATCTTAATGGAAAAGTGTAATCCTCACTAGTAGGCTATTATGCATTGGCTTGGGATATGTTTTGGTCAAAAGCTATCCTATTCTCTACTAGGCTTACAAACTCATATAGAGTGTCGTGGCCTACATGGTGAGAGTTGAAGGAGGTTCTTATAGCAGGATTAGGAGTGGGACCACTAATCTGGCGATGCCATAAGTAACTTACCCTGTCCAGAGGAAATTGATTCATGTTGGTTAGGCCAAGTGGAGCCAGGGCCTTTGCCGCAATCCACTTTTCGTTAGGCCAAGTGGAGTCAAGGCCTTTGCCATAATCCATTTTTATGATAGTTGCACAACTTTTATATGCGAGTCAATGCATAAATCTAGATAATTGAGTCTAGAAAGTTTGATTTATATGTTTGGAATTTCTTTTTATGAATGATTGAAATATGCTATTTTATAATGTAACATGTTTAAATGTTATATGCTTATTTCTTTTATAAATTAGCTTACCCTTACAGTTTGTGTCTCTTTTTATTTGTCTTTCTTTTGCGATGATCACCTATTTGGTGTGATGAGTCATTATTTTCCTCCATTCCACTATCCTTTGTGTACCAATTTGATAGTTGTTCAGTGCTTAATTGTTTATCTTTAGTGTGTTTTCATCTGTTGGGCTTTATTGGGTCACTGTTCCGAATTTGGGTTAATTTCACATTATTTGGCCGAATTTTTGTTTTTAATTATTTTTAAGTATTTGGGTTAAGCAATTTTGAAGCTTGGACATTAATCTTCAGTTGAAGAGAGTTGCCACGTCATTTCCACATCATTGCCACATCTACGCCATGTCAGTCAGCCTGTCCACGTCATTGGGCCAACATTTTCAGCCCATAGAGGCATTTTTGTAATTCTGAGAGGCAGAATGACATTTTTGTAAATAGGAGTGGCAGATTTTATGTGACCACATTTTTTTAGGGTTTTCTAGCATGGCAGCCACTTCTTCTTCTTCCCCCAATCTGTTTTGACGTTTTGGAGAGCACCCATGTTTAAAGTTCATTCATTTTGTTGATTCTTCCACAAATTGGAGCAATTAGTAACGTTTTCTGCACATTATCTCTTTGAATTTGCGTTTTCTATCTTATTTTCTCCTCTTAACTATACATTTTAGTTCGTATTTTGTTGTTGATTCGAATTCCTTGCAAAGAATGGAATGAAATCTTGAGATTAATGTTTTGTTCGGTTGGGTTTTTTATTTCTTCATTGTGGATTTGGATTTTCATTTTAATTGAAGAACCCAATTTGTTTATGCCTAATTTTCAGAGTGGGAAATTCGTTTTAGTTGTTTTTCATGCTTGATGAACTGTGACAAATTCATGAACGTTTGCATTGCTTAATTGCATGTTGAATTCGTGGTTAACCTCCGCTTAGTTGTTTAACAACGAGTTTCATGAGTAATAACCACTAGTACAAAATATGTATATTAGATCGGTTCTGAAGCACATGTTAGATCGGTTAACCGATCTAATATACACCGATGTAATATGTCAGAGACATATTAGATCGGTTCTGCAACAATTGATCTAATATCCAAAAAAACATTTTTGAAACATCAACGATGTTTATCAACGTCCGTTTCCAAATTTTCATCATCCTTGCCTTTGATCTTAGATCCCAAATACAGTTCAGATTTGTCAAGAAAAGATGTGCAAAGAATAATAGTGACATCGTTGTGAAGAAGACTCTACAAATCTGACGAGAAAAAAACAAAAAACAAATCCTCAAATCAAGAACGAAACAGATAGAACGATTTTTGGGAGTGGTTATGCGGAAGGAGTCAAGCTAGATCTAATACTTGGGCTGAAGGTGCAGCGTGAGATGGAGTGGTGCTACAACACATGGTGCAGCGGCAGACCAACAGAGGAGGTGAAATGGACGAAGAAGAGGTGAAAACGATAGTTGGACGCAAAAATGGCAATGAAAAGCTTTGTATCCAAAACCCTAATGACGAGCTGTGACCATGGTTGCGAAAATGAGAATGAGAGTGCCTAGGAGAGAAAAAGAGAAGTGGAGGCGCAAAGGAAGTACACAAAAAAAGGGTTTTCACGTAATGATATTTGATCGGTTGTTTATTTAACCGATCTAATAGTTACATATTAGATCGGTTCTCCTTGCAACTGATCTAAAATGTAAATATTAGATCCGTTAAATAAACACCCAATCTAATATACTTCCTTTTATTTACAAAATTGCCACCGCATTTTGTTTTAGATCGGTTCCCTTACAACTGATTTAATATTTTATTCTATTATGTCTATTTTGCACTAGTGAACGAAACCAATTCAGTTTGTAATCTGTGATGAGTGAAATTTCATTCAAAGCAAGGAATCATTGTTGTTTTCATGACTATTTAATCAAAACTACAATTACGTTTTAGTAATTTTGTGTTAAAACTGAATCGCCAAACCCTCTGTGTTATAGGTGTTGTGTTTGTTTGGAAAATGAAGCTTTGAACAAGAACATTGGTTGTTGGGAGATGACTTTTGTTGGTTACCACATATTGCATTTATCTGTTTTAAATTTGGCGTCCTTGCCAGGAACCAATACTTTTGTTCAAAGTAAAATTTTCAGTGTGTTTGTGTTCAGTGTGTTGGTGTTTGTGTCGTTCAAGTGTGGTTGATTTGGTATATGTTCATTGTGATAGTGTTTCTGTGTGTTTTGTGTAGTGTGCGTGTTATTTGTGTTGTATAGTGAATAGTGTTGTGGTGCATGAATAGTGTCATTTCTAGAGTAGTGAATAGTGCATGAATATTGTCATTTCTAGAGTAGTGAATAGTGCATGAATAGTGTAGAACTCTAGTAGCTACGGTGCTTGTTTTCACTTGAAATTTTGTTCCCTACTTCTAAGACCTTGAACTTGATGGGAAAATGGTTGGAGCAGCTGGTATGGTGTGGTTTGAGAGATTCAAAAAAATTTAGGACTGATTTTCAGTCAAACTGCAGAGGATCATAACTTTTGCTCTGGTTATCAGAACCACTATTATTTTATATGCATTTGGGGTGGAATGTTCTTTGCCGGTTATCAAACTCAGATTCTCTAGAAAATGCCATTTTCTATTTTTCATCAATATATTTTATGATTTTTCTTTATTTTTTTCACTTTTGAAAAAAATTTAAAAATACTTATACTTTGAGTTTTAAGCTGATTGTTTTTGTAGTACTGTGTGATCACTCAAGAGACAATCTTACCAATTTTCAAGTCATTTGGAATTTGTTTGAGTATACTTATAGTTTTACCCTTTGTTATGCCGATACCACTAGAATTAATGTATTTTGGTGCATGACTAGGGGAAATCCAAGTGACTTACAACCTATTGATCCTGAGATTGATAGAACCTTCCATAGAGGAGTTAGGCATAATAGGAATCTATTTGTGCATCATGCATATTCTGTGACCTTTCTTGATTCACCTAATACTCCTGTTTCTGTGCATTCTAATCATTTTGAGCATATTATGCATACTGAAAATTCTGATCATTTTGACATTTATTTTGAAACTGATAACATGGCTCAACCTCCACCTCAAGAGAGGACAATGAGTGAGCTGACTACACCTGAGTTCACTTATGACTCATTGTTGATTCAGTATCCCTAGGAAGAAGTTCCTTATGTTTTAAAAACTGGATTAATCCGTTTATTGTCAAAGTTTCATGGACTTGCAAGTGTGGACCTGTGTAGACCATTTTTGAAAACTGCACGAACCAAGATTGATGTCCATGCAAGTCCATTGTCCATGGAGTTTGATGATATTGTTATGCGTTTTAATATTCTAGATGCCATGAAACATCCTTTTGAGCATCACGCTATTTTTCACGTTGATATCATTGATGATGTTATTGATGGACATATTTCTGATTTCCACCTTTTGAATTGCATGAAATATGCATCTGTGTCTGAATTGTCTGAATTTGCATGCATTGGTGTTGATTGTGATTCATATTATGGTTCTGATTCTAATTTCGATGTTGATTCTAAGTTTGACTCTCCAGGTGTTGTACCATATGATTTTAATGTTACACGGTTAGAATGCACTAACCATGTTGTAGGAAGTACATATGCATCTGATTGTTATGTCGAGTGTAACATCCCGACTGGGTATTACGGATTTTTAATAAAATGAAGAAAATAAATAAATACGCTGCATTTAATAATACCTCATTTCCCAAAATGTGAAAAATTTAAATCTTTTATTAACGTCCAAAGTAAAGCAAAATCCATAAATTATAACATCCGAAAATAATATAAAAACATCTTGCAAATGTTTACAAATTATTTCAAAACCAATAATAAAAACATAAAACTCCCAAGCTATCCCCTCTTTGTGGCTAAGCTTCACCAGAACCACTTGCATATCATCTGCTCACGTGTACCGTGTACACAATCATCGTCAAACACAAACAAATACGGTGAGCTTAACAGTTTAATCATATAAGACACATGTACATATATTAATCACATATATATATATATATATATATATATATATATATATATATATATATATCACACACTCACAGCCTAGAAATTCCTTCACTTGATTCCATCTCACATGGCCACAACCATGATATTCGCGTTCTACATCTTCTAGTGAGTACTTCAAGATGACCTGATGCCATACCTATCGGCCACAACCGACATAGCACGTGCGGGAAACCATTGCTACGGATCATACACCGTAACGCCAGGTGGAGTTCCCAAATACGAACATAGTTTGCAACGTCCCAAGACTACTAAACTCGTCAACTATTTACTGAGGAGGGCAATCTATCTGGACCCATTCGTACTGACCACAACCAGCACACTCACATTGGCAACACTCTCTCACCTTAGCTCAACTCAAGGGTTCCTCGTGTTCATCCGCCATCCCGAGCTCAACTCGAGGGATGCTATTCCGAGCTCAACTCGAGGATTGCCACGTGCTTAACCCCTATCCCGAGCTCAACTCAAAGGATACGTTCCAAGCTCAATATAGGATTGCTTAGGTTTCTCTTTTCTGAAACTCCACATGTCACTGTAGTCTCATACCTTTCATTACGCTACTGTTTGCCCAACATTAACTCAATATCAATTGGCATATGTCTTAACACCTGCACCTAACCATCTTTATACCATTCTTCCAAATTGACAAGTCCCATTTGCCACAAAATCTCCACTTCACTCTAGCAGCACTCTAATATAAATAATACCATAATGGTTAGCTCACTGATTTCATTATCCTAAGGTTTCCTAATATAGCGCCAGAATTATTCCAATACACTTATAGCCTAATAATCAAGTATAATCCCATCTCCCTTCACAACTTATTCACCAAGTCTAGGAACAGTACAAGGGAACTCATATTCACTTAATTATTCAATACCATTATATATCAAATGTTCACATCATATAACCCGAACCCAACGCACTCCAAAGTTCATAGAGTGCTTTTGAATGTCGCGCTGCCGCCTGGTGACACGCTATAACCCGTCAGGCGATGCATCAGTCCTGGGGAAAATACCAGGTTTTGTTACGTCTATCAGCACTCTTGTATCCCTTTTTGCCCTTCTCTTTCTAGTTTCTTCCATTTGGACACACAATTACAACATCATAGACTCCATATTTCATCCTAATTATTCCCACTAAGGATTATAATGCAATTATACAATAAAGGTACCCCAATCAAAAAAATTCCCAACTCTATCAATCCCTAAAAGTATGTTAACAATGTTCCATCACATCTAGGCCTTAATTATGCGAAACTCCATGAATTTTGACAATAATTCATCCCTTCGCAACTTAAACTGACTTTCCCTCCGATAAAATCATCCCTGAACCCAGCAAACATCAAAGTCGAACCAAAAACACAAAATTCAACCAGAAACGAACAGTAATCATACAATTCAGAATATTCATGCAATTCAATCCCAAACATAAAATTCTAACGTGTAAACTCCCCTAACCTGGTTTTCCCTTGCTTAAAACTTGAGTATCCCTTGATTCTCCCCTTGCTTCCAATAGCTTTCCTTAGCTCTCCTCAATTCATTCCAATGCCTCACTCATCCTCACCACTCTCTAATTTTTGTGCTCTGTTCTCTCACCTCAATGGCAGCCTTGCAAAACCTTTCTTCTAACCTAAATTTTACCTTTTAATGGTGCCTTAATGTGGGTTAATGGCATAAAAACGAAAATGGTTTAATGTAGGTGTTTATTGCCATTCATGGTTGCATTATGGATTGTTTTTCAGTCACCTGTAGGTTGCCATTCGACTAGGGTTTCCTTCAACTTTTCATATTTAAGCCAAAACTAAATTAAGCAAAATTAAAGTTTTATTTGGGTTCTCCAAGATTTGAACCCACCACCATGCCAATGCCAAATCAATGTTAAACCATCATGTCAATTCATGTTTCTTGATGATTAACATAATCCTATAGTTATCTCATTATTCAACATGGTCAATCATACATTAAAAACAATAATAATTAAATAACACATAATTGGCATACATAGGAGTCAAACCCAAGTCCTTTCACACAAATAAAGTACTTTCAACCACTTGAGCTAGTACTTTTCCACGTCATACAATTTAGAATTTAATGCCATAAAGGCTCCCACTACCCGCTTTTATTAATTAATTAATTATTTAATTAATTAAATTCTACAGGTCTTACATCGAGGTACAGGCTGTGGAACCCATTTCTCCCTCCCCTCTGGTTCCTGATATTCAGCCAGCATCCAACATTGTAGAGTTGAAACCCCTACCAGACAACCTAAAGTATGTATATTTGGAGGATAAGCAAAAACCGCCTGTCATCATTTCCACCTCCCTCACTACTGAACAAGAGCAGAGGTTGTTGCATGTTCTTAAACAGCACAAGAAGTCGATTGGATGGTGATGAGGCCATCAGCGCCGTTGATCAACCGAAATGTACTCTATTCGACGGAGACAGCCTTCGACAGTCATTTGTTCGGTGGAAACGACTGGAATTGTAGCGGAAGACTCTTAAAGGTTGGATTCGCTCTCGTTCCTCACACTGAACTCCACACACACTGTATTTGGAACCCTAGGAGGAGAAATTCTCATCTAAAGGGAAAGGGGAGCTAAGACGATCGGTAGGAGTGATCTTAACCGAACTATCATTCATCAAAGCTACATTACATGAGGTTGGCCTGCCTTTATATAGGTGAGGCAGTCGGAAAACGAAAAAGGAAGAAAAAGGAACATTGTTCTAACAATACCCTAATGACGAGAAAGACTTGGAAATCTTATACAGAGATCCTAATAGTGTTGTGCACAAGCACACATGCGTGAATGGAGAAAGAAGAAAACACTAACAGAGAAATGGGAGAAAAACATGATGGAGACTCTAGCGGCTGTTAAGGTTTGCGTGATAGAGGTGAGGCTACGCGTGAAGGTGTGAACTCTAGCAGAGGAGAGGAAAAAGGCTGGTTCATCGCGTTGCTAGGTTTGGTGGCAATGGGCTGAATCACTCGTTGCAAGCCCATACAAAAGTGTTGTCCTGCTGACGTGTGGAGATGTGAAGATGAAGAAGCAAGCCAGGCGTGAACGGACGCAGGTAGGTTTGGAAGAATTGGGCTCGAGCCCAATTAAGTTAATGGTTCATGGATCGATTGCTATTTGCAAGCCCAAACAGGTGACAGACTGCTGCACATGGAGAAAATTTTAGTATTTGATGTAGATGAGAGTTAGGCCGCAAGCCCAATGCCAATTCTTCAATAATTGGCAGCTTAGAAAATAGACTGCATTTAGCAAACAAACCCAATTAGAACACATTTATTTAATTAAAATAAAAGAAAATAAAAGAAATTAAAAAGAATGAGCCTAGGTGTTGGCCCAATGCTATAAGCCTTATTGGGGTCACATCAGATGGACATTGGCTAACATTCCTAGTATTAGCCCATCAACATGCATGCACAAGATATTATTGGTAGATGGAGCAAAGCTAGTGAAACAACCACAAAGGTGACTCAACCTTGTGATCTCAGATATTGTCAAGAAGAAGGTGACCAAGCTTCTACAAGTTGGGATCATCTATCCTATTTCAGATAGTCAGTGGGTTAGCCCCATCCATGTTGTTCCTAAAAAGACAGGCCTCACTATAGTCAAAAAGGAAAAAGAGAAGCTGATTCCAACTAGGATGCAAAACAGTTAGAGAGTTTGCATCGACTACAGAAGGCTAAATCAAGAAACCAGGAAAGACAACTTCCCACTACCTTTTATTGATCAGATGCTTGAGCGCTTAGTGGGTAAATCTCACTAGTGCTTTCTTGATGGTTTTTCTGGTTACTTTCAAATCCATATTGCAACTGAGGACCAAGAGAAAACCACATTCATCTACCCCTTTGACACTTTTGCCTATAGGAGGATGCCTTGTGGCCTATGCAATGCCCCTAGTACATTCCAGCGGTGCATGTTTAGCATTTTCAGTGATTTTCTTGAAAATTACATAGAGGTGTTTACGGATGATTTTACTATTTATGGATCCTCCTTTGATGCATGTTTAGATAGTCTGGACAAAGTTAACCCTGCCAAGATTTCAGTTATTTCATAGTTACCTTACCCCTCTTTTGTCCGAGAGGTTCATTCAAGATTTCAGTAAGAAGGCCCCTCGATTGTCCAAGTTGTTGCAAAAGGATGTTGATTTCATCTTTGATGAAGTATGCAAAGAGGCTTTTTATTGCCTTAGGAAGGCCCTGACCACCATTCCTATCATTCAGGCACCGGATTGGACAACCCTATTCGAGCTCATGTGCGATGCATCAAATTATATCGTGGGAGTTGTCCTAGCACAAAAGATTGACAAGAAGCCTCGATTGATCTACTACGCCTCCAGGACTTTAGATGCTGCTTAAGCGAACTATACCACAATAGAAAAAGAAGTCCTTGCAATTGTTTTTGCACTTGAGAAATTTAGATCATATGTGCTTGGTTCTCTTGTTGTTGTGTTTACTGATCATGCAGCTCTGAAGTTCCTATTGAAGAAGGTGAGTCGAAAACGCGACTGATAAGATGGATGTTCTAGCTCCAAGAGTTCGATTTGAAGATCCGTGATAGGAGCAGAGCACAAAATTTGGTTACAGACCACCTAAGCAGGATAAAGAGGTTTGTTGATGATGTTTCACCTATCAGGGATGACTTTCCCGATGAAAGTTTGTTGACACTCTATGCTTCTTTCCCTCCCCATGGTTTGCTAACATTGTGAATTATCTTGTTGCTTCTGTTTTTCCTCCCCTAGCATCCAGAGCTCAATGTGATAAACTCAAGAGTTATGCTATGTATTATATTTGGGATGACCCATATTTGTGGAAGATGTCTATGGATCAGGTTACTAGGAGATGCATTCTAGACCATGAGATTGACTCAGTCCTCAAATTTTGTCATTCATCTGCACCTGGTGGTCATCTAGGCACACAAAGGACAGCTCGCAAGGTGCTAGATCACAGATTTTATTGGCCTACCATCTTCAATGATGCGTGGAGGATTTGTAGCATGTGTGAGCAATGCCAACGAGCAGGAGGAGCCATTTGTTGGAGACAACAGGTGCCTCAATAACCCATGTTATTTTGTGAGGTCTTCGATGTCTAGGGTATAGATTTCATGGGCCCTTTCCCTGTCTCCTTTGGTTTCACTTATATTCTGCTTGTTGTTGATTATGTTTCAAAATGGGTGGAAGCCAAGGCCACCAGAACTAATGATGCTCGAGTTGTTGTAGACTTTGTTAGGTCTCACATATTTTGCAAGTTTCGAGTTCCTAGAGCCATCATTAGTTACTAGGGCACCCATTTTTGCAATAGATCCATGGGGGTTTTGCATCAAAAGTATGAGGTTGTGCACTAGCTTTCTACACCATATCACCCCCAAACTAATAGACAAGTCGAGATCTCAAACAGAGAAATCAAGAGGATCTTGAAGAAGATTGTACAACCCAACCAAAAAGATTGGAGCAACAAATTTGAGGATGCTCTTTGGGCACACAAGACTACTTATAAGGCACCTATAGGGATGTCTCCCTATCGGGTTGTCTTTGGTAAGTCATGCCACCTTTTAGTGGACATAGATCACCGAGCTTACTAGGTTGTCAAATCATGCAACTTCTCACTTGATCAAGCTAAGGAGGAAAGAAAGGTACAATTGAACGTGTTAGATGAGATCTGTCTAGAAGCATATCAGAACTCTTTGTTCTACAAAGAGAAAACCAAGAGATTCCATGATAGCTCCACAACGAGGAAAGAGTTTGTTGTTGGTCAACAAGTGTTATTGTACAACTCCAGACTTGGACTCATGGGTGGTAAGTTGAGGTCAAAGTGGATTGGTCCTTTCATTGTCACTAATGTTTATCCTTGTGGTGTAGTTGAGATCAAGAGTCAATCCACCAATAAGAGCTTCAAAGTGAATGGGCATCATCTGAAGCCATTTCTCAACAACCCTACCTTGGTGGATACTGTTGTGGAGGAGATTTCCTTGGTTTACCCCACTTCTGTTTCACCATGATTCAAGGAGTTTTCTTTCTCCTTCCTTACTTTTATTGCACTTGTCCAGGTCCATTTGCTGATGTTTGATTGTTTGATATTGTGCTTGAGTTAGTTGTTTGTTTCATTTTTTGTTTTGCTTGTCTTTCTAGTTTTGTTTTGGGCACTTCCTGCACTCTTGGAGGATGAGCTGTTTGTTATTTTGTGGATTCATATCCTTGCTTTTTCTTTACATGTCAAGAGTTTTTTAGTTATTCTACCTGTGTGAGGATTTGAGCCAGTCTCTATTCTTTATTGTGTGATATATGCCTCTTGAATGCTTGCACAGTGGCCTTGGCTTGACTCTATTTTATGTTTTTCTGATTCAGATGCATGTTTGGATACGATTTAGGCAATTTTGTTTCGATGAGCCTACAGCCAGATGAGCCTACCTTGGCTGTTTTTGTTGATAGCCCTTTTTGAGCTTGCATACCCTTTCATTGTTCTATAGCTCATTATAAGCCCTTAGCCTGGAAAACAATGATTCATCCTGCCTTAGGAAATTTTGGAGATTTGGAATTGTTTTGGGAATAGTGTTATCTTTTAAGTGTGTTTGCACACAACAAGTGTGGTTGTGCGCACACCTGTTTTGTTCATGGATTGCTCATTTGTAGATTTTATGTCAGACTTGAAAACTGTTGTTTCTCTACTAAAAAATGAAAAGAAATGAGAAAAGAAAAAAAAAAGAAAGAAAAGAGGTTTGGGTTTGAGCATTGTGTGAGAATTGAATCTGGAAGTGTTAGAGTTTGGAATTTCTTTCATGCTTGATTTTGACGTATTTTCCCATTGCTTAGCCACTTATCCATATGTTCCACACCTTGTCCGCAACACCATTACAACTTTGAAAATTCCTTCTGATCTTGATTTGCATGTGTTTTCGTTTTTTAGGGGTGCTTTAAGAGTAAACAGTAGCCTAGAGATTTGAGTGATACAATGCATATTTTGTGAGGTTATGTAGCTTTCAATTCTCTCTCTGAGCTTAGTGAATATTTGACATGTTTTGAATTGCTTGGATGGTGTTCATGGATACTTACAGCTTTGAATCCTTTTGTGTTAGATGTTTTTCCATTTGTCTATTTCGAGTCTGTTTATCTTGTGTCTCTTTTTGTCTCTCTAGTTTATTAATTGAGTTGCTAAAATTATGATGTTACAATAATTATTATTATTAACTATAATTATTATTATCGTTATTATTATTGATAATAATTAATTATCATTATTACTATCAACTATAAGTATTATTGTCATTATTATTAACTATAATTATTTCTATTATTATAATACTATTATTTGAATTAAAAAAATACTTACTAAAATTAGTAAAATGATAAAACTGACAAATAATTTTTTATTATGAATAATTATTTAAATTTAGCAAATAATAATTAAGAGGATAGAATTGTAAAAACAAAAAAGGACACTATGGACCACATTTGAATTACTTGTCCTTTTATTTGTTTTGTTGGTGGTGTATATCTTTATATATAATTATAGATTATTATTATCGTTAATGTTGGCCTTAGTATTACCTTTGACATTAATATTTATAACAAAAACAATATTGTTATTATCATTAGTTTGTTATTGTTGGTATCATTATTATTTTTATTGGTATTATTACTATTAATAGTGGTGTTATTAATATAAGTGTTTTTTTAATTACAAAAATCGTTATTATACTAAATACTTTCCCTAAATAAATTTTTAATCTTTGAAAAATTTAATAATTTACAATTTATATTAATATTATTATTAGTATTTTTAATGGTTAAATAAATATAAGAACAATTATATTATTATTCTAAAACTATTTTAAATAAAACTAAAAATTAAATAAAAAATGTGTGTATACACGCACATGTCATATATTATTATTATTATTTCGTAAAATCAATTAATTACACCATATTGTGATATCAATTTTATTTATTATATTTAAAATTGAATTAACAATTTCATTATTTTAATAATAACAATTATAGCAATATAACCTAATTTTCATAATATTTATTATTTTATTTTTATATTATTATTATTATCATCTCTAACTATAATTATATTATTATTATTATTAACTATAATTATTATTATCATCATTATTATCAATTATAATTGTTATGATCATTATTACTACCAACTATAAGTATTATTGTCATTATTATTAACTATAATTCTTTCTATTATTATTATTATTATTATTATTATTATTATTATTATTATTATTATTAAGAACTATAATTATTATAATAGTTATTATTATTATTATTATTTTTATTATTATGTTTAGTTACACATTTTACTTTTCTTTAGTATGTTGGAATCATGTTTCAATTATTTGCCATTTTTATTTGTTTTGTTGTTCATTTATCTTTACATGTGAACAATAATTTCAATTCAAAAAGTAGTTACTAAAATTAGTAAAATAATAAAACTGAAAAATTATTTTTTATTATAAATAATTATTTAAATTTAAAATATAATATTTAGAGAATAAAATTGAAAAAAAAAACAAAAAAAGATACTAAAGATGTTTATCTATTTATATATGGAGTTGTATTATTATTATTATTTTTTATCACTACGCAATATAATTTTAGTTTTACTATTAATTATTATTATTATTATTGTTGTTGTTGTTATTATTATTATTATTATTATTATTATTATTATTATTATTATTATTATTATTAGACATGCAGTTTACATTTATTTACTACGGGATCATATCTCAACTACTTGCACTTTTTATTCGTTTTGTTATTCATTTTATCTCTATATCCGTGTAATTATTAGAATTAAAAAAACAGTTACTAAAATTAATAAAATGATAAAAGTAAAAAATAAATTTTTTATTATGAATCAATATTTAATTTTAACAAATAATAATTAAGAGGATAAAATTGTAAAAACAAAATAGGATACAAAAAATGTGTATCTCTTTATATATGTAGTTGTTGTATTATTATGATTATTATTTTGATCACTACTAGATATTATTATAATGGTATTATTATTATTACAGTTAGACACACATCTTAATTTAATTTACTACGGGATCATATTTCAATTAGTTGTCATTTTTATTTGTTTTGTTGGTGATGTCTATCTTTATATATAATTATATATTATTATTATCATTAACATTGGCCTTAGTATTAACGTTGACATTAATAATTATAGCGTAAATATTATTTTTATTATCATTAGTTTATTATTATTATTATTATTATTATTATTATTATTATTATTATTATTATTATTATTCATAGTGGTGTTATTAGTATAAGTTGTAACACCCCATTTAATTTAATAAGCGAAACTAAAGGAAGCGTCACACAGAGATAAAATAATAGCGCAATCCTGGAGTTTAAAACATAATTCCTTACAACCCAAGGCACACCACGATGCCCGAAAGGAAACTAGTTGAAAAGTTTAACATAATGTATATAAATCAAAAGACGGACAGGTACATGGGCCACAGCCCTAAAGAAAAGCCCATTAAGAAAATAAAGTCCAGCCCATGTAGACTATGCAGCGGAATCATCCCTCCTCTGTTGACCGCGAGTACCTCTCACATCTGCTCCCATCAATAAATTGATGATCATCGCAAAGGTAAAAGAACAAGATACAAAACAATCAAACAAGTAAAGGGTAAGCTAGATCCAACAATATTTTTATCATGCAATCAAATATACCTTCATAATCCAATATACATATATCATCCAAGCATGTTATGACCTTTCAATCAATACACTAAGACTCGACTCGACTCATCCGGATACATATAACCTGGTCGGATTTAGTGAATGCTTGCACTTGTGGTGGATACCTCTTCTCACCCCCGAGCTGCTCACCCCCGAGCTGCTCACCCCCGAGCTATGTGTTACAAGTGTTACAATGAATCAATTCCCTCACACACAAGGTTAGCCCTTAATGAGTTTCAAGCCTCCTGCTACTCTCACCACAAGAGTCAGTCTGCTTTAAGTGAGACTAACTGACTCCTTAGAGTGTCAGGATGCAATCTTTACCTTGAATCCTTACCAAGTGATATAGATGGGGCACCACCATGGACACCCACTAACAGGGATCATGGAATTACGTCCCGACCACTAACGCAACCCTGAAAGTCTCACCTAGAGACTCCAAGGAATTACGCACTGACACAGACCAACCATTCTCAATCAATCAAGAAAGATTTATCATGCATATACATATATTATGTCAACCCTTACTACCAATCCCTTCCATGTTTCAGGTCAAATTGATATCGCTGTCGTTAGGCGATCAAATTATCACTACTTTAGCAACTTCAGTATTGCCAGTTTGTAGTGAAGAAAATAGTTAGGGTTAAGATAACCCTGAGTCGTCTCACAACGAATACGGAATTG
>Ga0214545_1002518_pt1 | contig 35313 bp, 27 predicted proteins | sample CNSS4metaG_FD_160064 | JGI IMG/M metagenome (GOLD analysis project Ga0214545, IMG submission 160064) | Root nodule microbial communities from cowpea collected in UCLA plant growth center, Los Angeles, California, USA - CNSS4 | ecosystem: Host-associated > Plants > Roots > Nodule | place: USA...
TATATATATATATATATATATATTATATCAAAATGTAACAAAATATGATGTGAAATAACTTTATGTAATTTTTTCAGAAAATAAAGTCACAAATTATTGATCTAAGAATCTTCTCTTTCCAAATGCGGATTTTGGCGGGATGCAGACTTAAATGAGTGTGGACTTAAGCGAATGTTTACTATAATGGAGTAGACTTACAATGACAAATGGTCAAACATATGGCGAAGGAACCACAACCTTAGGAGATGATTGAGGAGACGTAGTTAGGGGATCAATAGGTACAACCTTTGGTCCAATGTCTGTAATTGGTGCTAAGACATGTTATGGAGTTGGTACGAAAGTAGGTGTAATGTCACCAATATCAAAAGGACCAATTTTAATGACATCAAGTGTAGTCAAATAATGTTAGCTAACTAAAATAGAAAATAATGGAATATGTTCTATAAACACAACATGACGTGAGACATACAATTTTTGGCTAACCAGATTAAAGTAACGACATCTCTTTTGACCAAGACCATATCCCAAAAAGACACACAAATAAGAATTAGTTGATAATTTAGTACGCTCGGCATGTGATTTTAGAACAAAATAGGTACATTCAAAATTACACAAAGTAGAGTAATCAGGTGCATGACCATACAATTTTCAAAAGGAGATAAACCAAAATTATGTGAAGTTGGGATCTGATTCACAACATGAGTTGTTGTAAGAATAGCTTCCCCCTAGAATACACTTGGAACATTGGCAGATAACAAAAATGATCTTGTAGTCTCAACAAGATGACGATGATTTCTTTCAACAACATCATTTTGTTGAGGAGTGTTAGTGCAAGAGGTTTGATGTGTAGTTCCATTAGAGGAAAGTAAAGTGGTAAAATAATTAGAAGTGTATTCACCCCCAAGTCACAACAAGATTTTTATAGTAGTAGAGTGTTGAGTCTTTACAATAACATTAAAATTTTAAAAAATTGTGAGAAAATCATACTGATGTTTCATAAGATAAATCCAAGTGAACCGAGTAAAATCATAGACATAATATCAAGAACCTCTTTTGGTGGATACTTAAGAAGGTCCCTACACATCAGAATGCACAAGATCAAAAGGAGCAAGGGAAGAAGAAATACTTTTATTAAAAGGTAAAGCAGAAAATTTTTTCAGTTTACAATTAGAAATATCATGATTGCCCAAAGTACCCAAGACTCCCACAGATGCTAAAAACTTTAAATGAGATACAGAAACATGACCCAAACGAGAATGCCACAAATTAAAAGATGAAGAAGAAGACAAACGAAACAAAGATAAATCCACACTAGAGGCTACAACTATTGACTCCTTAAACTAATTCAAGACTTAAAGTCCACCTTGCCTGTGGTCTATCTCAATAACCTTCTGAGATGTGCAGTCTTGTACAAAACATTAAGATGGGTTGAAATACACATTATATTCAGAATCACAAATTTTCCCAATAGAAACAACATTCATAGCAAGACCAGGTATGTAGTAAACATCAGACAAAGACAAAGATGGTGTGGCAATGGTACCAATAACAAATAATGGAATTGACTCACCGTTAGTAGTTGCAATTGACATGATGAGTTAGGTGATGACCAAACAAAAGAAGGCAAATGATATGCATATGATTAGTGGCACATGAATCAATGATCTATTTGTCAGAAGATATATTTGGTGATGATGTACTTTGAGATGGCAAGGCTATGTTGGCATGTGGCTGGGAAGCAAGTCTAATTTCTTCTGCTAATAATTCATTAAGAACATCATCAATAAAAGACAGAGGGTTACAATGCAAAAATGAACCACACCAATTTTCAGAATCACTACACAAGGCCATAAGAAATGGAACCATACATTGTGATTCCCTACGAGTAATATACGGTGCAAAGACACTCAATTTTGCAGGCTCATTCAATGCAAGTTGATCCTATAGGGTTGTCATAACAAAATAAAATTTTTGAATGCTCATATCATTTTTCTTCAATGCACAAATATTTATCTCAAGTTGATACTATTTGGCAAGATTAGACTGTGTATATGATCGAGATAAGTGATCCTATACCTCTTTTTCAGTATCATATTTAGTCAATCGAGTGTGTGACAAAATTATTGACTCAAGTGATAATTTTAGAGTTATCAACTTTTCATACTTCTAAAGTAGTAGCATAATCATTGACTTTGGTGTCAATCTATTTTGCCTTAACACCTGAAATATGACACCACATGGACTTTTCACGAAGAAAATTTTACATAACATAACTCCAGTAGGAATAATTTGTACCATCTAACTACACATTAATAGATTGAAGAGAATCATCTTTACATGTTGTCTTAACAAATCAAATACAAAACAGAAATGCAAAACACACAGTGGAAGCAACGAACAAAATAGAATACAAATACATTACTAGAAGATTGCAAATTCCTTAAAATGACTTAAAGAACATGGTGCAGAACCTAAAAACACACCTCAAAGTAGAAAATAAAATTACAATCGGGTGAAACCTAGAAAATTGTGAAAGAGACTTAAGGCTTATGACTTACAGCTCAGGGTTTAGGAAAAAAGAACTTACTACAAGAATTTCTACTCAATCATAAAATTTGCAAAAGAGACTTAGGGCTTAGGAAAGAGGAACTATTGCAAGAATCCCTTTTCAATCATGGATTGTTTGAAATTCTTGATATCATATAGAAAACAAAGAAATATATGAAGAAGTGAATTGTATATTATTGAGTGTGAATAAAATGTTATAAGATGTGTGTTATATATATCCAACACGATGTCACTCGGAACACTTGAAATCATAACAAATTTATTTTTAAATTTTTTTATTTGGATAAATCAATTGAAATTTGATGAACTTTAATTTTATGGATGGTTTGGAAGGAGTGTTTCTATTATCACCAAATTCAATTATCAATACATAAAATTATTTAAATATCAAACAATCATAGTTAATGTTTGTTGAAATTTTTTTCAGCCATCATTTATAAATATCTAAACAAACTATTAACAAACAATAACATTTGTGTCCATAATCTAACAAATAATCACTATTGATATTGGAAAAAAAATCATGATAGATGTCAATTAAAAAAAATTATAGTTCACGTTTGTAAAAGAGTGGTATTCTTAGTTAATATCAAGCATGGAGTAGTACTTGTTTCCAATTTAAACAACAATTTAAATATATATATATATATATATATATATATATATATATATATATATATATATATATATATATCAATCAAATCAATAAAAAAATGGACATAATTAAAAAGTAATCATTCCATCGGTATTTCAATATTACCTCGACGATTTCAAACCAAAATCGAGTTAAGAAAAATATAAAAAGAAATACTTCATTTATAGATAAAATTTGAAATTCTCTATTATTAAATAATCTAATTACTTTTATAAAATTCTTGACTTTCATTTTCTTCTAAAATTCTTATCCAAAACAATATAATTTGTTATACAATATTTCAAATTCTCCTACTCTCTTAAAATTTTTCATTCAAACAACACTGCCAAAAACTCAACTTAACTTGTGCAATATTTATAGTATACTCTATCTTCAAAAACTACCATATAACCCTTTTAATACAGGTTCTTTAATATTGAAGGTAAGATCGTCTCATCCAAACAAGCCTAACAAAACCTATATCATGTTTAGATAAAGAATTTTAAAAAATTAAATTTTTAAAATAGTTAAAATTTGGTTTGATTTGTTTCCTCTCTTTAACGTTTTTTTTTTCGAATAAATGAATTTAAGCTTCTTAAGTTTCTAAGTTGTTAGTTAATATAAAATAATTTATTTTTAAATATATGTTTAAAAATGAAATTAAAATATTAAATATTGGTACTTTCATTGTTTTTACTAAGCTATTTCATATAATTGCCACCTTTTTTTTAAAAAATAAAAGTTTATTTAGTTACCATTAAAATTGTCATGAATTTCATATTTTTACAAACATTATTCCTAGTGTTTTTTAAATTGATATTTTTTTTTTCGTCTAATTTAAATTAATGTTCGGAGAGAGAATGTAATGATTATATGTAACTTAAAACTACTAGAGCTGTCAAAATGAATTATCCGGCCCAACCCAACTCGACCCACCATGGGTTGATAATTTAGTGAGCCAATCCAACCCGGCTCACTTTTTAACGAGTCAAAAAAATTCTAACTTGGCTCGGCCCACCACAAGTTGGCAGGTTAAACAGGTTAGCTCACGGGTTCACTTAATTAAAAAAGATTTATTTTTTTATTTTTTTCAGTCAAAACTAAATTGTAATTCTAATTAAAATCTAAATAAACTTTAATACAATCTAAATACAAACCAAAATAAAAAAATACAAATTATTTATATGTTGGATAAAAAACAACTTAACATGACCCAAATGTAAAACCCAACTTAATAAAAAAAATAAAAACACTTGTGTGACTCTTTTATCTGCGGGTTGGTGAGCCAATCCGGCTCACCACGGGTTTAACCCGGATGAGACATATTCTAAATGAGCCAAGTCAAAAATCAACCCTATTGAAATTTGTAAAAAGATTTTAACCCAACCTAACCCGAACTCGTGGTAAGTCAAGTTGACTCGTGGATTTCAACTCATTTTAAGAAACTCTAAAAACTAGCCATGTTGTCCAATCATGATAACTTTAAAGACAGAGGAAAAACTTGATCTCATTAATTTCAATATTTATTGAATTTTTGACCAAAAAGTTGTTGATTAATTAAGGTACTTCAAGAAAGAAAAACAATTAATGCACCAAACAAACAATTAAATATGATCCCATAAAAAGTCGCAAACAATTTCCCAAAAAGACTGTTGATAGGCATGGAGGTAGGGTTAAATTGTTCAATATATGAACATTTAAAAGAATATAATATTTAACAACTCTTGAACATTAACTTCTGATAGAAATGAACAATAAAAGAGAGAAGAAAGAAAGGGAATGAAAAAAACACAAACGAGATTTGAACTGAGAGAGGGGAAGAGAGAGATGGAAGGAGAGAGAAGCTAAGAAAGAGACATGAGAGAGACCAAAAGAAGATAAGAGAATAAAGAGATAAGGAATTATAATTTTTTATTTTTTCATAAAATTAAAATTATACTATTTAAATTAATTAAAGATGTTTCATAATTTTTTAAATTTTATCTTTTTTTTCTAAATATTATAGAAAACATATTTTATCACATATTTTTAAAAAATCATCCTCGCTTAAACTTTACTATTTAACATTAATGAATTGTGAAATATAGATGTCCACTCATTCTTCATAATAATACCTGTCCTATTTTAAAGTAAAAAAAAAAAACAATTACATCTAGTGCCACTGAATACTATTATTGTTTGTAATATTTAATTTTATAAATACTTTGGAAATAAAATATAAACTTTGTGAAATCAATTATTGAAATCAAGTAACATACCTAGGTTTGCTGGTTTGACTGTTTATTATATAAAACACTAGAAGAAGCAATAATTTATTTAAAATAATAATTAAAAGTATAAATGAAGAAGGAAATTCTTATATAGTAATATATATATATATATATATATATAATATTTCTTATAAACTAGGGTTTTAGCAAAAATAAAAAAGTTAAATTATATATTTTAGAAGAGAAAAAAAAATTATTTCTGTATAACTTATATCGATTATTACATGTATTTACTCTCAATCACTTTGTATCACTCTTTGTTTTTCTTTGAATGTGCTAACTTCATTTGTTGGTAGGTTCACTATCCTTATATAGAGTTCAACTAGCGTATAACTGTCCCAACTTCATGACTCATGTTTACTTGGTACGCAATATTTCTAGAATCCTGCTTTTTTGCTGGGTATGATTCCAATTTTAGTGTCGCTAATCTAGAAGGAGTGGTCCAACCAGTTAGATACATTGGACTCAACTCAACCTTAGATCGTCACCTTATGGCTTGGTCGTTGACCTATATCTGTACTAAGGAATGACCTATATATTTCTTTGAAAGTCCTTCGTAGGGATATCAACGGGACGGATATGGTATGGATAGTAGATCTTCCATATCCTTATGGCTTGGTTGTTGACCTATTTATCCATCTCGTACCAGTCTCTGTATCCATGCGAGTATCCATCTCGTACCAGTCTCTGTATCCATGCGAGTATCCGTTGTGTAGGTACCGTATATTTTTTTAATATTCACGGGTACCCGTAGATATTTACAAAAAAAACTTAAAATATTTAATAACATATTTTAACCTTAAGTTCAAATAAAATGCAATACATACATAAGTTTGAAACAAAGTCCAAATAACCCACTTAAATATGTTGAATGACAATTTACAAAGAAATGAAAATTTTTTAAAACCTTGATGAAAAATAACCTATTCAAAATCAATATGTAAATATTTCAATTTTTTTATCTTTTTTAATTTAAATTAGAGTATAGCCGGTACGGATACCCACAAATACAAATATTATAATACCCGTACCCACCCGTTAACATACAAGTATAAAAAATACTTGTACCTGAATATTTACATATACATTTTTTTTTACATTCCTAGTCATTCATTTATTTGGTTGAAAATATATCTCTAAATCAAAATCAACACAAACTTATTATCGAAGGCCCAACATTAAAATAAATTTTACCAACCCAGCTATTTAATTATAAATTTATCAATAGATATTTATGTCGTCCTTTTAAAATTGAATAATTAAAAGATGATAAAAGCTTCATATTTTAATATATTCAAAAATTATATATTTCATTAATTTTATTCTATGCAAAAGATGTTTAAAATAATTTTAAATTGATGTAAATTTTCTAATCATGTTCTATGTGAAAAATCTCTCAAATATGAGTGTTTTTTTTTAAATGGTTTAGTCTTTTAAATTTTTTATTAAAGGATTAAAAAAACTTTCTTTCTAAATTTGAAAAACTTAAAGGTGTATTTTAAATTTGGAAGACAAGAACTATATCCCAGGTACTAGAAATTATATTTAACACTAAATTTTCTGGTGAGTCTTGGACAGAGGATTTCTAGGGTACTAGAAATTATGTTAAAAAAATGATGAAGCTATTGAATCAACTTAGTTTTATATATATATATATATATATATATAGACCCATAACTCGTGCAGGTTAACCCCACACATCATTTTGATTTCGATATGTCTGCACAATTGATGAGTCCAACTGCTTATTTTGTTTTCTTTCTCATGCTTGAGTGGGCACTGTTGGCTAGTTTTGCAGGATAGGAAGTTCTTGAAAATATTATCGAGAGATTGGCCATGATTTTGCACCTAATCTACACTATAACATGCAAGAGAAAACATAGTGAAAATGAAAAAAAGAAAATTCACCTCAGAATCCAGATATTAGAGAAAACATGGTGAAAGCATAGCTTCTCATTAAAGAAATATTCCGCCTACAAAGTCCAGAGAATAGAGAAATAAATGACAAAAAGAAGAAAAAATTAAGACAGTTGAGCTGTAACGTTAACACTTCTTATATTGCATCCTCATTTTGAGGATCAGAACTAGGAGAGAGCTCTAAGGTAACGGGACAATGATCACTTCCATAGAAACCTGCAGAGCAGGGACAAGAACACGATCATGTTTCTTATAACATGCAGTTTAGAAGTTACCACCAAATAACACAAACTTCCAGTTTGGTTTGGTTTCATATACACTCAAATAAACTAAAAGTTGAGTCAGCAATGAAATCATATCCTTGTCATGAGTTTCACATCTTTTTTTTTTTTTTTGCATAAGCAACGGAATAGGAGTACCAATTGCATGAGAAACTTACCTTCTAACTCTATCCCATGTCCATGTATTTCACATGCAACAATCCTTTCTTTGAGTTTCTCTGAAACTAAAAAATAGTCTATTCTCATCCGTTTTCCACGATACCTTCAAGGAAAAAACACTTGTAAGAACTAACATGCTTAAGATGCAGACTAAATTAGATAACAAGTCTGGCTTAAAAATCAGAAAAGAATCTCATTCCTTAAATTTGCCACACATTTTAACATAAATTAGATAATATTCAAGTTACACAAAAAAAAAAAGGTAAAAAAGAAAGAATGGTTTAGGGAAAAGACATAAAATATGTGTGATATTATTCAAGTGCATTGCCTCAACATAATATTAATCAGCATTAACATTGAAAATCAATTCTTACAGTTTAATTTCTTACCTTCCGACTGGATTTCCAGACCATGAGAAACCTCGCTCCATGTCCTTATCCTTATGCAAAAATCTGTAAGCATCCACCAGCTTTCCCCTGAAGCATGGTCCACAATAACAGCTATTAAGACTTTAAATACATAAATATAGGAAGTAATTAAAAAATAAATGGTAAAAGGAGGTTATAAGGAGTTACTACAAGCAGTAACATGTCAGCTATGGTGCAAGGTTATTTTTTACTAATTTAGTTGGTCTTGGCTTGGGTTGGAATCTCAGAAGATACAGACATCATAAACTAATTCAAAACTTTTGGATAATACTATCTAAAGAACAAATGCAGGGTTCTACATCTCCTAGTCTTCTAATACTTGCAGTAATTAATTAGTCCTTATTGCAACCGATTCCACTGTTAAACTGGATAGCTAAGACACTTAGGAAAAGAGAATACAAAGTTTGAAATATAACCTTTTCTCAGTGGTTCTTTTTACATTGAAAGTTGACTAAAAATCAGGTATTGAAAATTGTAGCAAATACAATATATAAAAGATCACTCACTCTCTTAAGATGGTACCAAATCGTCTTCTTTCAGCCAAGGTAAACCCAGGTTGACCACAATCCTGCATAAAGCCATATCATCATATCAGATGCATAACTACTAATTGTATGGTGGAGATCTTCTGCTCTACTTGATGCCAAGAGTAGATATAAAACCATTATTGGACATATCAAAGGAGAGTCAGTCCTAGACAAGGTAAACCCCTAAGGTTTGGATCCTTGATTCACCATAATTAAATTTACTTCCAGTACAAGGAGAAGTGATTGTATAAATTTCCCACAATTAAAACCTACAGAGTTCTTGCATTAGGGGACATGCTAGATCTACAACAACAAAAAGCATATCTTATTAAGTAAAGTAATCTACATAGATGACACAGTGTCATTCATTTCCATTAAGAGTATTATCGATATCGAACAACAGAAAATATAGGGGACCAAAATTTCCTTTATAAAGTTATAACGGAAACCATAACGGATTATGACAGAAGCAAGGCGGTCAAAAGAAATATAATGTCACCCATATAATTTTAATGCAAAAGTGATAATATTATGTCTAGAAATTCAAATAATAATAACATATCAAAACAAATTTGAAGTTCAAAACTTGAAATAAATATGTTAAGTTTCTAATAATCAGATTCTTTCTCAATGGGGCATATCTGTTGCTTGCTGCGGCTGTCTGAGAGTAATAGCAAGGGTAAAGGGTAAGGGGAGATTGAGAAGAATCAGAGAGAGTGTGGTAAACATGCATCTTTTAGGTTAAATTGAATTTTATTGGGCCTTACCCACTTTTTTACCATTAAGGACCACCAAATTTTCATAATATCTCCATCGTATCCCTCTTGACAACTTACTCAAATATCTTCATAATCTACTCACCATTGTACAAGCCCAAACCATCTTTATCAATTTCCTTTAATCTTTTATTCAATCTAATATAGCTTAAGCTTTAAGTTAAATCTATTGAAACCAACAGCGATGAAATATCACAAAAAATGGATAAATCTATTTTAAAGGGAGCTTCAAGAGAAAATTGCTTAAACCTCTTCATTTGGAGGGATATAACCATTGAGTTTTGCTGTACTGAAAAACTCGGGATGACTTACGTCAATCTCTTCATGGCTGCACACAATGAATATATATATTTAAAGCTCCTTCTTAGGACATGTACATGCATAATAGCCTCAGTAAAATAGCAGACAATGTAGACATAGACAAAAATTCAGAACAATTCACGCAACTATCAAAACAAATCTATGGTATGAGATACTAAAATTAGAAAAAAGTCAGCTTTTTATAAACTAAAGGATCGAAGGCAAAGGGTAGCTTCAAAGAACTAGTTTCATATGACGCATACAGTTACATCAAAATAAAATAAAACATAAATCTCAATGGTCCTCTCAAACTATTATAATCTTTCTTTTTTTCATATAATGGCTGGTAATAAATCTATAGATGAAACCAACAGCTGAGCTTGACACTAACCAAACTTTATGACAAAAAGAATGGAAGAGGTAAAAGTATGCTGCTGAACGAAGGCCACAAAATAATCAATCATATATCCCCAAAGCCCAAAAAAAAATGAAGATTAGCCACCTGACATTCAGATCCCCACACCATATTAAAGGCTTGTCTGAATTTTGTGTAACGAATTCAAGAATCCTTTTGTCCCATTTTCTTCTCCTTTGAAACGAGTTTGGCTCCTCTTTCCATCCGTTGTTTGGTACATATGTATTCAATAAACGGAGTGTTTCAAATTCAACTAGGATCACTCGACCATCTGGTTCATGTTTTGAGGCTGACAATAAAAATAAGAATCCATCAGCAGTGAACTAAACATGGAATATAATCCAATATGCAGATTTGTTAAAACCTTATTTTGGATGACTCTATATGAATCGTCTTTTTAAGATATATAAATATTCACGTTGAAAATCGGACTGGAATTCATAAATATATCATAAACTTTTAACATTAAGAAATTTTAAGAACTAATATATAATAAAAGCTATATTTAGGAAGATTCCAAAACCTTCTCCTTCCACTTCTTTTCCAAATTAAAACAATATGTATAGTAAAAGTAACATCATGTAATTCTTTTAAAGCCACGCAAGGACACAATTAAATCATGGCATGACTGAGAATTGCCAAGATTTATGTTGGACATTTTTCAGAAAAGATAATAATAACACCACTGACAACGTCAAAGTATCATGTTTATCAAGATACTTAATGCCATGAATATAATTAAAAAAAATTGCAAAACAGGATACCTAATTTATCAAGATTGAAAACAACACTTTTTGGCTTCAAGCATTTTTTCACAAGTACTGCTGTCCCTGCATACTTTGAATCTGCAAGAGACCACCAAACATGATAGTTGCCAAAAGGTGGAGCAGAGAGTGCACGCATCAATACCTGCATAGGTTTGAACAAATATGCTCTAAAATATTAGAAAGTAATGTTAGAATGTAATTAGTCATTAACAGTTAAAGATTTGTTACTCATTAGCTGTTACAGATTCTAGGAAATTAGGATCATTCATCCCTTATTGTATTTGATTCTGTAAATTGGTATAAATACATGCCGTGTGATTCACATTAGGCACACAACATTCAGATAAAACTTTTTATATGATACAGTTTGTCATAACTAGGTGTGAGGCTGATTATTTTTGTCTTTTTCATTCTCCTGGTGGGTGCATTTATCTTGTTTACGTTGATGACATTGGAACAAGTGAGCAAGATCAAGATCATGTAGCTGCTGATGTCAGCACATTTGGAAATAATGACATGGAAGGAGGAGCAGAATTAGTTAGCGTGAAGGAACACATGGAGACTGATCCGAAAAGTGCAGTAACAAGGAGCACAAGAATCACGAGGGGAAGAATGTCTTATTGGGAGGAATCAGGAGGGAGAATGTGTTATTGAGAGGAATCAAGAGGGAGAATGTCTTATTGAGAGGGTTTGCGGAATGAGAGGGACACAAGACTGGTACAATCTCCCTCTGATAATCCTTCTTTCCTCTCTATGTTTTCTTCTCTCTACTTTTTTATTGTTTTTATGTTGATTATCATTGTGATTAGGTTGTTCTCTGGTTATTACTACAAGGGCTCAAGCTGTAATCCATAAAGTGATCCTTATTATTTCTGTACAGAAGCCACTGTTACATTTTTTTCATAATTGTGTAAGGAGATAAGATTTCATTACTTGTCTTGTTTCTCTAATCGAACTCAAATTGGTCTATAAATAGGTCATGTTACATGTTATGTACTTCATCTCATTCTTCCACACTTCATCATTTGAAGCCTGACACTAATGGTCAATAATATCATCTATGTAATGCAAGGAAGCAATGAATAAATATCACACATGGTGTTACGGCATTGCATTTGATTGAGAGAGAAGGAAGATCATGAGGAGTCCACAAACTCAATGTTGGAGCAGCAGAGTGAAAGACAAGAATAAAAAACACATTTTGAGGTTTTCAATCTTCAACAAGGAAGCTATGATTCAAAGATTGCATAGATGCGGGTCTCGAATCTTCCATTATAGACACATAATCATAGCTGCTAAAAAGAAGGCCAAATCTATTCAAACTATCTCGACAAAGATTTGGCCCCAATCTAGAAGACAAGAGCAGGGAAACAAAGTTAGAGAAAGCCAGTGCATATAAATAAAACAAGTTCTTTCATTCTCTTTCAATTCTAAGATGGTATCTAGAACCTTTTCATCCCAATGGCTATCGAAAACAAACCACTCCGCCTCCACCATCATTATCTAGTAGCTAGAAGAAGACGATCAAGCTAATCCTCGAACCCCTCCAAGAATATCTAACAAATCTACCTGACACATCAATTTCATGCAATCTACCAATCCTGGTCAGGCCTGTATTTTGGAAATCCTCTCATAATACCAGAATGGACAATTGTCCCTAGACAACATCTTACCCCAAAGCAGAAAATCTCATTCACCCAAGTCCCAAATCTTTTTATCAATTCACCTCATTTCATTAAGTTACATAAAAGTTCAAATACACACACAACAGATTGACAGTTCCAGTAACACATGTTGTGACCACAATCAGCAAAAGAACATAAAGATACCTTCTTTTCTTCCCTGGCTGCGTTTGTATCATCTTTTATTTCCCCCGGAACTTTAGATGCACCCTTTGCTCCTGCAGCAGGCATCCGAACTTCCTAATGAAGATTTCATGCCACACCAAGTTTATTATTTGCACAGACAAGCAATGTAATATACCCAAAGTGTCGTGCTTAAGGTAGAACACCATTATTTCAATTAGAACATTTACAAAAATAATAAATTTCATGGTCCTACACATAGGTTCCAAAACTATGATGAAGTAATAGGAAAAAAAAAATGAAAAAGGGGGGTTGCATGAAAGGGAACCTGAATGGCAATGACATCAGGATCAAAAGTGGTGATGAGCTTGGTGAAGTCGGGCCAGTTGTTTTTGACCCGAAGAAGAAAACTGTTGGCATTCCATGTCATAAACTTCAACGGTTCCTTCTTCTTGTTGTTCTCTTCATTTTCGGCATCATTCTCACTCTCTCTTGGCTTCTTCGCAGACCCATCTGAATCTTTTTCCACTACTTTGAAAAACCGTTTCATTCTTCTCCCTTTGTTTTTCACTCTTTGCTATTCCCGCTTAACTATCACCACTTTTCACTTCACTCTATTTGCCTCCACTGTGAAAGTTTTTGCCCTTTGTTTGGTCCTTCCACCCAAAACTCAGTCTGGTTCATTCTTTCTCGCACTCACGTCATCATATAATATTAATTAATATATTTCAAAAGGCGTAAAAGTATTAAAAAAATAGATAAAAAATAATATATTTGAAATTTCGGTAAAATAAAGAAATATTGTTTTTACAGACGTTAAAATTAGGGTAAGGTATGTATGTTTTCCGTTTCTGAATTTTCCTATTTGATTAGATACGATAGTAAACAATTATTCATTTGGTTCAAGAATTCAAGGTAATCATCAATTTTCTTCTTTATTGGTGTTTCTCTGAATACATATATTTAAAGGAAAATATATCAATGAGTTTTAATGAATTTGAATAAATAAATTTATATATATTTTTAAAGAAAATTAAAAGTGAAAATAAATAGATTTAAGAATAAAGTTTGCGACGAATATATTAATACGATTAGGGCTGGGCAAAATATACCGAACTACACTGCACTATCAATAACTGCATTGAACTAAAAAATAGTTCGTCTGAACTACACTGAACTGAAAAACAGTTAAGACGAACTGAACTGCACTATTTTTATTTTTTAATAAACTGAATTGAACTGAAGTGCATTGTACTCTAGAATGAACTGAATTGAATTCTTATAAACTGAACTGTTTTATGAACTGTACTATGTTTGAACTGAACTGCACTATTTTTAAATTGAACTACATTACTTTTGGACTTAACTACACTGTCTTTGAATTATTTTTGTACCAAATTATTTATTATGTTGGTTATATATATATATATCTTTATATATAATTATATATTATTATCATTGATATTAACCTTAGTGTTAACATTGACATTAACATTTATGACATAAATATTATTATTATTATCAACATTAGTTTTTTGTTATTGGTATCATTATTATTTTTATTTTTATTATTACGATTTATAGTGTTAACATTAACATTTATGACATAAATATTATTATTATTATCAACATTAGTTTTTTGTTATTGGTATCATTATTATTTTTATTTTTATTATTACGATTTATAGTAATATTATTATTAGAAGTATCTTTTTAAATAATAAAAAGCGTTATTATACTTAATATTTTTACTAAATAAATTTTTAATTATTTAAAAATTTATAATTTATATTAATATTATTATTATTATTAGTATTTTTAAAGGTTACTTGTTTTATAAACAACCTTTTAAAATATATTACTATTACTTGTTTATTATTGTTGTTGCTGAATTCATTTATTTATAGCTAGAGTATACTCATATTTATATTCTTCTATAATTATTCTATACATCATTCCTAGACAACTTAATTAATTGTTCACAACATCACGTAAATTAAATATAAGTTAAACAATGTATTAACCAAAATCAATTTGTGAAAGAATATTACTATTTCCAAATATCAGTTTCTTTAAAAAAAAGTATTATTCATACAAAATATGAAAATTAAAATTTAATAATATTAAACTAGAAAAAGAAAAATCTATTTAAAATTCACGTATATCAAACCAAATTCTAAATTGATGGAAAAGAAATAGCTAAATTCAAGGAAAAATATTTAGTTTATGTTACAGCATACAGTGTTGTTGGGCTACTGTAGCTAGTTGAGTTTCCATGAGAATAAAGTAGCAACAATAAGAATTGGTTCCGCTTACGGCACCAGAAAAATAAAAGAAGAGTTCAGTGCAGTTAATGCAGTTATGTAAGTAGTTAACTGTTATAGATTCAATCTTTTTCAAAACTTAAACTAATAAATAGTATAGTTTAGTTTTCCTATTAATAGTTAAATTAGTTTTAATTTAATAGAATTTAATTAACTATAGTACAGTATAGTTAAATTATTTTTGTCCAACCTTAAATACAATGTATAAAAAAGTTTTAACAGAATAAAATATATAGTTACAAAATTATTTTCATAACTAAAATTAATGTATTATTAATTTTATTTTTATAATAATTATTAATATTTAATAATATTATTATTATTAATTATTACATGTACATATTATTAATTATTGTAATATCCCATTTAATCAATAAATTTAGTTAAATAAAACATTGCATAATTTATAACATCTAAAAAACATGAGGCTTAAAGTATAAAATATTTTAGAATCATCCAAATATACCAACAAGGGAAGCAGAGACATTACACAATGTCAGAACAAAAAATCAAAATTTAACAAATATCCATAAAGTTTGCTCATAGAGCAAGAGATTACAAAATAACAAATGTTCTTCAAACATGAGCTCAACAATAAGCCCAACATCAACTCATGACCAATTATGATGCAGCATTCTCATCGTCACTGCGATAAGTAGGGGTTCTCATATCTGCTCACACCAAGGAATTCGTGATCACTGCAAAAAGGAAAACCACACAAGAAGACAGACACAAGCAAAGAGGGTAAGTTAGAGTAAAAAGATTTTTATCATACAATTAAGTATGCAATTTAAAATCAAGAACGCACCAATCATCCAAGCATGTGATAGCAATCAACAAGAGAATTTTTTTTCCCAAAAAGCATTGTTTGCTACTTTTTTTTACCTGAATAGTATATTGTATGTTAATTTGACATGCATAGCACGCTTTTCATATTAGGTGGGAATTCGGTCCTCCAGGAGCCAAATTCCAGCCTTTGATGTTTTTTTTTTTTCAATTCCAAGTCAGAATTCGGTTCCTAGGGACCCGAATTTTGAACTGGGTTCTTTATTTATTTCTTCATTTTTTTAAATAAATTAGAATTAATGTTTTTTAAATTTTTTAATAAAATAGATATAAGAGTTTTTTTGTTTTTTTTTTGTAAAAAATGTTACATTAAAGGTTAAATATATTTTTTTTTAAAAAAATAGATCTAGTATTGTGTTTTTAGTTATTTTAGGTATTATTTGAAAGAATAAAAAATAAAATTTATTTTTTTCTTTTTGATTTTGTTGATTTAAAAATAGATTTTGTATTGTATAGTAAGTTATTTTATGTGCAATTTAAAAATATTAAAGTCAATTTAATTTTTTTTGTTGATTAATTTTATTTTTATAATGGTGATTCTCATGTCATCCGTAAGTGGGGAGTCAAACAATGTTATTTTTAAATCAAAAAGAAAAAAAATTATATTTATTTTTTATTCTTTCAAATAATACCTAAAATAACTAAAAACACAATACTAAATCTATTTTTTTTAAAAAAATATATTTAATCTTTAATGTAACGTTTTTTTTAAAAAAACAAAAAATAACTCTTATATCTATTTTATTAAAAAAATTTAAAAATATAAATTCTAATTTATTTAAAAAAACGAAAAAAATAAAAAACCAAGTTCAGAATTCGGGTCCTTGGGGACCGAATTCTAACTTGGAATTGAAAAGAAAAATTAAAACATCAAAGGCTGGAATTCGGCTCCCGAAGGACCGAATTCCCACCTAAAATGAAAAGCGTGCTATACATGCAAAATTAACATACAATATGCTATTCATGTAAAAAAATAGCAAACAATGCTTTTTGGGAGAAAAAATCACCAACAAGACTCTAAGACTCAATTTATACGGATACATATAATAGGTCGGATTCACCGGATGCCTGCACTTGTGGTGGCCTTTACTGCTCTGTAGAGCCATTGTCAATGGGTTTCACCCTACCACGCACAAGGTTAGCCTTTAAACATCTAAGGTCATTATTCTGCCAAAGACTAGGGCCTCCTGCTACTCTCACCACTTAAGTCAATCCGCTCTACGTAAGACTAACTAACTCTTTAGAGTTTCAGGATGTAATCCTTACTTGAATCCTTACCTAATTATATACACTACGACACCACTATGTGAGCAAATGATGTAGGATTAAATTGGTTCCTTTTAAGATTTATGAATATGGTGAAAGTTGCTTAAGAAAGTCTAGGGAAGATTGCCAATGGACAATAAGATAGCATTCTATCAAGATGTGAATGTGCACTTCAAAAGACTCTAGAGAAGAAGAAAATGGAATTGATTCAAGAAACAAAATAAGATGGTGAACAAAACATAATTGTCGAATTCAAAGAAGAAGAAATAAAACATGAAAATGGAAAGACAAGGAATGAAAGATGTGAGAAAGCATGCCACTACAAGGCTAGACAAAATCCATGGAACCTTGAAGAGGAGTGGTAGTGTGTTGCCACTTGAATCTATCTCAAGATAAGGCTTAAAAGTCTCACTCCCAAAGGAGGATACTCTCACAAAGATTGAACACAAAGGTATATATAAATTTCAAAATGATAAAACCTTTTACAAGTAGTAGAGTACCCCTTATATAGAAGTGTGTAGGGGCCTCTAAGCAAAACACATAAGTTCCAAAAGGGCTACAAAGTAAATAAGAAACCCTACATTCTAGAAGGTAGGTTAAATGGTGCATCATCATGGCCTCCAAGGATGATTCTAGGCCAAGGCAAGTGTGGTCACACATTCTAGATGTGTCTAGATCTCTTCAAGGTGGATTTTTGACCAAGTCATGAGGTCCCTCATTCTAGATGTTTCTAGAATGCTTAGCTCATTTTATCTCTTCCACATGTGCTCCTTTTGCACCACTTATGCTCCTATTTTCGCCACCTCCTTTGTCATTTTTAATTGTCCTACAAAACAAGTAAATATGGACTAACATGTTGGCTCAAGTTATGTTACTCTTGAGTCAACAAGTCAACCCTAGGTCAAGGTCAACAAGTCAACTAAGAAGAGTCAACTAAGCCAACTTCATGAAAATTAAACTAATGAAATGCTAAACAAAGATAGAGATGAAAAAGCCTCCCCTTTTGTCATGCTTCTTGTAACTCTCCTTGGGATGGCTTTCATGGTACTTGGTGTGATGGTCATGCATTCATCATCCTCTCCTTCTTTGAGAGAATTCGACCACGAATTCTTAAATCGTACATCAAAAGGGGAAAGATCACACACATTAAAAGAGTTACTTATGTTATAGCTTGGGGGCAAGTCTAACTCATAAGCATTGTTGTTGATCTTCCTAATGATTTAAAAGGGACCATCTCCTTTTGGAAGAAGCTTGGACTTCCTTTGAGTAAGGAACCTTTCCTTTTTCAAGTGAAGCCAAACTCAATCTCCTTCCTTGAAGATGACTTCCTTCCTTCCTTTGTTTCCATCCTCTCGATGTTTGTTCATCCTCTTTTCAATAGTATCATTGACTTGTGCATGCAAGTTTTGAATCATTTTAGCTCTGGTTCCATCTTGGCAAGTCCATGCCTTATGAGTGGAGAAAGGAAGAAAATCTAAGGGGGTCAAGGAATTGAACCCATAGACAATCTAAAAAGGAGAATGGGAAGTAGTGGAGTGCAAAACCCTATTGTATGCAACCTCTATGTGAGGAAGAAATTCCTCCAACTCCCTAATGTTATGGACTATCATGCACCTTAACATTTGGCCTAAAGTTCTATTCACCACCTCGATTTGGCCATCACTTTAGGGGTGACAAATGGTAGAAAAGAGAAGTTTGGTTCCAAGCTTCCCCAACAATGTCCTCCAAAAGTGGCTCAAGAACTTAGTGTCCCTATCACTTACAATGGTTCTAGGTATGCCATGTAGTTTTACAACTTCCTTAAAGAAGAGATTGGTAATATAAGTTACATCATCAACCTTGTGACATGGAATAGAGTGAGCCACTTTTGAAAATCCATCCACAACCACAAAGATGGAATCCTTACCCTTTCTTGTCCTTGGGAGCCTTAAAACAAAATCCATTGAAATATCAACCCAAGGCATGGAAGGGATAGGTAAGGGAGTGTAAAGACCATGAGGTTGGACTTTAGACTTGACTTTCATGCATGCTATGCAAGTTTTGCAATGTTTATCTACATGCTTCCTTATGTGAGGGCCAATAGAAATGCTCCTTTTAGACTTCTAAAAGTCTTATTGGCCCCCAAATGTCCCATCAAACCTCCATCATGGGCTTTTCTAATGAGTGATGCTCTTAATGAACCTTGGCTTGCCTTGCACATCTCTTATTTAACTTGCCTTGGCTTTTTTAAGAACTTAAGGGATTCATGTTCACTATGAACCACAAACTCCTTTGAAAAAAGGTAATGTTTCCAAGTTTGCAAATTTCTAACAAGAGCATAAAGCTCTTTGTCATATGCGGAGTAGTTGGTGTGACTCCCTTTGAGCTTTTCACTAAAATAGGCTATAGGGTGTCCTTCTTGGAGAAACATGACCCAAATATATACATTTGAAGTATCTCACTTAATTTCAAAGGTTTTGGTAAAGTTAGGGAGGGTTAGGAGTGGTGCGTTGATCAATTTTTCTTTCAAAGTTTCAAAGGCCTTTGTTTGATCAACTCCTCACTTTAAGTCCACTCCTTTCTTGACCAATTCATTCAAAGGGGTGGCTATGGTGCTAAAATTACACACAAACCTTCTATAAAAGCTAGCCAACCCATGAAAAGACTTAAGCTCACTCACACTCTTGAGTGTAGGTCACTCTTTTATGGCTACCACTTTCTATTGGTCCACATGGACCCCATGATTGCTAATTTTAAACCCTCGGAAGATCACATGATCCATCCAAAAAATGCAATTATCCATGTTAGCATATAAGAATTCCTTCCTTAGAGTCTTTAGCACACTTCTCAAATGATGTAAATGGTCTTCTTTTGACAAGCTATAGATGAGGATGTCATCAAAGTAGACCACTACAAACTTGCCTAAGAACTCTCTAAGGACATGATGCATGAGTCTCATAAAGGTACTAGGGGCATTGGTCAAGCCAAAAAGCATGACTAACCATTCATAAAATTCAAATTTAGTCTTGAAGGATGTTTTCCATTCATCACCTTTTCTTATTCTAATTTGATTGTAACCACTCTTCAAGTCTATCTTGGAAAATATGGTGGCACCATGTAACTCATCTAGAAAATCATCTAATCTAAGAATGAGATGCCTATACCTGATGGTAATGTTGTTAATGGCCCTACAATCTATGCACATTCTTCAAGTTCTATCCTTTTTGGGGACTAGAATCACGAGTATTGCACAAGGACTCATGCTATGTTGCACCCACCATTTTTCCAACAATTCATTCACTTGTTTTTGGATTTCTTTGGCCTCCTTGGGATTGGTCCTATAGGTTGGCCTATTAGGAAAAAAAATGAGTCTTAAATGAAGCCAATTTGGTGTTCTATACCTCTTAGGGGTGGAAGCCCCTTTGGAGGTTCTTGAAAAATATCTTGGAACTCATCTCAGACTAAAGACAAGTCTTGAGGACATCTAGAGTGAGGCTTTTGGAAGGAGGGAGAAGACTCACTTGGATAAGCTATAAAAACTTGTTTTTGGGAAAACATTGCCTTTTTTACCTCTTTGAGGGAAATCATGCTCTTTTTGGCCTCTTTTTCATGTCCTTGCGCCTTGAGTTGCACTTTCTCCTCTTTTATTTTCTTAATCATTTGCTTTTGGTCCTCATTGACTTCTTTGGGTGAAAAAGGTAAAAGTCTTATCTTCTTGCCTTTAAAGCTAACCGAAAATTTGTTGGTATGGCCATCGTGAAAAACCTTTTTGTCAAATTGCCATGGTCTACAAAGTATAATATAGGTTGCTTCCATAAGCACTAAGTCACATAATACCTTATCTTTGTAAGTCCTAATAGATAAGTTGATTAGGACTTGCTTGTCAACTTTAATTTCCTTTTCCTCACTTAGCCAAGATAGCTTGTAAGGCTTGGCATGAAGGATAGTTTCTAAGCCAAGCTTGTCCATAACCTTTACGTTAGCCACATTTACATAACTTCCTCCATCGATAATGAGTGAGCAAAGCTTATTGTTCATGAGGCACCTTAAGTGAAAAGTATTTTCTCTTTGAGACTCTAATTCTTTTAGGACTTGGCCCAACATGCACCTAACCACCAATAAACCTCCTTCTTGAGGTTTGATTTCATCCTCACTTGAAGAAGAAGTATGTAAGGAAGAGCTTTTAGGGGATGATGGGGAAGAATGCTCAGTTTCAACCTCTCCTTTAGGATTCAAAAACATTTAAAGCATTTGATGGAACTAGTCCTTGAATCTTGAGAAGAGTTTGGTTTGTCATTAGAAACTCTAGACGAATTAACATTAGGTGGAGGACCTTGGAGATTTTTGGAGAGTGTTCTTCCATCCTTTCTTTCTTTACCCTTCCAAGTTTTAGAGTAGTATTCATTATAAGAAGTATTCCTCTTAGTCTCTTGTTTCTTTTCCAATTGACTTTTAACTTTTAAGGCCAAGTGTAAAACTTTACTAAGAGTGGAATACTCATATCACTAAACTATATCTTGAATCTCTCTTTTGAGACCACTCACAAACCTTGCCACTTTTTCTTCTTCACTTTCGAATTGGAGTCATAACTTTAAGAGGATGCACTTCATCAACTTATAATATTCATCCACACATATGGACCCTTGTTAAATCCTTTGGAGCTTCAAAAGAGTCTTCCTCTTATAGTAGGAAGGAACAAATCTAGCGTGCATTAACCTTTTGATGTCCATCCAAGAAGTCATGGGTGACCATTGGTCCAAATTTTCCATACAAAGTTGATGCCACCAAGTCATGGAATACTCCTCAAATTCTAAAACTACTAAGTCTACTTGCTCTTGATTACTAATTACAAGAATATTAAAAATCTGGTCTATCTTTTGTTCCCATTCAAGGTAGACGATCATGCTCTCCTTTGAACTTGGAAATTGTGATGGGTGGTGGTTGCCTTGTTGGTAGCGTGTTGTGCCTTCTTCCACCATTATGGTAGTGCCTTCTTCTTCTTTCACTACTATAGGAGCTTTCAAATGAATATCTCCTTCTTCTCATTTTCTCCTCTCTAGGTTCAAGTCTTTGAATGTATTGGTCCATTGTTTCTTTTCTACTAAGCTCAACACTTTGTTTAGGGTGGTAAGGTCGGGTGTGGGACTCTGTTGAGCCACAAGAGTCACTATTGGAGCGGAGTATGGTGAAACTAACTCCACCTCTTCTTCCTCTTCCATAATTGGATCCAAATTCAGCTTCCCTACAACACAAAACTCACAAAACCAAGAAGAAAGAAGATGTTAGTGTGCATTGCAACCCAATCCCGAGACCAAGAATGGTCTAAATCAATAACCCAAGTGTTTAGATCACACTCCCAAAGCAACAAGGAAAGGCTACACTCAAAATCCACCAAAAGGAGTGAAAAGACTTTTAAAGTTTGGATACCTTTTCAGGATAGAACTCAAAAGTTTTCGCCAAATCACTCAAGGAAATTCAAGAAAAGAAAACTTCTAAGACAAAAACAATGAGTACCTAAAGACAAACAAGGAAAGTACAAAAGCAAGGAAAGCTAAACTCTAAGGAAAGAGAATACATGTGATAAAACTTTTAGCAAGATGAATAGAAGAAAAACACATTTAAAGACTCTATGTTAAGTACTTGAACATGCAACACCAAGTCTTGAATCATGCATACACCAAGAAAGATAATAACCAAGTTAAGGAATGAAACTAATTAGCCAATATCACCCCACACTCAAGTATGAAAACTAGTAGCATAACACTTAGTGAATTTCATAAATTTAGTTCACCAATGAACAATATTGCTCTAGGCAATTGGGTAAAAGGTATCAAAAAATTTCTTCTTTCACAAACTAGTTTCATAAGATGGTGAGTGTAACATCCTGAACAGATATTACTAATTTAAATAAAATAAAATATAATTAATAACAAAGTGGCATTTATTATCAATACTCTTTCCTAAAGTATGGGAAAATTTCAACTTTATTAAAAATGATAAAAACCAAAATTCATAATTTAACTCAATGTTTACATATTCCAAAAATTGATAGTAAATCCTGTTTACAAAATCTTAGTTATAAACCATAAAATAAAACTTCCATGTTGCCCCTTTCCGACACTATGTCTCACCAGTTCCACCTGTAACATCATCTACTCCCGTATAACGAATTACACGATTAACATAAATATATATATAACTAAAAATAAAGTGCACACACACTCGCGGGAGAACCTCTACCCTCCGATTCCAAAAAACATGGCCACCACCATGTTCATCCATGTTCTACATCCTCAGATGATGACCTTAAGATAACCCTTGCTGCCACAAGCCATAACTCGTGGTTCCACCTCTACAAGCCACAACTTGTAGACACACGTGTGATTTATCCTGTTACGAACCATTATCTGTAACACCAAGTAGAGTTTCCAATACAAACAACAATTTGTATTCTCGACACAAGATTCGCAACATCACTCGCCATAACCTGTGATTACCTAATCAAGTGGAGCCAATCCATATGAGTCACAACTTGCATACCCAAACCGATCACCAGGCCATAACTCGTGATCACCATGTGTTTATCGTTCATTCTATGCCACAACTCAAAGAATGCCTCAGTAAGCTCCATACCCAAGGTATCATGTCAAGCAATGTAGACCACGCACAACTCCAAAGTGAACAACCATGTCCATTGTGTTAACGCCTGACACTGCCTAAGCGCCGCTAGGCAAAATTCCATTGCAGACCGCTTGGCGGGAGCCTCTCGCACAATGGCCACTACCCACATAGTTGTTCCTTGGCGAAAACACCCTCAACGCCAGGTGCTATGCTACTTTAGTACAATGAGTTTACTAGATTAGGCATAATAGAGCATATTTTAATCCTACTCAAGGGATCCAAAAACACACAACACAATTACTAAATCACATACATCCCATTCAATGGGACTTGAAATCCACACTTCTTATGCCTTGCTAACATGCTTATTCCCATATATATTTACTCTCTTAACTATGCTAACCCCTAGAATTAAGGAAGAACAAACCATACTCCTCAGCCATATATTGTAGTCACCCAAACATACTTGAACCCCATCACTACATCAAAACATCATTGTAATGTCCAACTAATCTAGTGCCATATATCAACCACACTTTTGCATCACTACTAGTTCATGCACCTATAAATAGGACCTCATTAACTACCATTCCAACTTTAGGAAAAAGGAGAACTATATTTATGATTAGTACTTAGACCCATTATTGCAATGCATTATGACTCATGCCACCCCATACTGATATCAGCCATCCTGCACTAATTTTCCTCACTTATTTTCACCTTCCACTTTTAATTACTCCACTTTGCCAATCACTTTTATGACCTAAGGTATAAAAGTTACCAACGATTCCATTTACACCTATTTCCCACATTTAATTCCTCTTGAACTCCCAAAGGAACCCCTCAACTCGAGCCTCAAAGAATCACCTCCAAGGTTGCTATCACCTGGTATCGCCTAGCGGCAAGCTATGTGTCGCTAGGCGGTGCATCACTTTCTAGAAAACTTCTAGATTGGTACTACACCTGCGTGAATCCTAACTTCCTAAAATCCATTCTACTCGCCCAATCTCCCTTTCCACCATTCTTTATCACGTTTAACTCCATATGTAAGACCCGTGAAATTTAATTAATTAAATAAATAATTAATTAATAAATACGAGTAGTGGAAGCCTTTATGGCATTAAATTCTAATTTGTATGATGTGGAAAAGTACTAGTTCAAGTGGTTGAGAGTACTTGATTATGTGAGAGGACTTGAGTTAAGTCCTATGTATGGCAATTGTGTGTTATTTATTTACTATTATTTTTAAATATATATTGAGCATGTTGTGTGATGATATAATCATCTAATTATATCAATCAACATGAAATATGAATTGGTTGAATGGTTTAGCATTGATTTGGCATTAGTATGGTTGTGGGTTCAAACCTTGGAGAACCCAAAGTAAACTTTCTTTTTGCTATACTGAGTTTTGGCTTGAATATGAAAGGGTAGAGAAAACCTTAGTTGAGTGGGCAGCCAAAGGAGGCTGGAAAATCAGTCCATAAATGACCATGAATGATAATTACATTCCCTTTAATGTTAATCTCGTTTTAGGGTAATTAAGAGTAATAAACACAAAATTGATTGATTTTTTGAGAGAGAAGGAGAAAGTTTAGTGGTTGATTTCGTTCTGCACAATTGAGAGAGTGAGTTCAAAGTGTTTTGGTGCTGTGAGAGGGAGCATAGGAGCCAATTGGAGAAAGAACTAAGAAGACATTAGTGTTCAAAAGAAGAACCTTGGAAATTCTCAAGTTTAAGCAAGGGAAAACCAGGTTAGGGGAGTTTTATTCGTTAAGTTGTGTGATTAGAGTAATTGCATGATAAATAATTTTGTTTATGCATGAGAACATTGTTGTATGCATAAATTTTCTAGGTTTCTGGAAATTTCCAGAAACCGCCTGGCGGGAGATGAATGTCCGACAGGCGATTCATCTTTGCCAAGTTGATTCTGGGTTACTGGGGGAAGAATCGCCTAGCGGCAAAGTCTCGGCCGCCAAGCGATGCATTGCTGAACAATGTTTTTGAGCTTTTCCTTATGCACTGTCTGGCGGTGATGAATAACCGCCAGGCGACGAGATAAATTGATTCGATTTTGGTATTTTTTGTGTTCTGGGGTGATTTTGATCGGGGGAAAATGAGGTCCTACTTAATTGTTAATGATGTGATGGGTTACATTGTCAAATTACATACAATTGGAAGTTTGATTTGGTAAAATTGTTATGAACACCCTTTTAGGGTTGAATATTTGGGGGATTTTTATGATTTTTGAACGAATATTGCAAATGGGTGTTAGAATTATGTCGGATATAGTTAGGTTGTAATGGTTGAGTCTCGTCTACTATGTTTAAGTAAGAAAAAGTGGAGCTAGGTAAGGAAAAGTATTAGAAAAGGGTGGAAACCAATTTTTGGTTGCCCAGAAACCATACGCACCGCTTGGCGACACGGGGCCTGCCGCCAGGTGCTATATCAGAGGCAGCAACTTGGACTTGACTGTGGTTGTTGTGATGATTTTTGTGATCTTGAAAAGTTAGGTGTCTAAATCACTCAAGGTGGGAGGCGATATCTAAACTTAGGTTTTGGTGATAACTTGTGCATTTGAGAAAGGAGACTTAGTTTCATTAGTTTATGAGGTGAGTAAATTTATAAAGCATTAGGAGTAAGGACTATGGAGTGATAGTTCAGGGAAGTGTACATGGGGAAATTGTGTGACCAATTGGTTAATATAGAGAATTCATGGCAAATGTGTTATTGATATGGTAAGTCTTATAAATATAGGTAAGGAGTAGGATGAATTCAAGTAAACTTGTTAGACCTTTTAAAGGATAAAAATGTTGAGGCAAGTCTGACAATGAGGAATTGGAGTTGATATTGGCAATGGTTCAGTCCTATGACAAGTAGCAATGGTATAATTGAGGGAAGGACATATGATGGAGAGTGTTACCGGTGTGAGTGTGCTGGTTATGGCCAGTACGGATGGGTCCAGATAGATTTCCCTCATTAGTAAATAGCTGACGAGTTTGGTAGTCTTGGGACGTTGCGAACTCTATTCGTATTTAGGAACTCCACCTGGCGTTACGGTGTATGATTGGTAGCTATGGTTCCTGCACGTGCTCTATCGGTTGTGGCCGATAGGTATGGCAGCAAGTCACCTTGGGGTAATAACTAAAAGTGGTAGAACACGAATGACCTGGTTGTGGCCAGGTGATATGGAATCGAATGAGGGATTTTATTTGGTGTGTTTGCATGAAATATATAAGTAACTTATATATGTATATATGAATATAATTGTATGTTTATTCTATTAAGCTCACCCTATCTGCTTGTGTTTGGCGATAATCGTGTGCGTGGTACACGTGAGAGATGATGTTCATGCAGGTGGTGCTGGTGAGGCTTAGTTACGGAGCGGGGATGTCTTGGGAGTTTTATGTTATATGTTTAAGTTTTATATCTTTGGATTTGTAATAAATTGTAAAGGCTCATGGCCTGTTTGATAACACTTCCAGTTTTGTAATTATGGATTTCAGAGTACTTTAATTATCTAATAAAGTTTTAAATTTCCCACGTGTTTTGGGAAATGAGGTATCATTAAATGCAGTGTATTTATTATTTTATCTATTTTATTTACTTAAATCCGTAATATCCTGACGGGATGTTACACCATATATCATTGATTAACAATGAATTGCATAGAAAATCACCACCAATTACAATCCAAATCATCCTACCCAAAATCCCACAAATCAATGCAAACCCTCATACTCATGAAATCACCGATTCATCCAATTGTAGTAATCACGGGTTCACATCACACAATTTGTTTACCAACACAGTTATCCATGGCACAGAGACCCCAATAACCCCTAAAATCCCTAGAGAACCCATAAACATATCAAACAGAACACACCTGCACGCGTTGCCTGGCGATAGTTCATCACCGCCAGGCAGTTCTTAGCAACAACCCAAAAATTGGGTACTTTTAACATGAGTCGCCTAGCAGCTTTGAAGACCTGCCAGACGATTTCTAGAAAATTTTCAGAAACGTAATACTATCCAGAAAAAATGCACAAACAATCATCCAGGCTTCTCATAAAATCCACATTTACGTAATTAAAATTAGGAACTGAGTTGCTCCAATGTATTTTGAGGATTCTTTCTTGCACCAAAGAAATTGCCTCCACTTTGAGACATCTCCTAACCCTTGCAGAAAAGTCTCTCCACGCCCTCCTTTCTCACGTTCTGGTGATCTCAAGAACTCTCCCCAGCAACCTACATGAATTGGTATTCTCAAAACCCATTCTCCTCCCACAAATGGTTCCTTAACTATGCCTTAACTAGGATTAATGTCAAGAAAACGAAAATTAATAAAAGAAAAGTTAATGGCCATTCAAGGACCATTACAAGCCTTAACTAGGATTTATGTCAAGAAAACAAAAATTAATAAAAGAGAAGTTAATGGCCATTCAAGGACCATTATAAGGGTGGTTTCTCAACCCTTCGAACTACTCCCTATAATGGTTAGGGTTTTTTTATCCTTCTCATTCATGACCCAAAAAGAAATTGGGAAAAAAGGAACTATTTAGCGTCAATCAAGGTTCTAACACACAATATCACAATTACCAAGCTAATGCACAACCATTTAACCAATTCATGTTTCATGATCATTCTTACACATCTAGGATTATATTATCACGCCCCATAGTCAAGCATATTATTAAAATAATAAAACAATTAAATTAACACACTGATGTCATCCCTAAAACTTGAACCCAAGTCCTTTAATAATATCTAAGTACTCTGAACCACTTGAGCTTATACTATTCCTTGTCATAACTCCCTGCATTAAAATCTACAAAGGTTCCATTACCCGCATTTATATTAAATAATTATTTATTTAATTATTCAATTTTCTCGGGGCTTATAGTGAGAAAGTGTTTTTAGGTGGCTTGGACACTTAATTCCTCAAATTTTATGCCAAAATCATTTTCATGGAGCATACATCAAACAAGACATATAGCTCATGCAATATCCAAATACTTGGAAACAAAAATAGGAAAACTTCAAATAGGCATATGACAAAAGACTAAAAAAAGCTCAAGACAAAGAAAGACATTTTTAAGCATATGAAGAAAATTTTGGCATGCTAACATGTAGACAATGCTTTCGGCTATACACCATAGAAACAAAAAAAATTCATGTTTTAACTTCACCAAACAACAAATATCAAAGAGATGGAGTTTTTGGATACTTAAACCTCAAATGAAATGGAAAATTGTGCACACCAAGTTGAACACCATAAAAAGTTGAGAGTTCTCCCAAGGACAAACAACACACAAAATCAATGGTTAGAATACAAAATTACCATATTCAAAGTAAATCAAACTCTGATTCCAAATGATGTAGGATTAAATTGGTTCCTTTTAAGATTTATGAATATGGTGAAAGTTGCTTAAGAAAGTCTAGTGAAGATTGCCACTGAATATTAAGATAGCATACTATTTAGATGTGAAGGTGCACTTCGAAAGACTTTAGAGAAGAAGAGAATGGAATTGATTCAAAAAACAAAATAAGATCATGAATAAAACATAATTGTTGAATTGAAAGAAGAAGACATAAAGCATGAAAATGGAAAGACAAGGAATGAAAGATGTGAGAAACCACGTCACTACAAGGCTAGGCAAAAGCCATGGAACCTTGAAGATGAGTGGTAGTGTGCCACCACTTGAGTCTAACTCAAGATAATGCTTAAAAGTCTTACTCCCGAAGGAATATACTCTCACAAAGGTGTATATAAATTCCAAAATGATTAACCATTTTACAAGTAGTAGAGTACCCCTTATATAAAAGTGTTTAGAGGTCTTTAAGCAAAACACATAAGTTCCAAAAGGGCTACAAAGTAAATAAGAAACCCTACATTCTAGCAGGTAGGTTAAATGGTGCATCATGGCCTCCAAGGATGATTCTCGGTCAAGGCAAGTGTCATCACACATTATAGATGTTTCTAGAACTCTTCAAGGTGGAATCTTGAGCAAGTCATGTGGTCCCTCATTCTAGATGTTTCTAGAATGCTTAACTTCTTATCTCTCTTCCACATATGCTCCTTTTGCACCACATATGCTCCCATTTCCGTCACCTCCTTTGTCATTTTTAATTGTTGTTAACTCATATTTTTCAGTCATTTAGAGTTAAACAAAACCTAAATTATCCCCTAACGAAGTATAGGGAAATTGACTCAGGATCGAATCCAAGGAAATGGTGTGTATCAAGTATAGCTTGCGTAATTAAATCTTGCTAAAATGAAAATAAAACTAAACAAAGAGAGAAAAAGAAATTTTAAAACCAAGAAAAAGTGCAGAATTTTATTAAATTAAAACTAAACCTAATGCATGAGGGAAACTATGCCATGAATGGATGGATGCAATGCTAAATGCAGAATATGAGATGGAATCGAAAGGGAATGGTGAATGGTGGATTAACCTAGATGAGTGCTTCATGCATGAACAAATTTGGTATGATAAATTTCCAGTGCAAAATTCCATCTCACCTTGAATATAAACAACTAGAAGCCATGATTTCTCACACACATTATTGTTTAGAGAAAATAAAAATGGAAGAATATGGCAGCAAAGAAATTAGAGCTTGCAACAACAAAAATGAATGAAAGAAGAACCATATTTAAGTTATGCACATGAAGGCAATGCAAATTTCACAACATAATTAGTTTATATAACAAATCAAAACCTAGTTGTAGTGAAAATGTTAAGTGAGACGCCTACACTATGCAGAATCTATTTAGTAGAAATGATGCAGAATTTTGAACTGTGGCAGCAAATTTCTGATCTGTGACAGTAAGGAATGTAAATGGAACTAGATGAGAATGCGAAAATGTATTTATACAAAGCTAAGACAAAATTTCAGACCTAGAAATTATATGACAGTAGTGAATATTCAGAGGACTGTGACAATAAAGATTTCAGCACTAATCTAGAATGAAAATGAATACAAGGCATGGATTATGGTTAGAACGTAGAATGCATATAACATATTGGAATTAGGAATTGAAAAAAACTTTAATTGTCATGAATATGAACCTAAATGATTGATATATGTGAAGCTTGCCTGATCAGACTTGATAGGATAAAACACTATTGTAGACCAAGAACAACATCATAATCCAGATCTTATGTGACAACAACAACATCTTTAATTTAATTCATATCAGACCAAGTTATATACAAAATGAGTTCAAACTTGTGCAATTAGAATTGAAAACCACTATCAAATGCAACCTTGATAGCGGAACCTAGACTATCATAGCAATGAATTTAAGAAAATGCTCATGCAGCATTATGGAGTCAAAGAATGTAACATCTTGGTCGGATATTACTATTTTAAATAGAATAAAATAATGTGATAATAAAATTCTATATTAATATTCAAACACTTTCCCAAACGTGGGAAAATTTTAATCTTTATTAGAGCGTTAAAAAAATCCATAATTTATCTCATCGTTTACATATTAAAAAACTAATAATAAATATGAGTTACAAAATAGTACAAATAAATTATAAAACTCCCATGTTGCCCATCTCTGACATTACACCTCACCAGCTCCACCTACAACATCATCTACTCTTGTGTACTGAATTACACGATCATCACTAAACACAAGCAGATAGTGTAAGCTAACAACATAAACAATTATATAACCAAAGTAATATGCAGACACACCCGTCGGAGAACCACTATCCTCTAACCCTAGAAAAACATGACCACCATCATGTTCATCCACGTTCTACATCCTTAGATGATGACCTTAAGATATCATTTACTGCCACAAGCCACAACTCGTGGTTCCATCATCTACAAGCCATAACTCATAGATACACGTGCGAGACTATCCTATTACGAACCACCATCCATAATGCCTGGTGGAGTTCCCAATACGAACCACAATTCATACTCTCAACACAAGATTAAAAGCACCACTAGCCACAACCCATGATTGCCCAATCAAGTGGAGACCCTCCGTACGAGCCATTACTCGCACACTCACACCGGTTACCATTATCATCAAGCCACAACTTAGGATCGCCACGTGTTTACCCTCCATTTCGAGTCACAACTCAAGGAATGTCATTCCGAGCCACAACTCATGGAATGCTTCAGTAAACTTCATACTTAAGAAATCATCCAAAGCCTTATAGACCACACACCCATAGAAGAAACAGCTTTGCCAACTGTACTATCGCTTGACATTGCCTAAGACCCGCCAGGTGAAATTAAGTTGCAAACCGCGTTCGATTCCCATTGCCATGCGCTACACTAATAAATGAGTTTTACTGGTTTAAAAACCCTTTAGAATCAAGTCCCACACTCTCTAATCACTACAACATCACCTTAAATCACAAACTTGTAATCTTACAACTTACCATGATCCATATTGCATCTCCATAGAACCTACACCAAATTATGAATAATTCCCTCATACCATTACCAATTGGCTCCATACTCACCATTAAACCCTATCCCAAGCTATGACTACCCATAAAACTCCCATTTCAGCAACCAATAATACATATCTCAATCCAATTTCCAAGTATTATTTCTCTAATAACTATCACAATGCCTTCCAAACTAACCTTCTGCAATCCCAACAAAGCCCATCAACCCTTAACCTTATATTTCCATGTATTTAAATTAAGTGACTCAAAAGAGAATATCCAATTCCTAAGTCCTGATTTGAATTTAACTTTATTGTTGTTCCTGGTATTTGGGAACCTGATATGCACTATATTTTACATCACAAATTTTCCAATCACAATCTAACCTTAAAATCATTTCCTATCCTTCATTTATGTATTTTCCTCATCCTCACCCTTTGTACAAGGTTCCTTAATCTACTCACATAATTAGATTGACCCAATAGAGTCTCAGGCCTGCATTGCACCTCACAGCCATATAGTGTAAATATGCGTTGCGTTGGCGCTTGACGGCAAGAATAGTGCCCCAAGGCGGTGCATAGAATTTTGGGTACAACCCAGAATTTCCCTACACTTGCGAAAGCCCCAAAAACCCAAAATATGATCATCGCTCTATTTCCAAAATTTCAAAGGTAATCCTACTTCCAATGGTATTTAATATCGTTTTAAAATGCGAACATACAATTTCTTAGTGTGATTCACGAATCAATTATTCCTACACTAGAAATTCCCAATTTTTCCAAGCCCTAAAATGTATTCATACCAATTCCATCCTATTAATTCCCAATCACATCCTAATTCACCAATTTTTAACATCTAACACTCCATCAATAGGTAAAAATCCCCCCTTTTCCCGATCAGAATCACCTAGAAACCCCAAAACACCCAAAATCGAGCCAATTTGGCTTGCGTTGCTTGACGGGTGTTCATCGCTACCTGGCGGTTCATGCAAAAATCCAGAAAATGAGTCACCCAAGTTGTGTCGGCTAGCGGCCAGTTCATGTCACTAGGCGATTTTTGGTAGAAACCAGAACCTGCATACAAACCACATGTGTCGCCTAACAGGTCTTCAACGCCGCTAGGCGATTTCTAGAAAATTCCAGAAACTCAAACAAAAAATCTAATAGTTCAAACAGTAAATAATTTACTGGAATTTACACGAATTATGAGTTTAGTCCCCTAATATTCCTTGCTCCAAATTAATAATGCTAGAGTTTCTTCTTGATCCACAATGGTCTCCCTTTGCTCCTCCAACAATTCAACTCTAATTCCTTTTATAGGTTTAACCCTAATGCTTTTGAACACCTTCCAGTTGCTCACCAGATTGTCATTTTTTTTTCTCCCTAATTTCTCTCCACTCTCCCTCTCTAAACTCAACAAGTCAACCCTAGGTCAATGTCACCCAATAAATATGGATTAGCATGTTGGCTTAAGTTAAATTAATCTTAAGTCAACAAGTCAACCCTAGGTCAAGGTCAACAAGTCAACTTAGATGAGTCAACTAAGCCAACTTCATGGAAATCAAACTAATGAAATGTTAAGCAAAGATAGAGATATAAAAGCCTCCCTTTTTGTCGTGCTTCTTGTAACTCTCCTTGGGATGACTTCCATGGTACTTGGTGTGGTGGCCATGCCTTCATCAGCAGAGGATAGTGTAGGTGGGAGAGATGAGTGGTGGTGAGATTGTTGAAGGTGGAATAATGAATGGTTGTTGATTAGGTATATAATTTTTGTATTATATGGATCCTACTAGTTGGTAAATGATTAACTATATTTCGGAAGTTTAACTTAGATTTTCTTATGGAGGAACGTAAAGACATCTTATATACTTAAGCTTGTCTATGTTTTTTTTATCAATTACGTAATCCTATAATTAGTAAGGTAATTCTACTAAATTGGGGTGTTGCAGTTTTGTATCAGAGTAGTTCATCCTTAAGATGACCTAAGGGTTGTGGCTTTGCCATGCTTATTTTTGGTGTATAAGTGTGTAAGTTTAGATCGTAGATATGGTTCATGAAACTAAAAGTATTAAGAAAGGAAGAATCTTGATGGAGTGATAAGTTTATGCACTCATATGACTAAATCAATGATAACTTTCTACATTAATTCTAAAAGTTTTTTAGAAAAAGAGTAGATAAGAGGTCATCGGTAGAGTTTATGTTTTGTATCAAGTAGATGTTTGAAAGTGTATATGTTTGTTCATGTTGATGTTGTAAGGTTTGAATATCTTGCTAGGGTATGTGGGAAAACAATGTTTGAAGCTTGGAGGTGTGGAAAGTTTGTGCAGGGCTTGAGAAAGGAGTTAAAAATTCCATTTACCTTTATGTGTTTATAGGAGTTTCATATCTTGGTGGAGAAGGCCAAGATGATCAAAGACCTTGAGGATAAGCTAAGTACAATAGTGCGTCTCAAGGAGGTAGATCTTCTACTGTAAAGGGTAAAACACCTCAAAAGCCTTATGTCAAACCTCAATAACAAACAGGGTGACATGATTCTATCAACAGTAATAAGAACAATTGAAATGTTTTAGGTGTGGAGGTTCACACATGAAGAAGGATTGTCCTCATTTAGAGAATAGGCGTTACATGTGCCATAAGGAAGGGCACATTTCAAAGGAGTGTCCTCTGAATGAAGGGAAAACTAGTATTTGGAGAGCACAATCGAGAAGAGAATGACGTGGAAGAGCTCCAACTACCGGGAGGGTGTTTGCGATGACGAGTTGATAAAGGATTGATCCCTACCAAGGATGATGGCCCATGGAATCATTAAAGATGAAGAAAGTTCTCATCAACTCAAGTCAAGCTCCATCAACAAAGACTTCAAGAATTTGAGGTCAAATTCTCTCCAACAAGGGGAGAATGATAAAGGATTGATCCCTACCAAGGATGATGGCCCATGGCACATGCTTAGAAGAAAGGGAGTTCCTTGATCCCTTCCTTTGCTTTTATTTTCTTTAGTTTAAAATTCC
>Ga0214545_1002522_pt1 | contig 35265 bp, 15 predicted proteins | sample CNSS4metaG_FD_160064 | JGI IMG/M metagenome (GOLD analysis project Ga0214545, IMG submission 160064) | Root nodule microbial communities from cowpea collected in UCLA plant growth center, Los Angeles, California, USA - CNSS4 | ecosystem: Host-associated > Plants > Roots > Nodule | place: USA...
GCTTATGTGCCATTTGGGTTGGGTACTCGTTTGTGCTTGGGAAAGAACTTTGCAATGGTTGAATTGAAGGTTGTGCTAGCCCTTATCATCTCCAGGTTTAGCTTCACTCTCTCTCCTAATTATAAGCATTCTCCAGCATACAGAATGCTTGTGGAACCAGAACATGACGTTGATATTATCATTCAGAAGATTTAAGAGTCTCGAAGCTGATCACACCAATAAATAAACTCGAGTGAACCTGTAAGCATTTGGGTTTTCTTTGTCATAGTGTGTTTTCTGATGTAGACACAACTATTGCTAAGGTTGTACTAGAGTTTCGTCTGGACTTAATTCCTTTTCTTTCAGATGTTTATTATGTATTTGCTCGGTTATGAATTGAGGTCATGCATAAACTTGTGGTGGGAGAATAATTTAAGATTTTCTTTTTGCAAGCTTTTGTTAGAAAGCAAGAATTTTAAGATTTATAATTTTATTTTGTTTATATGTCAATTCAACTATAACCTTTACATCGTAAAAAAAATCTCTGTTTTTATGATTGAAAGTCTTTTTCAAACTCCAAACTCTTTTTAAGAAAATCTAAATCTTTCATGTAAGATAAAAGAAAATCTAGATAATTCTATATCATTCATTATATATAATAATAATAATAATAATAATAATAATAATAATAATAATAAAAGAGAAAAAGATATTAAATAATTAATTGAGTAAAATCAAATTATGTTTATAGAAAATTGTAAGTTTTGTATAATAGAAAGTAATTGAGCAAAAAGATTTTAACATGTTAAGTTTATCGTATTAAAATTTCAAAACAATTTCACTTAAATGTAGAGGGCAAGAAGTTTTCTGAATAAAAATGGAATTAAAAAATATTAACAAAATTATAAAAAACATAGAGTAGAAGTTATATAATTCTTCTTCACAAAACTCACACCTGAAATGTGTAATACAGAAAATTAATTTAAAACAAAATAAAGGAATCAAATAAAAAGAGAACAAATTAAAGATTGGTGTGGTGTGAATCAAAGTAGCAGATTAAGTTTCATTATCCATTTCATAGCATTGCCCAAGCACAGATAATAAAAAAAAAATGGCGGCAATGGGAGTTGCAGCGCAGTTACAGTTACCGTTAGAGAAGCGCGTGCTAGAGGGTTTCGCTTCGAAATCCATGGAATTGAAATGGGTGAGTCGAAGAAGCAGCAAAATTTCACAGCCTGAGAAGATGAAGAAGCCGTTGAGACCGCTTTTCCCAATTTACATTTCCACAGACCCACGCCATGTCGATCCTCACCGTCTCCGAGATCTCTTCGCTGATAGCAACTACTCTACCCAAAGATTTCCGACCGGACTCGACCCTGAACCCGTGGACATCGACAAGCTCCGCATTGCTTTGTCTCACAGCGCCGTAGTTGTCTCCGTCTTCTGCAACCTCCGCCACGTAAACGCTGTCGTTCCATATCATGAAAATTCATCGTCTTCTTTAATAGTGGATTTCCTCACACCGGTTTCTCCTTCACGCGATCAATTGGTTGGGTTTGGCCGTGCCGTTTCCGATTATGGCCTCACCGCTTCGATTTACGATGTTGTGGTAATAAAGAAAAAAAGAGAAAGCGATTAACGTTTGTTCTTATTTAGTGAAGTATATTATTGGTTAACATGCGTTTATGAACGTTGTTGAGTCTATTGCAGGTTATTCCTTCCTTGCAGAGAATGGGAATTGGTCGGATGATAGTTAAAAAAATTGCTAGGTATGCAGCACGACCCTTGTATTGTGGATGAGGCCTGATCCTTCACCATGAAGTTATTGTCCTATTTTTAGTGTTGGTAGCATAGATGCACTTGCTTTGCTTTTTAGTTAAATTCGTCCTCACTTAAATAAAAACAAACTTAATGGTGTTATCTGCATTCAATGTTGGCAATTTCACATAAAAGAGAACAATATATTCAAAACTGAGTGTAATTGTATTTGTTGGAATTAGTATCACAGTACTCACATTTAACGAGGTTGGATTAGTTGAAACTTAAATATAGAGCAACGAATTTGGACGTTTGTCATTCCCGATGACTTAATTTAATTTTTGTAGGTTCCACAATCCTGTATCATTTTAAGATAATGATGCTTTTACTTTTAATACCCTTTTGCAACTTTTACTTTAATACAAGGATTTTTATAAGACCCACATTCTAATTAATGTTTTATTTAGTTGTTAACGAAAAAACTATGTTTCTAAGATAGAAAAATATTTTTTTATGCTATGATTCAGGATTTTATTTAAGGTCTTATAAGACATAGTATTAAGTTATGATCTTGTGTATGACCCTCAAACAGAGATGTCCTCGTATTTAAAACAGAGATGTCCTTGTATTTAAGCATTGAGAAAATACATAGTATAGGTTAATATTAAATGTTAGTACAAATTATTAGGTAAAACTCTGTTTGTGATTGAAAAGAACGGGTGATGGCATAAGTCGTTATCCTTCTCCTTTTTCTTTGTCATAGACCTGGTAGCAGGATGGTACTTTCTGTTATTTTTTTTTTCAATGTAGATAGAATTATCAAATGTCTGAAGATGGCTTCCTCCTTTTGCAGAGTGCTTGTAAATAGAGACATATACGACATAGCAGCCCTTTGCTCAGATAATGAAAGGTTGTTCATTTTTCTTTAGAGTTTCGAATGTTATTCCTCTGTGGATAACACATCACGCTTTCAACTTCTTTCAGGTTATTTTTTAAGGCGTGTGGATTTGGGGACGACATTTTGAACTCTACTACTATGATGTACAGAAGAACTGTTCCATTTATAACCCAGGAAGGTGAATAGGTAGTCACTTGTGCAGGGCGAAAGCTATTGTTAATTCCACCTCTTATTGAGGGAGCCAATCCCACTTCAAAAACTATAGTATAAAGAGCCGAACTACATTGTATATAAATCAGTGAGAAAAATGAAAGATTGTTGTCTGATAAGCTTGACATTACCATTTTCTATGTCATTCATTGTATATGTAAATTCTACTTATTACTAGGTAAAATTGTAATTGCAAGAATTCACTTCTGGAAAGAACACATTTTTGTACAGATACTAATTTAGAGTTAACTGCCAAACTGATCCTAATTTAAATCTGTATCTTCACTTCAATCCATTAAAATTTTTCTTTCTCAAACCAAAAAAAATATTATCTTTGTAAAAGACTAAAATGGTGTGACAAAGAAAGATAAATTTGATAACTGATTTGTCTATTTGAGAGATTAAATTGATAAAATAAATCCGTAGAGAGCTTTTGTCAAGGGGGTTTGTACTCTATGGCCAATTTCTCTGTCATGCTAAGAGCTTTTCCCTTTTCATAAACCCATCTCTGCTTGTAGTAGATTCCTGTATGCCTGTATTATACTTAGCAAGGGAGAAATGTTAGACACTAGGCATGAGGGTATCCCAAACAGAGGTTTGGTATAAAAAAAAATTGATATCGAGGTAAGGCATCTTTTGAAATACCGCAAAACTTGTTCACTTCTTTTCCTGCAAAACCCTTATCCAAGGAGGCTTACAGGAGACAACATCCGTTCAACTTCTCATCTTTTCGTTACTTGAGTTTCTATGGGGATAATATGGGTGGAGGTCTGCTTGATATCTGCACATGGACTTCAGCACTCAACCTCACTTTGGAAGCGTCAGTGGTTTGCTGTTGGGTGGATTGATATTAACAGCAAATATTGCACCAAGGTTGTTGATTCGGGGAGTGCAAATCCTGTATGGAGAACCAAGTTTGCCATTCCAGTTGAGGACTCTGCACCAAATCTCCTGGATTTGGCACTGAATGTGGAAGTTTACAGTACAGATCCCATATTCTTCACGGAAAAGCTCCATGGCTCAGCAACAGTTTTTCTCAGAGAGTTTCTTTTCAAGCAGGTAAAGAATTCTGAGGTATCCAATTCCAGGCAGCAGGGAGTTGGAAGCTACCAATTACGAAAGAAGTCGTCTAGTAAACCAAGAGGTTTCATCGATATTTTAATTTGTATTTCTAACGAGAAGAAAGAGCCAAATCCCCACTCAGGTATCTGATCATTTCATAATTGATGACCTAACATGGTACCCTGCTCTTCTACATTAACCATGTTATTTTGTTTCACATCTTTCAGAGAACTCTTATTTTATTTTACTTGTAAGGCGTTGCTTAGCTTGAGAGGAAGTTAAGATTGTGGTTTAATTTTATCCCTAGCCTTTTGGAAAATTCTTGGTATAATCTGGTGCTGTAAATTTGTTCTGTAGGAAACAAGGATGGAATTTTGTTCTTAGATGATGGAGATAGTACCCAATTCAACAACATAGAGGGAGGAGTAAGGCAAGCATACCGTCGGAAGCCTCAGGCTTCAATCCATCAACCAGAAGATCATGTACATACAAACGTCCCAGACTACCATTCAGTACCTTTCACCACTACAAACTATTATAATCCGTACGTGGGTGAAGCAAGCTATCATGAGACGGGTGAAGCAAGCTACCATGAGATGGGTGAAACAAGCTACCATGAGGTTGGTGAACCAAGCTACCATGAGACAGGAGAAACAAGTTACCAAGAGGTGGGTCAACAAAGCTACCATGAGGCAACTGGGCCAAGCTATCTGCTGCCTAGAACAATAACTCCTCCTCCACCGTCCCCACCATCAAATGTTGGCTATATTTCCACCTTTCTCCCAATAAATGAGGGCTTGTCTCCAAGCTACACAGCCCCTGGCAAGAGGGTACATGCGGGAGGTGCAATGGGGTTAGGTGCTGGAGCACTAGCTGCTGGTGCTGGAGCACTAGCTGCTGGTGCTGTAATATTTGGTGATGACTTCATGTCAGGATTTGATGTTCCTCCGGACCTGGGAGATTCTAGTTTCAACCTAGAAATGGATCCTCGTTTCTAAACAAGATTTGTTCAGCTTTAAGTAACTATATTTGGCTGCACAACCTTCTAGCAAATCCTTTATTGACGTTGTATACGGATTCTACTTCCACATTCTTACGTGTACTTCTGTTAGAGAAATGCCGTGTTTCATTGACAAGGCAGAAAGATCAAGTTATTTGTTACTTTTAGCTAGCAATATTTTCTTTTAGTGACAACTTGTCTCTTTAATAACTTCATCCTAAGTTGCTAACGTTTTTTACACAAGAAAGTGGTTATCTTAATATCGAAATCATGGATTACGAACTGCAAGATCCTATTTTATTGCATGTAAAAGTAACTATTAAACTAAAAGAGCGCAAATCAATAAATTGAACGGCTAGATCATGAACTGCACTGTCTGAAGTTAGCCACATCACAAAATCAAATGCATAAATTAAATATCACTTGTTAAATGGCAAGTCCTTTTACATCCGCGAGACATTTATGCTAGGGATGAATCGCCAATAATTTGAATGGAGATACAGATCATTCTGGCTGGGAAACAGAGTGCATTTGCACTATAACAATCGAGCAGTGATATAACAACATTGAGTTAAAGGTTATTGCTTATCAGCATTTTCCAACTTCTAGAAAGAGATCATCGAGCTTGACAAATTTAATGAGAGTGCATCAATATGCCTTCAGTGAATCTGATCAAACTGCCTTTGCATCAGCCTATACAATATGAATCTTCTATGCAGAAAAAAATTGGGATCCCTCAGTTGCAGGAATTTCAAATTGCTTGTTGTAGAAATTGTTCGTTTGAATCACTCACTAAACTTCTTAGGAAGTTTTCAACAATAGAAATGAATTCCTCCATTTTTTCTTCATGGGGAAGATGGCCACATTGCTTAATTACTTTGAATGATGATCCTGGTATGACTCGTGAAAGTCTCTCAGCATTCCACGAAGGGACTATTCGGTCAGTATCGCCAGTTACAATCAGAACTGTTTATTCAAACAACCATCACCAATTATGCTCAAGATTCAACTAATCTATCCAAAGGGCTCAGATCGCTACTAGAAAGAGTAGCATAATCTGATATGAACTCATGAACAAGAACACAGAAATCCAACGAAATAAAAATAACTAAAACAAATCAATAAATCAAAACAATTTGCTGATTGATTTTCCCAGTTTACTGAAAATCTCTAGTGACAATGATTCACACTTAGCAGCTACATTCTGTCAACCAGCTATTCCATTCATTACCACTAAAACCACTGTATATTGCCATTCTAGGATGTCTTCCATCTCTCATAGTTTACTATCTATTAGTAATTAGGTATTCAAAAAAGCCAACAAGTGCAGGACAAAAAAACAAATGAAAGTGGTTATACGTAGGATTAATGACATTACCAGGACATGATATTTCGTGAAGTCTTTTAGACAGTGGTGTCTTTGTTTTGTATTCCTCATCTAGAAGCATTGCTGCAGTGTATTCCACCAGTGCCCTATCCCAGTCCTTACTCCTTAAAGGCTGTATTTATTGATAACAACCAGGTGAGAACTAACCATTCGAGTATGACAGAACAAAAAAGACAAAATAAGAAAATAAGAAATCTAATGAAATTACCCTTGTATAACCACTAAGTACATGCTCAGAGACCTGCTTTGGGTCATACCATGCACTTCGAACAGCAGCAGTACCAAACTTATCAATTGCCATTCTTACCTGAGATTCATGTCAAGAAAAGGATCATCACCAGTCCAACAAGTAAAACTCATCACCACAAATTATTGACAATGTCAGTTTAAGAATTATAGTCTAAACAAATTCAGAAGCCAAAATATGCAAAAAGTGTCATAAGACAAGAAACAATCTAACAAGATTTTACTTGTGTAGGTTACTATCTGTTCATCAATTTCTATTTCAACCTACGAATTATTAAAATAAAAAATTGGAGAAAATGAATTGTATGGAATAACAACTAATTGAATGTTTTTCATTAATTCAGTGTAGTTGCATTTGAGCCAACAACTCCTTGTTAGTATTTATTTTCCAAAAATGATTGAACCGAGAAGGTTGACATAACACAATTAAATATTGGTACTGCGTTAGAATGAACAAGTTTATTACCAGCATTATTGCTAGGGAAGAACGAAGGATAGCCGATAAAAATTTCCTATACAACGAGTTGAGGATATCTACTGTCCACTTCATCATTTGTGTTATTGCCTCTGCAATGTACTTGGTAATCTTGGACATCATCTTGTAAAGTCCCAAAATTGGATTTTTTCTGATAGAACTGTCTTCTTCTTTCTTTTGGTTATCTTTCCTTGATTGATTTTCTTTTACAATTTTTGGTGCAGTAAGTGGGGCAAAAATTGCTGGGGCAACTAGGATCAGAGCAGCAACACGCTCAGGAGCTTCAAAATATGTATTAACTGCTACAAGTGAACCAGCTGAGTGCCTGGCATGTCATTTTGGAGAGATCTCATCTTCTAGAAAGGACTAATGTGCACAGGCATATGAAAATATATTTCTTTACATTGTTAATAATCCATTGTCAGCTATACAGCATTAAGATATGACTTAAACGGGCAGATAGGTTAAGATGAAGAACAGCAAATAAAACATCAGGAGAAATATAAGTAATTTTATTTTTCCTGCAGAAAAACAAAGCCATTTAGTAAAACAGAAGAAATAGTATTCACATACCCCATTAAAATCACCTTCTCAGCATTTAACAACTTAATGAAGTGCAGGGTAGCAAGCACGGAAAATGCCATTGAGTATGCATTCAGAGGTTTTGTGTCCTCCATTTCCGAAGAAGGATGCTTAGACAAATTTACCCTTGATGTCAATCCAAAGGCTGGCCTATCAAAAGCAAGAACTTTTGAACCAGCAACCTCTGCCAAAGGCTTCATAACTTGTTTCCATGAAAAAACTGAAGCTCCAAACCCATGTAACAGGATCATTGGATAACCTAGCTTCTTGATTTGATGAGAAACAGTGTGACTCTGGAGCATGCTTTGTGGTTGGGATTCAGCATCACATATCTTGTGGTGTATATGCACTCCATTGAACTCACAAAAACAACTGTCTGGATCAGCTAAAATCTTTGGATCCACTAATTCCCCCTGATCTATGCCTGCAATCACCTTCGTTTTCTTTTTTGCTTCCATATCCGCCAACTGCTCTGCAGATACGGGGTTCAACATTAAGCACACATGTAATTAACCTAGCAACAATAACGACTTTTCCCCAATTAAAAAGAAAAAATCCCAAATGAAAATTTTCATCTTTTTTTCTATCTCTCTCTCCTAGTATGTCGTAGGAACTAAACCAGAATGAAACTATAGGAAACGAGAGAACTTACGTAGGTCTTTTCTCCGATAATTCATTGATATTTCCTCCCATCAAATAAAGAGGAAAAAAAAATGGAAGCAATAACAATTCACGGACTACAAACGAGCATTAAATAATATATAAAAAAAAAAAAAAAAAAAAAAAAATGAAACCAGAAATGAGGACATGGTGAAGTTGAATACCGGAATATTCTGCTCCTGAACCGCTCAGTGATGGAGCTGAAGAAGCAGAAACAACGAGTCGTTTGTTGGTAGTAGCATAGTTTGGAGATATTCGAGGAGAAGGATGTTTGTGTGTATATAAAGAGGTAGAATTTTTGCCATGAGATATATAGAGAGTAGAAGGGGTAAGAAAACTCGGTTCCGCACAAAATACCAGTACCCTCATCGTCTCACTCCAATATCTTCAACTTCTATCAGCTTTTCTTCGATCGAGTTTCAGCTTTATGGTTTTCAAACGGATAGAATACAACTACCAGCAGCACTGGAATAAGTAAACAACAGAACACTTAAACCTGTCTGACACTAAGGTTTTGACCTTAAACATTCTTAAATTCCAGATATCTTAGGGGAAGTGCTTTAGATATATGATTTCTTTATCCCATCTAATTTAGTTCTTTTTTGGAGTCAATATCATGCACTTATAAATAGCTAGGTGTAATAAATTTATCGACTTTTATAATAGGAATCTCCCTCGTTTCTGAAATCTTGATCTCTGATTAAATTATACCATAAATTTTAAATAATTAAAAAGCCACTTTTTTATTTTATATTTACTTCAATTATGAAATAAAAGCGACAGTTTGTATCTGTATAGTTCTCGACACAATTTTTTTCGTTGTTTAGGTTCGTAGCATTTACCTGAAATATTTCTCTAGCATATCAAAAACAACAGATAGAAATGGAGGCACTATTGTGCAGGAAGCTTGGTGATCCAACTGTAAGTTTGGAAGACAACGATAGCCCAATAGTTTTGTCAAAGAATCACCCAATTCCCCAACTCGATTCTCCCACCGCTGTAAGAGTCAGAATCAAAGCCACAAGCTTGAACTTCGCCAATTACTTGCAGATTTTGGGCAAGTATCAAGAGAAGCCCTCTTTGCCCTTCATCCCAGGCTCCGATTTTTCAGGCTACGTTGACGCCGTTGGCCCCAAAGTTTCGAACTTCCGAGTCGGGGACCCCGTTTGTTCCTTCGCCGGACTTGGCACATTCGCTCAGTTCATCGTCGTTGACGAGTCCCAATTGTGAGATTCCGCTCCTGCTACCTTTTAATGTTGGGTTTTGGAGTTTATTTAGTTTAAAGTTGTTGGCTTTGAAGGTTTGGGGTGCCCCAAGGGGTCGATCTTGTTGCTGCTGGAGCACTTGCTGTGGCTTTTGGCACTTCTCATGTAGCACTCGTCCACAGGGCCCAATTGACCTCTGGTCAAGTATATATGCTATGCTTTGAATTTGATTCACTTGTTGCTGTGTGTGTAGAATGCTTATTGTTCTGTCTTTTCGTGGTTAAATGAGTTGTGGAACTGTGTTGCAGGTGTTATTGGTTTTGGGTGCAGCTGGAGGTGTGGGCCTTGCTGCTGTGCAAATTGGAAAAGCTTGTGGGGCCATTGTCATTGCTGTGGCTAGGTAATGACTTTTATTTTCTACTTTTTGATATATGGATTGAATATGGTGGAATGGTATAATGGCTAAGCTCCTTATTTGATATCGACGAGAGAATTAGGGTGGATAGAAAACAAAAGGACGACTAAAAGTTTGCTAGAAATGAAGTGTAGATTATAAGTGTGATGAAGAATTGGTTGAGTAAAATCTTGATCAAAAACATAACTTCTTTGTGCGATTATTTCCTGTTCTTCCTCTAATGACCTTCTATTGTCTAGCACTTGCAGTTTTCTCTATTATCAATTTTGTTTGTGTGGTAGAAGCTCTGTAGTGAATTTCTGCAAAGAATGAGGTTGGAAAATCACTGGTCTGAATGGCTTTGGATTGTGGCGGTTAAAGATGTGTGCTCTTCTATTCAACAGATGCGATTCGTTCTGAGCCTTAGTGATAAGGTGTTGAGGCAAGTTTAGAAGGAGAAGACATATGCAGGACTTTGGATTAAGCTTGAGAGCTAGTATATGACCAAGTCCTTGGTGAATTGTCTGTATCTAAAGCAAGTGTTGTACTCATATAAGATGAGGCAATGAGTGAACAACTGGATGACTTCAACAAGTTGATCCTTGATTTGGAGAACACTGATCTGCAGATTGATGATGAGGATTAGGCATTGCTATTGCTGTGTTTGTTGCCTAAGATGCATGAGCACTGCAAGTAAATCTTGTTGTATAGAAGAGAGACTCTCTATTTTGAGAAGGTTCAAACTACTCTAAGCTCGAAGGAGCTAAATGAGAAGTTTGAAGATAAGGAGTTTGCTGTTGGAGATGGCCTTGTAGTAAGGGGTAAATAGTCTATCTGTGATAATAGAGGAGGTAGAAGAAGGTCAAAGTCAAGGTCGAAGAATGGTAGAAATCCACCGTCTATCATATTTTACCACTGAAAGAAGAAAAGACACACCAAAAGGTTCTATCCAGATAGGTAGAAGAAGGGTACCAACCTTGATAGATCGTCTAGGTTTGGCAAACGGTCTAATGGATCATTTGTGTATGGTGAAACAACTCTGGTGGAAGACGGTTATGAATCATTAGAGATCCTTACGATATCAGGCAGTACTGATGATTGTGAGTGGATAATGGACTCTTGATGTTCATTTCATATGAACCTCTAACTGTCTTTGGATCTAAGAGTTTACACAACTTGAAAGAGACTCAATTCTTGGTGACAACAAGTCTTGTAAGATAACTTGTGTTGGAACTATTAGGTTTCATCTGCATGATGGAACTAAGTGAATGCTTGAGTAAGTTAGCTTTGTACCTAGCTTGAAGCACAATCTAATATCCATTGGTGAGTTTGAGAAGAAGGGGTTTGTGTTTAAAGGTGAGAGGGGAGTGTTGAAGGTGTTGAGGGGTCCATGATAGTAATGAAGGGTGTGAGGAAGAATGAACTGAATGCCTTGAAAGGTGTTGTAGCATTTGGCTCAACGTCTACTGCTGAACAGACTGTCTATCCAAGACTAAGATATGACATAAAAGGATAGGTCATGTAAACGAGAAAGATTTGGTGGAGTTGAAAAAGCAAGGCTTGTTTGACAATGATAAAATTGAGTAGTTGAGATTTTGTGAACACTGTGTCCAAGGAAAAGCATTGATTATGTCTATGCTAACCTATGTGGACTTTCCAAGTCCATAAAACTCTGGTGCTAGATACTTTTGTCCATAGTACACAATTACTCAAGGAAGTTGTGGATCTATCCTAAGAAAACTAAGACCAAAGCCTTTAGAAATTTCAAGAGCTGGAAGTGTCTTGTGGAGAACCAAACAAGGAAAACAGTCAAGCAGCTCAAAATTAATTATGATCTTGAATTTGGTTTAGAATTGTTCAACACCTTTGTTAAGATATCTTTAATATCTTATTTTTTGTTTTTATTATTATTATTCTTTATATGTATTTTGGGCTTAGCCCATATGTTCTTTATTATAAATACAACCCCTTTGTTCTTTATTATAAATACAGCCCCTATGTGTATTTTCTACGCAAGGGAGATTAATCTCAATCTCTACCTTCTCTATATTCAATAACCTTCTATAAAGAGAATGACATTGCAAGGCATTGGACGGTAGCAAGAACTCCTCAACAGAATGGCCTAGTTGAGAGGTTCAATAGGACCATTCCGGAAAGAGTGAGATGCATGATGATAAGTGCTAGAGTTCTAAAGGTGTTTTATGCTAAAGTTATAGCTATTGCTGGTGGCATTGTCTAATGTCTATAAGACAAGCTTTATTCACATGTCTTCTTCATTGGTCTAGGCATGTTTCACATGTGTCAGTTATAACGATATTTGATAGGACTCCAAATAAGGATCATACAGTGAGAAAGGAGCATGGGCCTGTTACTCAGCAAGGAACAATTATTGACGGGGTGGTTAGGCCCAAAATATGGAATGTTTATACCAGAAGAAAGAAAGTGGGGCCAAGTGGAGGAGGAGTGAGAAATTAGTTAGGAAACAGGACTGACATATGAGAAATTCCCATTTGGTGGGATTGGTTATATGGGAGAGGAGAGTGGTGAAGAGGAGGTTGGTTAGTCTTTTGTGGAAGGAGAGGTATTCTTTGGAGGAGTCTATGACTCTGGAATTACTTGTTTGCTGAAGAGTTATGAGAAATTCCCATTTGGTGGGATTGGTTATATGGGAGAGGAGAGTGGTGAAGAGGAGGTTGGTTAGTCTTTTGTGGAAGGAGAGGTATTCTTTGGAGGAGTCTATGACTCTGGAATTACTTGTTTGCTGAAGAGTTATAACTCATTACTGTTTTACTGCATAATTTGCTAAATAATACGTACCTATCTTTTTCAGTTTGTCTTAGTTTCTATCATTATTTGCTCTGTAAATAAGACCTTCTAGCTTCGGTAGTAAGCTAACTGGGAGTTGTACTGCATAATTTGCTAAATAATACATACCTATTGAGTTGTTCTGAGTGAGAGTTTCTTGAGAGAGAAACTTTTGAATTGTAATTTTTGTGTTATAGTGAATTCCCCTGTAGAGTCGGTTGAAGTTTGTTGACACTTCAATTGAACGATGTTACTCTTGTGTGTGATTCTTTCTTGTTCTTCCTCTTATTACCTTCTATTGTCTAGCACTTGTAGTTTTCTTTGTTGTCAACTCTCTTTGTGTGGTAGATGCTATGTAGTGAATTTGTGAGCTAATTCCATAGTAATAGATGTTAGAATAATGTAGAAATAGTAATGGATGATATTAGAATCACATAATGTGATTGAGTTATTAACCTAAAATAGGATAATGAATATTCTGTAATTATGTTCTCTGCCCTATAGATTGAATAGCTTTGTTGTGGTCTAAACACCAAATTCATTGTATGTTTTCTTCATTTCTTTCTTTTTAACATGGTATTAAGATCCTAACTAGAAGGGAACCCTAATCCATGCTTGTGGGTCCACTACTCATTTTGCAGCTATTTGAAAGTTAGGTAGGGAATTTGAACTAACTTACTCGGATATCTCATTCGACATGCAATTGTAGTAAGTGAGTTCCTTAACTCTCCATTTAAGGAACATCATGATGCAGTGACTCATTGTGTGATAGCTCTGTCTTTCGTTTAAAGACAAAGGATATACTCAAGTTATGGGGTATTCCAATGAAGATTGGGCAGGCTTCCCCACTGATGGAAGATCCACCTTTGGTTTTTGCATATTTGTCAGAGCTGACCTTGTTTCTTTGGAACAAAAGGAGCAAAAGTTGTAGTCAGGTAAAGTGTGAAGGTAGAATATTGGGCTATGGATGTGGCCAGTCAAGTTTATATGACCCAAACAATTGTTTCACGAACTAATGTTTGGGGAGATTACACACTTATCAATTATATGTTGATAATCAGGTTGCCATAGATATTGCCTCAGATCTAGTATTCCATGAAAGGATGAGGAATACTGTAGTTGATTCTCACTTTGTCAGGAGAGAAAGTCATGTTCGGGGAAATATCTGCTAGCTTTGTCAATTCTCATGATCAACTGGTATATATATTTTCCAAGTCACTAAGGGGTCATCAAATTAACTACATGTGTAACAAGCTTGGTGCCTATAACCTATATGCTTCAGCTTGAGAAAGAGTGATAGAATTTTGTGGATATGCTAGAACCAGTTGATGCTATTAGCATCTATTATACTGATTGTATATTTATGTTGTCAGCTTAAAATAGGATAACTGAATGCCTGTATTTATGTGGTCAAAATACACAAAATTCATTGTATGCCGTCTTGATTTCTCTCTTATCAACAAAAGGTATTTAGGTAAAGTAAAACAACGAAGAGATGAAGGGAGACAAATATTAGTAGAAAGAGATGAGAAATTGTACAGTGAATTCCATTATTTTTAAAATTATTTTCACTTTATTTTTCTTCCTCCAAACCGTCCAGCTTATTTTTTATCACCTTTCCCCTAATTCTCACCTACAAAATACACCTTAAATGTGTGTTTGGATGAATCTTTGTAACACTGATTCAGAATAAATTAATTATGTTCCTGTTTGGTTAAGCATTGGAGATCCACATTTGTCCCAAAATTTATGTCAAAAACTCAGTCTTAGAGAAAAGACATAGGACCAAGGGATCCACATCCGAACATGCTTGATGGGAATCTAAACACACTAGTTGGTTAAAATTGATTTTGAAGTGAAATGTTTGGATGTGTCTAGTCTGAAAAGAAGTTAGTTGTAAATCTAGTGTAAAAATCCTTTATCCAAAGCAAAAGTTCCTTAAAATCAAGATCAATTTTGGACATAGAATCAATTTTTTCATGCAGGGATCAAACATACGAATATTTAACTAAAATATTACCTGATATTTTATTATGATTTTTTATGACCAAACATTTAATAGTTATCCCCAGTTACTAGTGAGTTGAGTCTTTTTTGTTATGTGGTCTGTTATCAGGGGAGCTGAAAAGGTGCAACTTTTGAAATCTCTTGGTGTTGATCATGTGGTGGACTTGGGTAATGAAAATGTAACTGAGAGTGTGAAGAAGTTCCTTCAGACTAGAAGACTTAAGGGGGTTGATGTCCTGTATGACCCGGTTGGAGGTAAACTCACTAAAGAATCTTTGCGGCTTCTAAAATGGGGAGCTAACATTCTCATAATTGGGTTTGCAAGTGGTGAAATTCCTGTCATCCCTGTTAACATAGCTCTCGTTAAGGTACGGCAGTGAAAATTAAGTTTCAGAGCATGAATTTGTCTTGTCTAACCTAATTTGGTTGATCTCTAAATTGTGTTATGCTTTGTTGCTTCATCTGATCATGCTTTATTCACATAAACTTTAAATTTGTAATCACATTGTGCTTGACAATTGGCTGCCACATTGATTTAAATTCAATCTCTTATTTCCACAATCAGTTAAACTGGCCCAAAACCAGTTTGAACTTCAAGACAATTTTTTTTTTCTAATTTTTAAAATATAATCTATTAATATGTTTAAGATAAATAAATATACAGTTAATATACAGTTGTACTATACTATAGATGATTAAATCACTTACCACACTCTTTATGGCTGGCTTATCCAAAAAAAACACTCTTTATGGTTGAAAATACTATATATATCAACATCAAACTGAACTAGTTAGAACTTTGTATCTTTATACTTATTCCTTGGATTTTGCTTCCTACATTACATATTTACATGAATTCTGCCGTAGATGGTATAAACTGTTGGTTATGATTGCTTTTATTTAAAACTATTATACCAGAATTGGACAGTGCATGGACTTTACTGGGGTAGCTATAAAATACACCGGCCAGGTGTTCTTGAAGATTCTGTGAAGGAGCTACTGTCTTGGTTGGCAAGAGGCTTGATTTCCATCCATATTTCTCACTCATACCCCCCGTCAGAGGTCAGCAATTTCTCTGTTAAAAAACATTTCTACTAATTTGTGTCTCTTTCATTTTTCTCTAATTCTTTAAACATTCTGAGACTTTATTTTAAAGGGATTTTACTACTGTTGTAACCGAAGGAAGTATTTTTTTTTTTAAGATATTTCATGGGAAAGGTATACATGTTTAGAAATCTGTATCATTTTCCTATTTACTCATCTCTATGCTTCATAGATTTTCAATGCAATCTGTTGTAAATAATTTCTTTCTTATCTTTGCAGGCCAACTTTGCCTTTTCTGCCATCAAAGATAGGAAAGTTATTGGGAAGGTGATGATTGTTTTCGATGAGAAACATACAAGATCTAAGCTGTGACCTTACCAAAATGATGCTATATTGTTGAATAATTTATGGGAACTCAAGGTTTGAAGGTTTAAAGCAACCAAGAGATTCTAGTACCAGTAAACAAACTAAAAGGAGCAATAATTGCCAAAATTTTGTGCAAAAAATAATACCTTGAAGTCCCCACATTATTATGTAAAATCTTCACTTTTGTACTGCTTACTTGAACATTCATGTACAATGTTTCAAACCGATTTACTTATTGATAAATAGAGATTTACATTTAGTTCTATGATACTGAAATTTAGGTCTTACCGATTCTTTTATTCGTCTTATGCTGTAATTGGTTCGTCTTGCAAAATTTGTGAGTAATCACTCTCTGTGCATCTCATTATGATGGCTGTCATATCCTACTAATAACATGCTATAATTTGTATATACTGTATATAATATGGTGACTCTAAGATTTCAGTAACCTGATCAAACCTCAACATCCTAAAGATTCCTTTTTTATCTTACACGGGCCAACAACAAAACTCTTATTAATAGCTGTTTAAGTTATGGTGGCAACTGATTTTAGAACATCATCATCTAGTTGATTTACTGAAAAACAATGGTATTATGTTAATTTTTTATATTCATGGATGTTACTTAATATCTGTTTGTGGGAATTTAACTTACAATCTAGTCCTCTGTCTTTTAATTTTACCACCAAATCAACCTCTGTATTAAATTGAGTTATAGTTGAAGTGCAGATTGTATATACAAGAGGTCGTTAATTATACTTTTATTTTTACCACCAAATCAACCTTTATGTACTAGATTGAGTTATAGTTGAAGTGAAGATTGTATAAAAGAGATAATTACTTAAGAAACAGTCTTCAACCAAAGAGAAATTATATGTGGAACATCTCGAGATTGAACTACAAAAGAAACTAAAAGTAAAGTGTGTTGAACTATAGTATTCTCTATACTTCAATTATCTATTTTAATCCTATAACTATGTTTAATATGTTTTAATCCCTAATGTTTATACATACAACAAGAAATAAAAAATAATATGTAGGAGAATTAAATCGGATGATTTTTAAGAATAAAAACTGAAAAGTAAAGTGTGTTGAACTACAGAACCAAATAAATGATTTAACCTAATCATGTTACTTTGACACTGTACAAAAGGAATGATAGTATGAAGTTTTCAATTTCTGTGTATCTCAGACCTAATCCAAGTAAATGGAATACCACCGAGGAGTTCCAAGCATGATGTGAATGTAATGTATCCATGTAATATGACAATGTACCACAACAAACCATCCACTCCACTCCACTGTGATATAAAAGAGATATCCAGTAAGTGATTTATTTGTGATGAATCTGCTGCTTGGTATTTCTCCTTTTCAATCTAATTTGTTCCTCAAAATATACAAGGTATTCAACAATGTATCTCCAGATCCTCCAATACCGGGGAATCATTTTCACACATGATGTGAACCGTTTATTGTCTGTTGCTGGAACATATTTACAGTGCTTGAGGAGAGTTGTTGATGCTTGACAAAGATGTTGAGAAACTAGAAATTGTTTATCGCTTATTTTCAAATTTTAGGAAACTAACATGCTCCTTCTGCACCATCTCTCCCCCATGAACTATATCAAAGCTGCATCTGTAGAAACTGATATCAAAGAACACAGGACGGAAATGGCTGAGTGAAGTCAACAAGAATGAAGAGAACTGAACAAAACTGATATTAAAGAAACAATAAAGCAGATATCAAAGAACTAAGTTCCTATAAGTGATCTTGACGAGGCTATTCCATCTCTCTTTTTTTAAGCAAATGAAATCAACTTCAGCGTGAGTGTGTGCGGAAACAAATTACACAGAAACAATAATTGTACAGATGCAACTCCTGAAGCTTGCTCTATTAACTCCGTTAAATATTTTTATGTAGAATTTTATAATCAAGTGAAACTTGTTAATCCAATTAACAAATGAAAAAGGCCGTTCATGCATGATATTTCCCACCTGGTGGGGCAAATGGAAATTATAGATGTAACAAATTCGCAAACCCCCCTTTAAGTGGAGATTTGTTTCCAAGATCCAATCCTGTTACCAGGCATCAACCTTAAGGTTGTGCAAGGTTCATCCTTTTAACAAACAATATACTCTGAAAATAGTAAATATCAACTATTCAAGTAGAACTTTAAATATCTACTTTATGTTTTATCCAATATGCACAAACACCACAATATGTTCACACGATTCCATGACAAGTTTATAAAATTTGCTTTTAACGAAAGTCAGTGATACAACTACATTTCTTAATTAGCCATTAATCTCAACAGCATGCATCACTAAGATATTATGTTTATCTTAACTTCTTATGAAAATTTTAATAAAACATCAACTACTCAATTTCAGAAAAAAAAAGGGCAGCCCACAAAATATACACATACCTCCCATTCATGCCAACAATTATGACATCGTTCTCAGATCCAAATGCCACAATTAAATGGGTGCTTTGGGGCAAACGGAACTGTGCAAATGACCACTCTGAGCTAAAATATTTTGGTAGAAGTCCTACAACATATCAAGGAACAATCATAAGCACACAACAAATCATGCCGAAAGAATATTGTGCAAAATATCCCAACTAGAAAGGTTTCAGAACCATGAGCAGATTTACCGTCCCAAGACTCCATATCCTTAAAAGAAAGATTATGAACAATGGTTTGAAAAGACGTAATCCTTAAAAGGGTAATGCCTAGTCAGAAACCGTTATATATGAACCAAAAAATGCATAACTAACTAGCTGAGCCATTGATTACATCTAGTGTTCAGAAAATATATCCGAGCAAATCCAAAGAGAAATCTAATGGAGCTGAAGAAATTGGCATTTTGTGTTATAAAGGAATAAACAATCAAAACAGGGCAAGAATGCACAGACACAACTCCTGGGGTAGAGAGAGTGCTGATTCTTTTTAATCAATGTATTATCACGTTTGATACCTGGCACTTGTACAAAAATAGTAGACTCCAGATAGATGATTTGAACTGAATAGAAAAAATCAGTCAAGATCTCCCATCTATATAAATTTCTATTTAAAAATCAAACACACAATATAGCTCCCAGGATAACTATTCAAATAGATAAACTGAACAAAAATGATTGCATCACTAAATTATGATGATTCCAAACGTTCACAGCATTATACTTAAGAAAATTAATGTTACCTCTCATGAAAGAAAACGCAGAATTGGGGTTGGCGCCAGTATTTGTTGAAATCAAGGGATCCAAAGAAGTAGAAGAATTCTGATCAAACAGTGCAGGACCTTGAGCAACATTTGGCTGAGTCAAACTATCCTCCCCAGACACTCTCACTCTCAAGCTGAATACATGAACAGTGCCTTTGTCACTTGATGCTGCCAACCACTGAACATTTGGAGAAAAGGCTATACTGCTGATTTCAGCTCTATCTGCACCTCTTCTTACCTACAAGAAAGTGTGAATGCATCATAGAGCATGAAAACAAAAGAGAGAATTTATTAAAACATTATTAAACCAATTCCTCCTGAAAAAAAGATATAAGTTTTGGAATTTTTGTGGACAACCCAAGACTATTAAGGTGTAAAAGCTTTTTACAAGGACAGTAAAAAAGATCAACTTACTAAAACATTATTAATGTAACAAGACATCCAATGTTGCAGAGGAAACTGGTATATCCTAGTCATATTTATGAATTATCAAATGGGAGTGTGCAAAAAACAACATAAATGAAAAAGAAAAATCATTTTAAAATTCTCTTAAATGGAAAGTACATAAAATAGAAAGTTAAACATAATAAATTAATAATGATTTAACAAAATAATACAATTTACACAATAATAACCTACTTCTTGTAATTGAGTTCCGTCCATTGTATTGAAGATTCTAATTAAAGTGCCCGTTATACTAGCAGTTGCAAGAAGGAGTCCATCCAATGTCAGAGTAAAACATGCAATTTGAGAATCATGAGCATTGATTAATTTTGTCACGTTCAGTCCAAAATGTTCAACTCGAACCTGTCCTTTGTTTAAACCTGGACAAACCAAAACAAATGTATTTGAATGGTGTGAAAGACAGCACAACCCTCTAGGATTTGCCAGAGTCTCAATCTGATGAAGAAGCTTCAAATCTGTCAAGCTATAAACATATATCTTGTGTTCAAGGACAACTGCAATTCGATCACGTCTTAATTTCACTCCTCGAACTTCAGATCTATATGTGAATTCACACATGCTCCTGCTCTGATAATCATCCCATATCAAAACTTTATTTGGTGGGTAGTGTGAATTAGCTACAGCACCAACAAGTGCTAGAATATTGCAGTGGAATAGCATCTCTACAATTTTAAAACCACCAATTTTCATATCACGTCTGAAAGTTTCTTTGCAAGGTTTAGAATTATAAATACGAAAACCATGACTTGTTCCAGCAGCAAAGCAACGATAGTCCTGATTCCATGTTATTGAGAGCAATTCTGTTTCCTCATTTTCACTCATGTCTACAATAGGCAGGGCAAAAGAAGAAGAGGCCCCACTATTGGGAGATTCACTGTTTCCAATCCTTGAAGTTGAAAACATTCCTTGAGTCGGTGAACCTGACAGCATTTGCTGCACTCAATAACCTCAATTAATCAAGGTATAGAAGGTGAAGTGCCACAAGGTGATCTCTGTTGTAACAGACAAGAAAAATTCATTGATATTACTTTAAATAAATTATTAAACAGATTCTTTAAGGCTTACAGGTTAAAGACTATGAAATGATAATCGCGGGAGAAAATTGAGCTCATACTAACAGATTCAGAAAAATATATTGTAATTGTCTTCATACATTACAATAACTGAGTGTGTTAATGATGGTCCTTCAAACTGGCTGATAAGAAATATATAGGAAGGTAAGGTAATCCATGAGATTGCAAAGAACTTACATCTTTTTATAAGGCCAGTAAAAAATTTACCTATAAAACAATGTACTGCGAGTATAAGAGCATGTCATTATTTAGATAAATAAGTCAACAAAAACTGAGCTTTTACCTAGGTAGCTAGATGCATCATTGACCCTAAAGACACCCTTTTCAATTAAAAGCACAATATATACTTTAATTCAGATAAGAAGCGGCAGTCTTTTCCTATCTTATTTTCTTTATACCATCACATATATTTAGCATCTAAACTATAAACCTGATTACTTGGATCTCTATTTCATAACCTTTGTAAACCTGTGTACCTGAGATTTATCCTATGGTTAGTCGGAAGTCCTCCAAATCCTGCAAGCTATTTCACGCACCAGTTCCAACTACCTCCAAGATTTTGATGTCCTTCAAAGTTCAAACAGACTAATCAGTCAAGTGTTATGAAAAAAAAATTCTAAGACAATTTATCTAGTTAATATGACAACCACAATGTCTACCAATAACTAATCATAAATTGATACAGATTTATTTCTTATAATAATTTTATACTTTTCCAGTAATTGTTAAACCAGTTGAACAGTAATTGCTCAACCAAAAATGCTTATTGTAAGTGCTTATCAATCAAATGTCTCCAACTTTTACATCTTAGCAATCTTGCATGTAATGGTAAAATTGTGATTGGACACAGGAGAGTATCAGGGAAGCAATTACTGGCGCAACTCTGACCACCAAAGACAGTAAATTCAAACTCTTTCCAGCAAGAAACTTCACTTCATCGCGCTTGCACATACCCCCATAATAAAAAAGATTCAATATTGAAAAGAAAGATGCAACCTTCAACAAAAACATGCAAGAATCGGCGAAAACATGTAAAAACAAAAGTGGCGAATTAAGAAAGGAAGAGGTTTATTTGGGTTTGAGAAATCGACAATGAAAATTGAAATTCCCAGTAGAGGGTGATAACGAAAAAGGGCACCATAAAATCAACAAAGCAAAACAATAATAATAAGAAGAAAAAGAAAGAAAAGAAGAAGACGAAGAAGAGAAATTAAAATGCACAAAATTTCATGACATGTGTTAGAAAGAGCAAGAAAGTGGAGATCAAAATGGTGAAGGTGAAGCACAGGGTTGTGTTCATAATTCAGAATCATACCTCTCTATCGACTTTTCCTTCTTTGTTTGTAATTCTTTATTTTCAAGGTTTTATATAGGAGGATTTACTGGATCCATCCAAATTCATGTCTGTTTCTTTAACAGTATGAAGTTTAAAATAAACATGATTAAGAAATATGTGAAAACTTATTAAATGTAATTAATTATTCATAATTTATAAAGTGGGTAAATTATTTTTGTAAAATTAATTTGTAGGTCTTGAACTTTTTTTTCTAATTTTTTAATACATACTTCAATTATTATTTTAACTGAGTGTATGCAATTTTATTTAATTTTTAATTAGGTCTTACCTTATTTTGTTTGATTTGTTCCAAGTATATATATATAAGGGATAGTAACCGTTGAATTTGTTCTGTCAAAATTTATTAAAAGCACGTGTAATCATTTATGTTGTATATAGAAAAGGGAAATAATAACATTATATATAACAATTATTATATTTATGTCAATATTATATAAAGATTTGCATGTTAATTTTTGGTTTAATTATGTCTTTGATCTCTATTTTCGTTGCGAAATTTCAATTTGGTCTATCTATTTTTTTTTTCATCTCAATTTGGTCCTTGTTTTGAAAAATTTGATCTAGATTTAGTCATTTTCGTTAGTAGTATAGTAACCGTGGACCCCATTGGTTAAGTTGGGGCAGGAATAGCTATCGGACTACGATCACAGGTCGGGCCGACCTTCCTTTATTCTAGTCCAGTTGAAGAAGGAAAAACCCCATCCGTTCCAGAAGTTGCATAGAAATGGAAGGCTTAAATACCAAAAACTACGGAGGCATGATCTACCGCGTTAAATAGTGTGTCACATGTCAGTTCTTGGATTTTTTTTTAAATTTTTAATTTTTTGAATCTTTTTAAAAAATAAAACAATTTGTCACGTGCCAAGCTGTCGTCGTGTCACATGTCGGTGACAAAGTGATGTGACAGTGATAATGTCACATGTCAATATTATGTCAGGTGTCATTTCCTCATTTTCAATTTGTCTCAATTTATATAATATTAAATTGAGACAAAAATTAGAATACATGGACATAATATTTTTATATAAATGTTATACAATTTTTTTTATTAAATTTGATATTTTTATTATATATTTTTAACATAACTAAGTTTATTTAAATTTGTGTTTCACATTCAACTTTACTTAAAATTGTTTTCAAATTTCAAATTTATATGTTTTTTATTGTTACATGAATAGTTAAAATTATTTTTAAAATTTTTATAATTGTTATTTTTACACTAATCCAAATACTTGCGTTCAAATGATTGAACTTTACACATTTTAAAAATATACAATTATTTAAAATATAAATTCAAATAAAAAACAATATTAAAGTACGATGTACTAAAATATCAATATAATTTATGGTTTTTTTTCTATTAATATTATTTTCTATTAACAACTTTAAAACAATTTTAAATAAAGTTCAATGTAAAATATTAATTAAATAAACTTAATTTTGTTAAACATATTTACTTGAAATATCAATTTTGATAGAAATATTTTTGTTAATTTATATAGAAATTAAATTTGATTTCAATTTGGAGAGGGATAAAATTGCTCAATTTTTACAAAAATTGGGACTAAATTAAGACAAAAATTAAAATAAAGGACCAAATTGAGAAAGTGAAAATGACATTTGACATATAAGTGACACATGTCATTGTCACTACCACATCACTCTGTCACTTCCACATGGTACGATGACAACTTGACACATGGCAATTTGTTTTTAAAAAAAATAAAAAAATAAAAAAATAAATAAATAATTCAATAAAAATAAAAATAAAGGTAAAAAAATCCAAGAACTGACACGTGACACCCCTTTAACGGTGTTACTATACCACTAACGGAAGGGACCAAATTGAGATGAAAAAAAATAGAGGGACCAAATTGAGATTTTACTATGAAAATAAGGACCAAAGACATGATTAAACCTTAATTTATATATATATATATATATATATATATTACATTTTAATTATATTTTAAAATAAATATAATAAAAATTTCAATAAAACAACTCCCATACACATTTCAACAAAATAATATAATACAAATTATTGACAATTTTTAGTAGCAAATATCATGGTGACAAAATAGGTTCAAATGTACGTGCTAGCATGTCAAATTGAGGTGTGTTGGATTGGAATTTTCAAATCTCAAACTCATTTTGACTTACGTAGTGTTCGTTTCAATGGATTGCACTGTTCAAGTGAATTTGCTAGCATAGATTTCATGCAAAGAGCGTATTCCTTTTTTGCAATATGCAGTGAAATAAGAGCGCAAATTTTGGGATGGAGGATTTAATCCATCCACCCAAAACTGAGGTGATTTACATATATTTCGTATAATATTACGAAATTGACCCTCGTTTTAAACACTTGATTGCTTCTTTCCCATGTAGCTTTCTGTTAGGGTGTGGTGGGGGAGGAAGATGAAGGAGGTGGTGGCGAACGAAGATGAAGGAGGTGGTGGGGGATGAAGCTCGTACATGTGACAGAGGAATGGTGGTGCATTCTAGGGTATGCGCATTAGTTACATTAACCGGTACAGTGCATTGGGTGTGTGTGTGTGTATGGCACCAGTTAGGTAACTAGTGCCTTTGCAAAGAGGAGAGTGACACCGGTTATGTAACCGGTGTCATGTGTGTGTGTTGTTTTTTTTTTAACTTTTTTTGTATAACTTTTGTTTAAAATTTAATTTTATAACTTTTTTTTAAAATTTATTTGTATAAATTTTTTTACATTCATAAAAATTTAAATTTTTTTATTTTAAAATTTCATATAATTTTAATATTTTTTAATTCGTATTAATTATTTGTAATTAATTTTATAACATCAAATTACAAAATCATTCTCTTTTTCCATCAAGGGTATTTTGGTAACTTTCTAATTCTATCTATTTTAACAATTTATTTTATCTATCACATCAATCAAATCTTTCACTAACTTTCATAAAACTTATCTTCAAATTCACTCACTTTATCCTCTAAATCCACTCAAATAAACACACAAATTCATCCACTCAAATCTATACAAATTCATCTTTACGTAACCGGTGTCACTCTCCTCTTTGCACAGGCACCGGTTACGTAATTGGTGCCACACACACACTCACAATGCACCGCACTGGTTATGTAACTGGTGCGCATCCTTCCATGAGCCCACCTCTACCACCATGTTCTTTCGCCACATCTACGACATTACTCCCCTACCACACCCCACCACAACCACCATCTTCCTTCTCCACCACCCACCACAACCTCATTTCTCTGCACTACTCACAAGCCCACACTACACACCAGTGCATTCAATTCACACACACACCCCACATCTGTTTCTATTGTTATAGTGAAGTAACACCACCACTCACCTTCGAACAAATTAAATAGCACGATGGGTGGAGTAACTCACGTGTTTAAAACGAGAGACAATTTCGTAATGTTATACGAAATATACCCAAATCACCTCAATTTTTGGTGAATAGATTAAACTTTCCATCCCGCAAATCTGTGCTCGTATTTCATACCATATCGCTACAAAGGAACATAGTCAAAGCATGAAATTCGTCATCGCAAATGCACTTAAACAATACAATCACATGAAACGAACACTACGTTAGTCTCCCTATCCATCAAATTGGTCAGCCAAATTTTATTTTCATTTTTTAAAATTAAAATATAAATATAAAATAATTTTAATTTTTTTATATATACAATACTATTATAATTTAAATAATTAACACTAATAAGGTAAGTTTAAATTATTAGATACAATAAAGCAATTAAGTTTCAATACTATTATAGTTATTTTAATTTAATTTATCTACTTAAACATATTAATTAATCAATTAAAAACTTAGCAAACATTTATATGAAAATAATACTTTGACACACAATAATTTTTTACACACTCATTTGATATTATCTTTCACTACTATTTACTTTTTCTTTTCCTTTACAAATATAAAAGGAAAATTTACCTTTTTATGAATATTTTAATTGTATCTTATGTGTTAAATAAATGTAAATGTTTGTCACATACCATTACTTATATATATATATATATATATATATATATATATATATATATATATATATATATATATATATATATATATATAAAGGTTATGTTACAATTAATGTTTCCCCTAAGAAAATTGTACTGCACAGAAAAGAAAACTACTTCAAATTTTTTATTAAATAGTAATTACTTATATAATAGTCTAGACATATTTTGTATTGTGCAGAATTAATTACAATGATGTGTCATGATTATTTGGAGTTTTGTTTTACTTTTAGTTTTATTAATGGCATGTACAAATACAACTACTCCATGTCCAACACTTGATATGTGACAAGTAGCAAGGATAGTGTTACCACATTTCAACAAAAAGTGTTATGAACAGGTAATAAGTTGGTATTAATCAACTTAGTGTAGTGATAATAGGGTCAACCAACATGCTCACCCTTGTGAGTATGTAGAATTCATGAAGATCAATCCTCCAAAATTTACCGAGAAACATAATTTAGATATAGTTGGTTAGTGGATTCATGAAGTGGAGAATATCTTCAGGGCTATAGGGTGTGTTGAATGGAGGAAAGTGACCTTTGTTATATATCTTGAAAGATAAGTAAGGTTCAGTTCTAGTGGAATGGAACTTAACAAATAGTGAGACTAGAGGAGAGGAAGGGAGCTGAACTAGAAGAATTTTGAGAATAAATTCTTGGAGAAATATTTTTCTCTAAGATAGAGAAATAAAATTCTCCTTATCAAATGCATAGCGTGCTAAGTTGAAGTATAAGTAGAGAATTTATTGGGGAAGAATTTTTTGATTAAGTGTTTCACTCTGTGGAGCACCAATATTCATGGTCTTGAAGTAGGATGTTGGTTCTTGGTTATGTGTGTGGGCTACACAAATAGAATTTGTGTCATTAGTGGATAAGTATGTAATAATATTTATAAATGATATTGTCATATACTTTTGATCTTATGAATAACGTGAAAAAAAAAACTTGAGAGTTATGCAAAATAAAAAGTTGTATGTGAAATTATTAAGATGTGAGTTTTGGATCAAAGAAGTAAAGTTTTTGATAGGAGGCCCTAAAACAACAACATAAATTCGAAGCTTTATGGATTAGCTAGACATTATAGGATATTCATTAAAGGATTCTTGAAAATTGTTGAATCTTTGATTCAGTTAACTCGCAAGCTTCACTTGGATATTGATGACTCTTTTACAACAACCATTTCCCAGCAAGTGTACTGGTAAGCAGTATTATCAACAAGTGTCGTATCCACAGGAATTTAAAAGTATGTTGACATTTTTATTTTTGGGTTTTTGGTTTTGATAAAGAGTGCAAGTAGAAATAGATAATAGTAATTAGATAGATTGAGTGAAGTAGGAGTTATGAATTGATTTAATCTCATCTTCTTCTACTACACCACTACCATCTTGTTTACTTACTATGCAAATCAATTAATGTCATGGGAGTACTCTTTCTATGTAGATCTAGGTTCATCCCTGATACATTAGAACTTAAGGACTTCAAATCTAGTGTGATTCCTTAACCCCTGGTGGAATGAATCCTTACTTTAATGTGTAGGACTCTCTCCTCCAGCATCCCCTCTAGCTACTTAAATAAGCACCAGTACAGTTATGATGATTTGATTGGACCACAATTTGAGACTGGTTTTCCAACTCAATCCAAACCAATTAAATAGATGAGTGATCAAGTCATTATTAAGCATAAATCAAACCGCAAACAATTGAATGAAAGCAAAGATAAATACCCAAGAAGTAGAAGTGAATTGAATGAAAGTAAAGATAAATACCCTCTAGTAACATTTACACATAAGATTTACACTAAGAGCATCTCTCTTGTGCCTCACACACCCTATTATATCCTACTGCTACATTTTTGGACCTCCACTCAATGCTTGAAATGAGGACCTAAGGTCTTTATTTATAGGAATTTTTGGGCGGTGCTCAGCCCAACTTTTGATGCTCTACTATAGGGGTTTCTTCACAAGTGAGTTTCCTTCTCAGCTCAGCCTTTTGTTATGGTGCTTAGCACATGACCTTTCCCTTGTGAGGGTTTTCTTGTTTATTCAACCCCATAGATTTGTGCTCCAGGTTCCTCGGAAATAAGGTTTCCTCACGAGGCTCAACTCCATTTGTTGTGCTCAGCCAGAAAGTTCAAGTATGTTGTCCTGCCTTTTCTACTTCCATGGCTCAGTTCTAGTACTGCGGCTCAGCTCCAATACTGTGGCTTAGTTGCATACTTGATATTGTCTTTTATATTCATTGCAAAACAATAAAATATCATTATAATTCATAAAACTCCAATTCTAAATACTCCATTATGTATCAATTTACTTACTCTTGACATTTATTAGATATATAAATGTGAACAACGTCTTAATGAGACAAAAAAACGTTTGACAAGTTTTTCTATATTAGAGATACCAAATCCAAGTAATAACTTTGAAGTTTTTTGCAATGCTTTTTATCAATGACTCAGTTGTGTATTGATGAAACATAAACTAGTGATTGTTGATGCCTCGATAGCATTAAAACTACATTGAAGGTTATCCAATTTGCAATTTAAAAATGCAAATGTTATATTTGGTTTAAAGACTTGGTGATATTATCTATATAGAGCTAAGTTTGAGGTATTTAGTGATCATGAGAATTTGAAATATCTCTTTGATAAGAAAAAAGTTGAAGATAAGACAAAGAAGATTGATGGAACTTTTTTAAGGATTATGACTTTTAAATGATGTATCATCCAAGTAAAGCAAATGTTATGGAAAACACTCTATAGAAAGAAGATTCATGTATCTATCATGATGGTAAAATAGTTAGAGATCTAAGAAAAGTTTAGAGACATGAACCTTGGAGTGGGACTCTCATCAAATCATATTTCATGTGGCATGTTTATCATAACTAATGAGTTTCTTTTTATGGTTAAGGAAAGACAATTGGTAGATCTAATTAGGGAACAAATGGAACATGGAATTCATGAACTTTTTGTAGGGGTAAATGGAGTCTTGAAGTTTAAAGGAATAATTTGTGTGTCCAATGACAATTAACAAATTGTGAAAGATGATTTTGGATGAAGGTCATCAAATCAAATTTAGAATATACCCTAGCATGACTAAGATGTATCATGATTTAAAAAAGTCCTTTTGGTGGCCAGGAATGAAGAAAGATGTTGTTAAGCATGTTTTATCTTAGATGGATGTTAAACAATTAAAGATCCCTAAATGGAAGTGATACAATGTTGTTATGGACTTTGTTACTCATCTTCCAAGATCAACAAAAGGTAGTGATGGTATTTGGGTCATTGTTTATTGGTTAACAAAGTGTGTACACTTCATTTTTAGGTTCTGAAAAAGCCTAATTGAAGCTTTGGAGGCAAGGTTAATTTGATTTCTACTTATCATCCTCGGATGGATGGTCAGTTAGATATGACTATACTATCCCTTGAAGATCTACTGCGAGCATGTCAAATTACTAGAAGAATTTATCCAGTAGCTTATGAAGTTACCTTACCTTCTTCTCTTGAAAATTTACATAATGTATCTTATGTTTTGCAATTAAGGAAATGCATAATAGATCCACTATGTAATTGATCAATACAAGATAAAACTAAAGGAGAACTTATCATGTGAAGTTAGTCCGATACCAATAATAGATAAAAGACTTAAACAACTAAGAAACAAATATTTGAACTAAGTAACAGTAACATAGGATGTGTAACACCACATCTAGGATGTTACTAAAATACATAGTAAAATTCACGTATTTCAAAATCTTTTATTTCATAACTCTAATATCACCATTAAAAGATTAACGGAAGTTGAAACTTTCATTTATTCATCCAACTAAACTCAAAAGTAATATCTGAAAATTCGCAATTGACCAAAGTTTACATTATTTCGAACTAACCCTTGTCTAAAATAAGTGCAAATCCCAAGGTTCTTTATTGTTGTGCCTCCATATAAACTTTTGCAATAAAATTTGTTCCCGTATATCAACAACACATATACGATTGTCATAGTGAAATACACACATGCAATATCTACTTAAGCAAAACATCAACCTTCAATAAATATTGCATAATATAAATATATTCTCTCACCTGAGATATTGCAACACTTGGCATCACACAGTAAATCACAACGTTTGTTGTCTCACACAACAATAACAAAAACCACATGTAGTCTCAGCCCAAGACATCAAATATCAACATCATCATAAGCCTCACATTCAAACCAACTCACCCTAAATCCAAACCAACTTTTCCTTCTTACTCCCTTGAAGTCTCCAAACGGAGTCTACTTCCCATTGCTCCTTTGCGAGTCTTATAGGCGAAGTCTATAACTGGTACAACTACATCGAGTCCAGCAATCCCTACTACTCTCCCAAAGAGACTTACAACCGAAGTCCACAGAGTCATTTATACTCACACCTATAGCCTTCCAAAGCCCTCTCAACTTTTGTTGGGACCCACATACTTCTCAACCAAACATCACATAACATATCCACCATATCAAAAAATTTCACAAGGAGCATAAATGTCACTGATCAAATGGCACGCAACGTCCCTAACCTCGTGCTAAGTTATAGTAAGTAGAAAACACGAAACAATAAATTGAAACACACTAGTGAAGTGGTGCCCAACACCCCTGACCCAATGCCCAACACCATAAACATAATATATATCACCGAATATACATCCATAAAACCAATTAATCCCTCGTCAATACTTAATCAAGTTTAGAAAATTCATTACTTTCTCAATACTTCATTAAACTTAATTTATCTAATATAAATAATTCAAATTAAAAAAAAAAAACTAAAAGAATCTTCATTAACTTTATCTCCTTCACGAAACATATTAATATGAACGTTCTCCTACCATAGAAGTGGGATAGCAAGGACATCTTCTTCACCACCACCTTAGGTTTGACTTTTAACCAAATATGATGGAGTTTTTTTTTTCTACTCGGTGAGTGCAAAGTAACAAACACTTTATTAATAAAACAATTATTGATTTTTAGTGAAAGTGGAAATTAATCTAATTTTAACATTTAAAATATAAATAATAAAGTACGGGACAGGAAGAATTGAAATGAAATTATAGAGGAAAAATAAAGGTTTCGTGTGTATTCAAAATTTGTGACTAAAAAAAATAAGAAGGGAAAATTTAAATGATATTAATTTTTAATTGGATGATGATATGGTGTTGCAGCTTTGTATTGATTTTTAATTGGAAAATAAATTTTAATAATAATTATATTAATTTTTGATTGGATCAGATGTGGTGACAAACTCGGAAAATAATGAAATTTTTTAATTACATTAATTTTTAGTTAGATTTATGTTTAATTTAGGTTGAATTCATGTAATCAAGAAGGTGGATAGGCAAACAAAAAATTAAAAAACAAGATTTATATGATTTTACGATTTTTTTTGATAATCTTACCAATTTTACTATTTACGATTATACGTTACGATCAAATCATGTGTAAAATCTAATTCGTAAATACTACATAAAATTGTAGAATCTTACGATTTTATGATTTAAATCTCAATTTTGACTACATTGTCAAGACTAACATATTGCAACTAGTATGATCAAATACCATTACTACATCATAACTCATGTTTGAAAGCTTCAATCAATTCTAACTCCTTAATCATCAAAGTAAACATTGGAACTATTCTTTGACCCATTTCGTCAATAGCCACATGAGTTTTTCCTTGGTGATAATTAGTTGAAAGTCATAATCTTGATTGCATGTTTAACTCTTCTAATCAAATGAATATTTAACATATTATGCTAATTGAACGCATCAAATCTAACACCACGTAACTTTTGTCTTCAAGTATTCACAGCAAACATCACAATAGGTAATTTAATATCACGAGAAAAATCACTTCTTATAAACCTTTAACTACCGAGAAACATAACTAATATTTTTTCTTTTTTGCATCTACACACATTGTAGACCTTGAGACGCTGATATTAACAAGTAAAAGTCGATACTAATTAGTCCAGAGTGTTGGATTTACATTGCACATGCAATCAACTCTAAAATCATAGACGCTCATTTATCAGCATAAACTTTTAAAGGCATACTTTAAATAGCATCAACTTAGACAACACTATATCATTATTAATTTTTAATTAAAGCAATTGGAGTTGACCAAGTTGATGTTAATGCATATTTATTTTAAAACTTACTTAATTTAGTGTTAGCTAAGTCAATGTATTTTTAATATTAATTAATTTTTGTCAATTTGGTTAACAGATACAATAGTAATTTAAAAATAAATATATATTAATGGAGGAAGGAGATAAGTGCGGATGAAAAATATGAATGTAGATGAAATAAATAAGGAGAAAAGTGTGAGTGAAAGAGATGTTTGTAAATAAAGAATGAGTGTGGATATTTACATATAAAGTGAGAGAGATGTGAGTGAAGAGATTTATCATCGTTGCATGAGGGCCTTTGCATTATAAATAATCTATGATTCTTATTAGTGGTCATGAAGAAACAAAAATTCGTAACATATAAATTAGTGTCAGATTAACGAATCACTAACTTAAATAAATATAAATATTAAAAATAAATAAAATTATTGTTAATTAGACCAAAAATAAACTTATTTATTTTTTAATGTTTATTTCACTTAGTGTCAACTAAGCCAACCTGACACTAACATAAATATTTTTATTTATTAAAAAAAGTTTAAGTAAGTAATGTCGTCTTAGAGTTGGTTTTGTCAATCCTATTAACATCTAACATTAGCAAATTTATTAATGTCAACTTAGCCGACAATAATCCAAAACTATTTATCAATTAAGAAAAGTTAAAAATAGTTAGCATCTAAATTGATTAAACTGACTATTAGCTCCTAAATCATTTAAGAACATCAATAATGTATTGAAAACTTATATATATTATAAAAAACAGAAGAGGAAAACATGTAGAAAATGATGAAGTGAAACCGAGTCATGAACAAAAAACTAAAGAAGCGTGTAGAAAGAGAAATCTGTTCCATATACTAAACGAAGAAAACATATATAAGATTTGAGAAATTGACAAGTTTTATATTCCATAGTTTTGATGCAAGAAAGAGTCATGAGTTAAACTTGGTGTTGAGTTAATTAGCATAAAAAAGAATGGAAGGAAAGTAGAGAGAGACAGAAATAAAAGTAAAGCAAGAAAGGAAAGTAGAACGTACAATGTGGATTCGGTCGTGTAGGAAATGTTGTGTAAAAGTCACAACACATAAACTTTGGAACTCCTTATTTATGTTAATAATATAATAGCTACTTTTAAAATCATCATTACTTTCCCAGATATAGCAAGATAAAAAGTACTTGGTGCAGACTTTTTGGGTTGTGTAGTTAGTCACAGCGAAGAGTCAATTTACAAAGATCACCAACTATACATCAGATACATGTTGTGGCTGTACTGCACCATTTTTTTTTTTTACCACAAAAAGAGATATATAGATTAATCAATTTTAATGGATACAATACAACACAGATAAAAGGGTTGCATGAAAATGGGGTAGAATAAGTATTAGTTTGACTATACTTATTTTTATTTAAGTAAAAATTTATGTTCTTTAATTTGATGTTATAAAATTGATATTTATATTTTGTGAAATTGATTGAAGAAAATTCATAAAAAAATATGTAATTGATGCGTTGAAAGAAAGTACATTTGAAATTTTTGTAAATTTGATAAATATTGAATAAGTTGAATAATTGAAGATAATAAAGAGCTGCATAGCAAAATAAATAACTAAAGGATAATAAAGACAAATTTTGTAGATTACCTCTAAGAATACTTATATAACTATTTATGAATATTTGGATAGATTTAAATGATGCCTTCGAGGATGAATTTATTTATCATCTTTAAAGGATAGAGATAAGGATGCAAAATATCTCGAACTTCATTCACATAATATTACAGTACCAAATATACAATAGTATTTGAAAGAAAAAAATAAACAATTCTATAGAAAATTTTATAGAAAAGGAATTCATACACAGGAAACAACACTTTCATATTATATCTTCAAAGGTACGTTGATATTCTCTGTTTTGTAATGTTTTATTCTCTTTTTAATGAGTAATAATTGTACTACTTTATTGAATTATCATTTAATGTTTTTAATTTGGAGTTAAAATGTAATGGTAATTGTATCACTTTCATCCTCAATATTAATAGTTCATATGAAGAAGTTTCCAATATATATATAAGCATTATTGAGAGTAGATTAGAAGGCATATTATTAACTACCCCTACTTTTACTTGAACATTAACGTATTTAAACATCGATTTTTACACATCAATTTTTGTTAAAATTGATTCAAATTTGATAAATTAGAAGAATTATCCAAAGATCAGATTCGTGTACTTTTGAAAATCAGGCGACAAACATAGAACTCCAAAGATCAGAGTTGATACTAAATTGTCACTGCTATTTTCTGACATTATAATCATCTGCTTCAATATCCTGTCAGCTGAGTGTGTCCAAATGCAAATATATCAATCAATATATAATGTTATATTTTATTCGGTCCTCATTCACTAAATAATCTATGCCATGTTATGTTACGAATCAAATTATGAATTGAACAGAAAACGAAGCTCCACTATTCAACATCTGTTTGTAGTACAGTGCACTTAAATAGTTAAGGTTTAGATTGATACCTTCAACAAGGCAAGTTTTTGAAGGAGTACAAATTGAATGAATAACACATTATGTAAATTTTGTTTCCATTTCAGTCACCGAGGGAAGAATTGAACTAAAATCCCTGAAAAAATGTAATGCAACAGTTATCACACACAAAGTCATACTTGCATATACATGAGAGCAATCATTTCAAAGTTTCACAAAAACAAAGTTTGGTACCATATATGTAATGCTAATCATATATCTAAGTACATTCAACATCATAATGGAACCATAAGATTTGTGAGGGAGACTGATAAGGTGCAAGAAGAAAAGTAACATTAAGATGATGGAAAAAGAGGAAAAAGTGTAGGTGC
>Ga0214545_1002529_pt1 | contig 35226 bp, 17 predicted proteins | sample CNSS4metaG_FD_160064 | JGI IMG/M metagenome (GOLD analysis project Ga0214545, IMG submission 160064) | Root nodule microbial communities from cowpea collected in UCLA plant growth center, Los Angeles, California, USA - CNSS4 | ecosystem: Host-associated > Plants > Roots > Nodule | place: USA...
TATATATATAAAAGACAACTCTTAAATAAAAATCAAATTTAATCACAAAAATTGTTAGTCACTATAGTGACCAATTTATATATCAATTTAAAAAATAAAAAATTATTAGTTACTAAAATAGTTACTTTTATGAATAAAAAATTTTAAATGGTCACTAAATTGATTACTAATTAATTAGAGAATGATTTAGAAACTAATCTCTATGGTAGTCAAAATTTTGACAACTAATTTTTATTGACCAATTTATAAACTAATTAATTCATTTGTAGCCAAAATCTTGGTATACCTATATACAGAGCAAAATATAACAGAATATCAAGTATAAAATATTTATACTTAATTTCTAAAATCGAAGCATATCTCTAAAACTAAAATATTTTCTAAAAAATAATTTAAATAAAAAAAATATTAATTAATATTCTCAACCTTCCTCCTTGTTGAATATCTGTTTATCTTTTGATGCTTCATTTTCTCCTGTTTTTGTGCTTGTAATTTTTGTTTTTCTCTTTCTTTCATGGCATCACATCTTTCTTCAATTTGATATTTGTTTTTGTACTTTTTCTTTTATCATCATCTTTTTGATCAAGAGTGGATTTTATTGTAGTGACATTGGACCTTTTGTGAATATTAGAATGTGGACCTCCATCTACTTTCTTCACTTGGACATATACTTTCTTCCAGAGATATTTATCTTCTTCTGATTTTGATCCTTCTTTCATACTCACTTTATTTGTAGCACATTCTTCTTTTATCAAATCAAACGCAAATCTTTTTTCTTTCATGTGGACTTTGAATACTTCTATGTTGTTAACATTTTTTATCCCACAAACTTTATTTTCAAAAGAAACCTTGTAACCTTTCTCTAACATTTGAGCAACACCTGGATAGTCTCAGAAACATATAAGACATAAAAAAAAATTAATTTGATACCTGAATGAGTTTTAATTGAAATTGTTCTTGTACCTTTCAAGGCAAGTTATTCTTACCTTGGAAATATTTGATTTATTGAGCTCCTTGAAAAGTTCTCTATCATGAGTCATGTGGTTTGTGCAACCAATATCTATAATCCAATCTTTTGTAGAAGTAGTTTCTCCTCTGATTTATCCTTCACAATCTGAACATCTTCTTGATAATCTTAGGATTTGCATACCTTTTCCACATGTCCCAATTGACGGCATTTGTGACATTTGACATTTGGCCTCCACCAACACCAGTTGGGTTGATGACCTTTTTTCTTGCAATGAGGACAAGATGAAAAAACTTGTGTGTTGTTGTATTTGCTCCTTCTATTTTTCTTAACTATGAGAGCATTCTCTTTAGTGTAATTTAAATTACCTTCAACCGCCGCATGATCTTCCCTCATCAATCTTCTTCGTTGTTCTTGTGCTTGCAAGGCATGTATCACCTCTGTCAAGGTAATTGTAGATAAATCTTTTGTGTTTTCTAAGGAAGTAATAAATGTCTCATATCTTTCTGGCACCGTCACCAGAATTTTCTCAACGAGTCTAGAATCTGGAAACTCCTTTCCCAATAATTTTATCTTGTTGGCAATACCCAACAATTTGTTTGAGTATTCTTTGATTGTCTCTGACTCTTTCATCCTTTGCATCTCGAACTTCCTTATCAAGTTCAAAACTACTTTCATGCCTCGATTCTTCTCGTTCCCTTCATATTTTTCTTTCAAGTATTCCCAAATTTCTTTGGGAGACTTTAGAGTCATGATCCTGGTCATAATCATTTGTGAAACACCTGCGAACAAGCATGACTTTGCCTTTGTCTTTCTTGTCTTTTTGTCTTTATGCGCTTTGATTTGAGCCACAGTGAGATTTTCAGACAAGGAAACATCATCTTCCTCCACGACTTCCCATAGATCTAGTCCCTCTAAATATGTTTGCATCCTTACTGCCCATAGATCATAGCCTTCGCCATCAAAGACTGAAATAGCGACATGTGACATATTTTCTTCCATTCGACAGTAACAACAATGACTCTGATACCACTCTTGAGATTTTTAGGGCTTTTGAAAATATGAGAGATATGATAAATATATGAGAGATATATGAAATATATTATACGGAAGAACATGTTGTATTTTATATATATAAAATATATATATATATATATATATATATATATATATATATATATATATAGAGAGAGAGAGAGAGAGAGCAGAATATAACAAAATATCAAGCATACAATATTTAGAATATCTCACTCATAATTTAAAATAATAACCAATTTCTAAAACTGAAACATATATCTAAAACTGAAATATTTTCTAAAAACTAATTTAAATAAAAAGATATTAAATAATATTCTCAACAATATATATATATATATATATATATATATATATATATATATATATATATATATATATATATATATATATATATATATTATAAGAATTTTAAAACACGTGATTTTTGGCAATCAAAGAATTACTAGATAAAACCATCAATTTAGAAATTTAAAATAGTTTTTGTAAAATGATAATAAAAAGTAATTAGATATAATCATGAGACGAATTTTGTACATGGTTGTGAATTAAAAATTTATTTATAATTAATATTTTGATAACTATTTAAATTATTATATATTATTGCGTTGCATCAATCAAATTATTTATTTAAGTTTTTCTTTTCTGTAAGATAATCAACTTTTTTTCTCTTTATCATTTTTTCGCCTTCCGCCCCTAATCCAAAAGAAGTGTTTTAATATATATACAGTAAATTTTTCAATTCTATCTACATCCTTTTATATCGTTAACTGTTTTAATAAAAGATTACACTATTAAGATTTAAGCAGGTGTCTTTTTCCAAAAGAAAAGGATTTATTTTCAATTTTTATATATTTAAAAATACACACAACAATAATAGAATATAAATAATATATTGATTTTTTAAATGTTAAATCAATCGATTGATGGAGTAGAAGTCTGAAAGCCGTTAACTGAAGGAAGAAGTAGAGGTGATGCGTGTTTATGGCTGATTAAGCTAATTTGGGACCACATGTTGGAAACTAAATTCCCTTAAACTTTATGTTTCAAATATCAGAAATAGATTCACCAGCACATAACAACAGAAAAATAACACTAAATTTTAATGTACCTTTTACTTTTGTGGAAGAAAAAAACATAAGAATCTTATAACTGTAAACCAAGGCACACCTCCCAACTATTTTGTTAGAGCTGAAAAAGTTAATTGCAAGAAATTGGTCCAGTAAAATAAGACTTCAATTGGGAGACACAAGAAGACAAATAAGTGAAATAAAGAAAAAGAGAGATAGATCAAAGAAAAATAAGTGAAAAGAAAAAAGAATCTAACTACCAATCCAACTTCAACAGGAATCACTCATGTTCTTAAAAGGTGTTTTTCTTTTTTTCATGAACGTGATATTTGTTAGATCTCAAATCTATTATTTTTCTATAACTCTGATGATAATAGATTGGGGTTTGAAATAGTTTAAGTGACTATACATATGTATAAAAATATATCCATAATATCATTCTCTTAACATTTTGAATAAAACTGGTATCAAATATATTATACGTGTAGGATTAATGTTTTTTATATATATATATATATATATATATATATATAAATAAACCATAACTTATATGAAATATATATAAACTCAACAGTGTATCAAAATCGATGGTTCAAAATGATCGACTACGTAACCATAACAAAAAAGAAAAAGGCTATATGGAAAAAATATACTTAAATTATTTTTTATATTAATTTTTAAGCTATATAAACTATGAAATGAAGTTCATATAAGATTCATGGTAGAGACATCTATAAAATTTTTGTTGAGATGATAAGTTTGTAATATAAACATGTTGATTAAAATTAAGAAAGTGAAGAATGATGAAGAAAATTGTGGAACGCATGTCCTTTTTTTACCATTGATGTGGCCAAAATTAAAGTCACACAGTACCATACACCTTAACTGGTCCTCTCTGGCAACTTACAGTAGAAGATAGATAGTGCAGTTTGAAAGAGTGAAGTAATTTCCTGATACCTCTATTTCCCTGTCTCCTTCACACACACCAAACTCTTCCACTATCACCATTCATCAATTGCCTTCTAACATAAGCCAAACTATATACACACATCTCAATTTTCTACGCTTCTTCCTCCTTTCCCTTTACCATCTTTCATATGCCACTGCAAAATACAATCATAGTTGACTTCTCTTTTACATTCTCATGTGAGATTCAGAGTCATATATATCTGCCATCAATAATGTGTTAATCAATTTCTAATCTAAAATTTTTTATTTATATTAATATTTTTCTTTTTTTATCGATCCTAAAACTTTTAACTTACTTTGAATCCCGACATGCTATTCAGACCTAAACCCTACACCGTTTGTCACTTGCAGAAATGATGCCATCTCAGTTGCTGCACCTTGCTTATTCGGTTACGTGTTGGTTTTTTATAGGGTTTAGAATACGTATGCATATACGCATATATGAATTTGGATACTCACATTTATGCATATTTATACATGTACAGGGTATGTACAGGAGGGCCATATGAGAGGAGGCAGTGGATAAGGTGAGGTGAGAGGAATGTGGTCAGTAGATGGATGCTATATTTTTATTTTATTTAACAGAGTGAATCCATTTTTCATTTTTCTTTGTTGTGTGTGTTTCATGGTCTAAGGACATCTCCAACTAAAGTGGTAAACGGGTAGAAATTGATGAGGCATGGGGTCGTTAACTTTTGAGGAAGTTATGTGTTTTTGATGAAATAGTGGTAAGATATGAGAGGGTGATTCGATAAAGTTGTGGAATTAGTAGAATTTGGTTGGGTTTTTGAAAAAGTGTGTAATAATGAGTGAGGAGAAGCATGAAAAAAAAAATGGTTGCTAGAAGAGAGGTGACGTAAGAAAAATGGGTGGGAAAAGGACAAAGGTAGGGTTGGAAGAGCAGGAAAATATTTTCACTCTGAGTGGAATGTGTACTGTTTTGATGAAAACCATAGCAGTGTTTTTGTTGATGGAAATGATTCGGAGAAAGTGAAAAAAAAAATGCATGAAAGAAGAGGTTGAATCGAAAGAAAGAAAGAAAGAAAGGATAATGGGTGATGCGAAAGAGCTTCGTCCTAATACACGATACCTGTTGGTGGGTTAGGTAGCAAACCCTGCCCCTCCTCATTGGACCCATCCCCTAGATTCCTGCCCCTTCTCCCTTTCCTTTTCCCTCTCTTTCTCTCACACTATCCATTTTGGACTTAAACTTATATCCAACTCACTTCTCTTTTTTCTTAAGTAACCTCTTCTATTCCCTTCACCATGTCTTTTCTTTATCACTTTTTATTATTAATCTAATCATCATCATCATCACAATCATCGCCATTTCCCACTTCACATTAAACAAAAACTTAATAATCTCTCTCTCAATCTCCAATTTCCCAATTCCATCATACTTTTTAAACCCCTTTTTTCTTGTCTCCTAAGTGAGAAACTAGTTTATTATTACCAAAATAATTACATTTTAAGACCTCACTTACACATCCACACAATACTATTCATGAACAAGTTGAGGCAGAGAACCAAGTTTTCCTTTCTCATCTACACCAAACATCCTTTCACATTAAATATACTTTCTTCATTTTTTTTTTCACTACTTGTTTTTCCTTTTTCATGTACACAAGCAAATGTTATTTGACACCAATAGTTTACTACCAAAAGCAAATGAAATAGGAATAAAAATAAAAAAAACCCTGTGATATATTTGGAAGTTAATGTGTAGAACTATATAGTCTATAGATTCAAACATCCCTCTCTACCTCTCTCTCTCTCTCTCTTTTTCTCTGTGTCTCTCTCCTCCTCCCCCTCCCTCTTTCTTCTCTCCCTCCTAACCTCATTTCCTTTGAAATAGTAGCACTAGAGAACAAAAACTCTAGCTAGCACTGATAATGTATATACAAGCCACGATTCAGAAGAATTAGTCCATTCTCTTTCAAGTGAAGAAGCTGTTTAGTTTGCTCCAAAAACATTTGTCAGAGGATGTGGTGCAGTAATCCTTTGTCATTTCTTCTTTAACCTTATAGCATATGCAAAAATCTTCTCTTATTCTATCAAAGTGGTGGCGATCACACAATCTATATCATTCACCTGATCTTCAAGATTTTGTGGCAGGCCTAAAACCTGCAATGAGATGGCTTTCTTCCCAGCAAATTTCATGCTCCAAACCCCTCACCATGATGATCATCATCAACCCCCACCTTCTCTCACCTCAATTCTACCACCTCAGGAATATCATGGTATGTTACACTCTCTCTATCACTAACAATACATCAAACATACACACTCAAATACTTATGTGTCTCATATACTGTTCTGAATGTTGATGCAGGGGGAGTGACCTTTCTGGGAAAGAGATCCATGTCATTTTCATCGGGGATTGAGCACGGAGAAGAGCCCAATGCTGAGGAGGATTTGTCCGATGATGGATCACAGGCAGGGGAGAAGAAGAGGAGGCTCAACATGGAACAGGTGAAGACACTTGAGAAGAGCTTTGAGTTGGGGAATAAGCTTGAGCCAGAGAGGAAAATGCAACTTGCAAGAGCTCTTGGGTTGCAGCCAAGACAGATTGCGATATGGTTTCAGAACAGAAGGGCAAGGTGGAAGACCAAGCAGTTGGAGAAAGACTACGATCTTCTCAAAAGACAGTATGAATCTGTCAAGTCAGATAATGATGCACTTCAAACTCAGAACCAAAAACTTCAGGCTGAGGTTAATACCTGCCTTCTAACTCAATCAAATTCCAATCATTTGCTTCTCTAGTTTACTTTCACATCAACTTTTCTTTTCCTTCAGGAAAAGTGAATTTCTTCTTTGTGAGACTATTTTGATGAGATTGTTTTGATTCTGTGGAATAAAGCTTGGTGCTAGTAATGATGATCCTTTTTCATTTCACAAGTTTTTTTTTTTTTTTTTTTTTGACTGGTGTATAGTTTTCAGAACCGTTCCTTTCACCTCTTCTCTTACTTTCCATAAAGTTGTTTCTTTTTTCCTTTCATCTACAGTGACTTGTTAAAGATTCAATCATCCATCTTCTCTCCATTGACATCTCCCACTATCTCTCTCTCTCTTTCTCTTGCACACTTCACTGGTTTAACAAAATTGATTTTATTTGAGGGCACCGGTGTTTGTTGAATAGCTGGTTTAGGTCCAACTCTTGTGCATGCATAGTGTTTGTTGAATTGCAGCGTCTTATTGGATTAGGTAATTTTTGTGGTGCAGATATTGGCACTGAAAAGTAGAGAGCCAACTGAATCCATCAACCTTAACAAAGAAACAGAAGGATCGTGCAGCAACAGAAGTGAGAACAGCTCGGACATCAAGTTGGATATCTCAAGGACACCAGCTATTGACAGTCCTGTATCTACACATCAGGCGAGCAGAACCCTGTTTCCATCTTCTGCTAGGCCTGCAGGGGTTGCTCAGCTTTTCCAAACTTCTTCAAGACCAGACCTTCCATGCCAAAAGATTGACCAAATGGTCAAAGAAGAAAGCCTAAGCAACATGTTCTGTGCCATGGATGACCAATCCGGGTTTTGGCCATGGTTGGAGCAGCAGCATTTCAACTGAACCAAACCAAGAGAGTTAATTAATTTAAAATTTCAATGTACTACTTTTTTCCCTGTGAAATCAAGAGGGTGTTCGTCCATCAATTACCACACTTGATTATCATGAGTTCTTTAAATTAAAACCCATGTTTTGAAACTTGGTGTATAAAATAGAATTAATATATATCAAGTAGAAGTTTTCAATCTGGCCGGGCTTGAAAATTTTTATATGAATGATGAATAAAGGGCTAGTCACTTTTGAAACCCTGAGTAATGTAACAATCTTTCTTGAAACTCCGAGTATAATGCTGTTTGGTTGAGTTAATTAATGGGGAATGAGAAACCAAAACCGTTGCTGCAAGTGCCTGATGAGTGCAGGCAACATGGCGTGTAACATTAAAATAAGGAGAGATTCTCATTCTCTCTTACACTTAACATCATAAACCCATTATTTTAGCTTGCTTTGGAATCACACCCGCGTATATTCTAGATCATAAAAAAAAAAATGTTTGCCATTGCTCTGAAGAAAGAAAGAAGAGCCTGCGATGATGTGAGGTGATCTCATCAATCAGTGCCCACAATGAACCAAATCCACCAGAACTTAACAAAGTGGGCATAAAAAAAGAAAGAATCAAACACAAATTCCAAGAGGGGAAGAAGACAAGCATATGGAAGAGTGGAAGAAAACAAAGAGAGTTGGAAATAGTCATTCTCGTGAATGAGATATTGTCGATTTTGTTGTTCATGGCAACATAGGAAAAAAGGGTATCGTGTGAAAAAGTTTAGCTACTATTACTATAATAAAAACTTCATTGATATAAAATATTAAACCATGTTTAACAAATCTTTTTATAGTTCTTTAAATGTTACCGAGAATGTGTTAAATAAAACGTGGGTGACAAAGGGTAAATAAAGAATTTTTGGGATATGGAGCACAATTGGGGATTTGGCCGTACCCACTTTAATTTTTGGCACTGATGAATCAGAGAATTAACTCATCACTGCACCATTTTTAGGGTTTAATGGAAGAGTTCATGTGAGATCACTGTCACCCACTCTCTATCATCCATCTAAGTGCTTTTTCACACCTCACTTTCAACTCACCTCTTTACTTGTACATTTTATTTTCCTCTATATGGATCACATGGCAGTGTTGACAGCGGTCAAATTTGCACCCTAAAGTTTCAACCAAAAAATAAATTGTCACAATCTACCAGTCAAATTCGCATCACGTCATGCCATGCATAGTAATAGTAGTAGAAAACTTTAGCTCAGGTGAATATGTACATGCAGATACAATGTAATTTTTTTTTTGATTAATCATATGATGTGTTGTTTTCAGTTTTTGTTGTGGAGAGCATCAACATCATCATAGTAATGAATGTTGTCAGTGTCATAGATGTATTAACTTCTTCCCCTTCCCCTTCCCCTTCCAGCACGCTTCTTGCAACATTTTTCTAATAGCTTGCTGTCAAATTGATAAACGCTATGGTACCTACCCTGACTCATTCTTTTCTTTTGTAGTATGAATGAGTTGTTCCCTAACTCGCTAAATTTCATGCAAGGATGCTTCCCTTTCTGCTTGTCGGGCAATTAATTCTCGGTTTTTTCTTTGTCATCTTACTCACCACCACATTTCCCTTTTAATAACGTTTTTTTCTGTCTAACATTTCAATCGTCCCACAAATCTACACCTAATTCTACTCAAATCAGCACCACAATAACAATTAATTTTGCATCATTCAGAATAATAATGTCTCAAGTGTTAAATGAAATTTTATTAAGTAAAAATACTTTTAAAAGAATGAATTAATGAATGTTTAATATAATTATATTCACATATAGTTGTCAACCAATTTAGAGGGATTTTAATGATGTGAAGAGGAATTGAACTCCATTATCAAAAAACAACAATTAATGTAGAATCCTTGATCACTTGGATATACCCACATTAATTGAATTGCCTTCAAATTTTATAAAACCATATATATTTCTAGACTTTTAAATACCAACTATGTTAATTAGACTGATCCTTCTATGTCCCTCCTTTAAAAGGAGTTTTAAAATACTTTTCATGTGACTTCATTCGTACAGAGTGTGATATAAAACCAATTTACATATCATTTTATTTACTTATTTATTTTTAATAAGAACCTAAATATAATTTCACAAAAAATTATTAATTGTATACATAGATTAATATGAACACTTTTCTAGAATAATGGTGAGAAGAATGACTTAGCTTCCATTTTCAAGTTTTTTTTTACATTTTTTTGCAAAATTTGTCGAGATATTACAAAATTGAATCCAAACAATTTTTTCATAAAAATCTCTAGAAAAATAAAGTCGTTAAGAGTTACGATGATTTTAAAGTTAATATTTTATATTAAAATCGTCGTGACTCCCAATAACTTTAGCACAAAATATTAACACCGAAACATTATTATGATTTCACCTTTTCATAAATTAATATTACATTAAAATTATCATAATTCCTGACAAATTCAATTTTTCAGAAATTTGTAAAGAAGTTATGTGGAATTAGAAGACTTTGTTTTTTAAATCGTTATGATTCTTTGACCATTTATCCTAAAATTACTAACTTTCTTTTAATATCTAAGCAAATTTGTCAAAAAAAAAAAAAAACCATTTTCAATTAAAGACGAGGCATATCTATAAATCTGATATTAGGTTTCATGTTGAGCTATTTACCAGTAAGACAGTAGTGGTCGATAATTAATAAATGCTAATAAATAGGATACATTGTTAATTGAAACACCATTGCTTTGAAGCAATTGCTTCGGCTGAAAGGCACAACTCCTTGCAATTTTGGAAATTTATGCATAAACTTCCAATTATGTTATTGTCATATATGGAAGCTGAATAAGACCCTAATCTTACGCACACCTTAATTGTAAATACATCATATAATACGTAACTATCCATTTCTCTATTAAACAATACATGTGATACAATCTCCCTTGCCTCCAATATCTACTATATTTATATATATATTAATATTATAGTATTGCGCTGTTATATGTATGGGATCATGTGAACTTCGCTTAAAATAATCACCCAATGCCTCAAAGTTTTGGCATTTCATCACACTTTCAGAAACCAACTATGATCTTAAGCAATTTTTTTATTTATTTTTTCAGTGGAATCATTGGGTGGCCACGTGCTTAGGGGATTCTAACTGGACATATAAAGGGTTGTTAGGGTTTTTGTAAGAGTTGCAGAATATGAGCATTCCCAGCATGTTTGGGATTATAATGTCCATAAAGAGTGTGGAGAACATGTGGTTTCAATATGCAATAATTTTGTAGCTATTGGTTTGTTCTTTATCTAAACAAAGTATTTTACTATTTTAATATCATTCTGTAGATTCTGTCAAACATAATTTTTAACTAGTTTTTTAGTTCTTCACGCCAACCATACTAGGTTGTCACTAAATTATCCACATTTAAAAGTTCAAAACTTAATTTCATCTAACTTCAATGTTGATGCTGACTTAGTTTGTACATTATTATAATCTAAAGTTTCACATCAATTAAAAATAAAAAAAGTTAGTACTGTATAAGAATAAAATTCATAAACTCATTATTTCAAGTGTTTTGTATTAAAGATAGTGTTAGTCTTTTTATACGTAAGTTGAACTTATAATTTTATAATTTTATTGGTGTTGTATCTTTATGGTAACATCAACTTTGTATATATGTTCTTATTATGCTCAATAATTTTACATTACTTAGAAATCGAATGGTTTAAGACGGTTTAAATATTTCTTTCTCCTTTTATTGAGTGACATCGGGTAGTTATGAGAAAAACATTGGATTCTTTTGGGTACCAAAAATGGGAGTAAGTTTTAAGGCATTTGGTCCGTCCTAGTGCCTGCACATGCAATTAAGTGGGTTACAGTCACCTCTTGTTGATTCTATCTGTTCTATTAGATAGTTTTCATTCTCACTCACCCAACATTTTTTTTTTCTTTTGTTATTCATATATATAACTTACTTCAACTTTCACCTTTTCCACATTTTTATACTGTCTGTACGACCATCATACCTTAAAAGTGCTATATTTTGAATAAAAGATCACTGTGTAAGACAACAAGGAAAGTGGTTCATAGTTATGGAACAAACATTAAACGAATGAACTATAAAAAACATTATTTAAGACTACTTGTTCTGATTCAATCATGTTCATTTTGTACTTTGGTATACACTCAACACTTAGTAAGATGAATACGATGATGGGTTTGATGATTATGCAAAGTATTTGAAGAATGATTAAGATTGATGATGAGTCCAATCCAATCTACATTATAGTGATTTTCTTTTTCTTGTTATTATTTTGTGGATTTTTGCTTGTCGTGTATATTTAAGCATTTTATATTGAAACTTACTCTTCTAAATGTTAAGGTTCTTCTTAAAGTAGGTAAATAATTTAATTTTATAAGTTTTTCCATTGATCCATGTATTAATATTCAAAATTATAATTTATATCATTGATTTTTTTTCTAATTCTTTTTAAACATTATGGATATGTATGTTGCTTATTAATAATAATGAGAATAAAACTTTAAAGATGATTGATCATGAAAATAAAATTGATATATTGGTGGCATTGTATTGAAATCTTGAAAAAATGAACTGAATTGTTATTTTTTATTTCTATGATTATATTAGAAGGACTTGTACTAAAAAATTAGATGAAGTATAATTAATCTCACATATTAATATTTAAGACATTTTTTATAACCAAGTCTTTTAAACCAGTAATTAGACGAAATATAATTTATCTCACATATTAATATTAAATTTTTTAATAATCTAGTCTTTTAACCCAGTGATGTAAATAAGGCATTGTTTTAGGGCATGGGAGTTAACTCGGTAGTCCTAGGATTGATTGTTGTAGTCTTAAAATAATGTTAGGCCAACAAAGTTATGTCCCACAAACAAAAACTAATAGTCAATTTTAGGATACAGTCTACACCATATCAATGAAAAAAATTATATTTTTAAAATTATATTTTATTTAAAATTAAAGTATAATTTTTTTAAGCAATATTTTTTAGATAGACAGTTGTTGTCATATAAAGAAATTGTACTAACACTTAATTTTATCGGAAAATTTTGTTAAACATGACTATCTTGTAATTAGACGTATAAAAATAAACTTAGCATGATGATCCGACATGAAAAATCATAACTGAAAACTTTGTAAAATAGGTTAGATAAGACAAAGAAAGTTATAACCTAAATTGAATTTTATAATTTTTTATTTTGTTTTGGTGGGCAAGCCTAGATGAACTTCCCAAACGCACGGCTAATTTAATGATAAATCCTCTTTATAAAATAATATTATTTTTAATATATATATATATATATATATATATATATATATATATGTGTGTGTGTGTGTGTAATTTATATGTAAATTATTATACCTAAAATTTAAATTTAAATTAATAATGAATTTTAATTTTAAAAATACATATTTATTTTTGTTAAAAATATTTATAGCAAGTCAAGAGGACAGTTGATTCAATATTAAGTCGGACCAGCTAAAAATATTGTAGTTCATTTAGAAAGTCTCATACAAACCCTTTTAGGTTATGCACCTCCATACTTTGTATTGGTACTCACTTAACTTTTAAAGTGGTGATTTTACCCTTTGTGAAAAAAGAGATTTCAAGACCCCCTCTTCTGAAAATCTTCTAAAAACAAACTTTCTGAAAATTCTGGAATGGATTTTTCAGAACAGAATTTTTAGAAAAAGGTTCAAAATTCCAATCCGGAAGTGTGGAAAATGCTGATTCTGGAATTTCTTATCCGTAAGTGTGACAACCTTTTGTAATGGCCACCACCACAATAGTTAATACTCATAACCGCATTTGTAGCATCATCAAACTCTTTTTTCCGACAAATTCCCGATTTCCAAAACCATAACTAGTATTTTCCGTGAAGGGCGTTTCATTTCTGTGTATGTCTATGAATGAATGTGTGAAAAAAAACAAGAAAATATCCAAAATCAAATCTCTTCAATCGAATCAAACATTATCAACCGCAGAAAATTTGTAGTAAAAAGAAATAGTAAGTAAAAGTATTATTATAATTTCTTAGAATGTAAAAATAAAATAAAATATCAAAATAAAGTTTAACATTTAAGCCATGTTTGACAGGAATGAAAGAGAAGGAAGAAAAAGAGAAGTGTGAAAAAAGTTCAACTCAATTTTCGTTTAAGAAATGTAAAAAAATGTGAATCTCACTTGGCATCATTTCTTCTCCAAGCCATAAATATGTAGAAGAAAACGAACATTGTTTTAAAAAATTGATAGAACTGTCACTAAGATAAATTAAAATTCGATAAACAAGAATAAAATCAAATAACTTTATTTTTACATATTTTTCTTTTATTTATCTTAAACCGAAAAACATTTATTTCATTTTTTTTCCTATTTCTTCCTTCTCTATTAAACAGTGTTAATGTTGCCAAAATATTGTCACGTGATTTTCAATTAAATTTATTATTTAAAAAAATATGAAATAACGTCCTAAGATAAGAAATTAATAAAAAGAATAGTTTATTATAAAAAATTATGTTGAAAATATATAACAATTCATAATAAGAATACATCAATATGTTTTAATGAACCAAAATCTATTTTTTTTAATAAACCAAAATCTATTTATCGACTTCTTAATTAGTACATTCTTTTTAGCAGAAGACCACTACTACCATAGTTTCCAACTGCAGCTCATTCGTCCATTGTTTTTTGGTAGTCAGTAACCATAACTCATTCTTTTATTGTTTTAATATATTTATAACACGGGATAAGGTTGTAACTAGCAGTAGAAACAAAACCAAATAGAAACAGCAGTGAACCATAAAACTTCTGCTGTGTAAACTATACAACTCTAGCATGATTGTAATCATTCTATTCACTCTAGTGTCCTTTGCTTTCAAGCTATGTTAATATCTGCACCAAAATAACCATATATATTGATATAGATGTGTAAGCTAAAACAACTGGTTTTGCACTTTGCACTTCTATTTTTCTCTTAAAAAGGTACCTCTGCTTTAAATGAAACTACTACAAAGTAAAAAAGTCTTTAAAAGCTTGGTAATTAGTGGTTATGGAGAAACGCTTTCACACCCCGAAATTAGATGTATTCCATATCACTTTGGATAATCTTAATTTTCTTATCTTCCTTTTTGCTTTTGAAAAATAAAGAATGGCAAGAATTTTAACCTACAAAAACACTTGGCAAATGCAGAGAGAACTGGTATATAAACAATACGACTATGAAAGGAAAGAGTTGGTTACATGAGTCTACCAACATAGGTTACTCGAGGATATTGCCGTTGCAGCTGTGGCCACTGGACAAAAAGTTGATCAGCCATCCGCAACTTGTACAGGAGCAAGGCACTCAAGGAGAGCCTTCTCACTCTTGCAATACTCTCAACATAGAAAATCGATGACCATCTGATTCCCAGTACCTGCACAGAAGTTTGAGAGGTTTCAGTGTCAAATGAAGTGGATAAAGTGGATTAATATAAGAATAATGAATGGGGGGGGAATAAGAACCTTAAATATGAATGCAATTGCACAGAGGGGAATGCAAGTTCCAGGTCCATTGCAAAGTATCTGGATTAAGTAGCACACAAAATTACCTCAAATTGAAACAGAGTAAAAAGAAATAGAAGCAAATAATGATCGGCACAGTACCACTTCAGGTCTAATTTTAACCATTAGCCATAACGCATGCACCAGTGCAACTAATGTAGTCCAAACAGAGGTTATATACGATTGACCAACTTCCCTACTCCGGTATATCTTCATGAACTGTGCAGTATCGGTGACCCCTGAGGCATTCTGCAGTAAAATTTATTTCTGATAAGAATTTGTAAACCACCAAGAAGCAGAAGTGAAATTCAAAATCCACCAAGCGCTAAAAAAATCAGTAGAAGAAAATAGAAGTTAGATAAATAAATATTTTCTATTTCCGGTCCGAGAGTCTGGAACTGGAAAGGTTTCAAGAAGAAATAAACCAAAAAACAAATGTAGCAGCTATTAAAGACTACAAACTTCTCGTTCATAAGCTACTATTACATTCCCAGATGCCTCTTGAATAAAACCTATAAGCGAGTTGGCAGTATTGCTTTGGGTCTACCTATTGCAAACAGCAGCAGTCACGTTTCTAGTCGTTTGACAACAATAACTAACATCCAATTATACAGGTCTTCAGCCAATATACTATCCCCAGAAAAAATAGTTACATTATTTCCTCGTAACTACCAATACACGAGATAACATGTTGAGAACCAATCACTATATAAAGCAAAAAGTAGACATTGTGTGAAAAACTATCCGATCTTATATTGTAGAAAAGAAAAATTAAAGTTCTTTGAATAAAAGGTACTTCTTGACACAGTAAAAATTAAAACCTCAGAAGTCAGGGAGTTTTCCAACATTTGAGCTTTTTGAAGACTCATAATATCAGTAGCAGCAGCTATGTAGAATCTTGGATAAAACCTATCTTTCTGCAACACTGCCAATAGATTAATCATCTCAGCAGTATGACCACCTACAGCAAATAAACCTAAAAATTAGGTAATGTCATGAAATGTTTTGATTTGGATGGAAAAGAAGGGAAAGTAAGTTGAAACCTGATCCTAAAATAATAAGGGTACTGACGGGTTTTAAACCCCTTTTGGTCAAAGGCCTGCGACTGTGATATATAACATACAGGAGACGGACCAAAATCAAGGAGACAACAAAAATTGCACTCAAAAAGACGCCAAATGAAGACACAATAGAGAAGCTGCAGCCATTGCATTTGCCCATCAGAGGTAGCTTCAAGGTTACAGTCAGAGCTATGCTCACATCTTCACTGCAGAATTAAGGAGAAAATCAATGTTGAAGATATGATTACTTTTCATAACCAATAAGGCTCGTGTTTATACTTGCAAATTGTAATTACATAAATACATATATGGAAAAAAGGAACACATTGCTATAACAAACATGGTGAGGGAGAGGAGAGAGAAAGATGTTAATTTTATTGACTAGATATTTGGGAAAACCCTTAGACAAGTGCTCTTGTATTTATTATTCTTTTCATTCTATTCATTATAAATCTTTCTTTTCTTCTCTTTTCAATTCTTGGTTCTTAACAAATTGGTCAGACCTACCAGGTCTTCGAAGAAGAGGCCTATTAGAGATGGAGGAAGCCCGAATTTGGACCATGGGGAATCTACCGGCCTTTGCGAAGGCAGATCCAATTGGTTGGATTGCTAGGGCTGAAAAATTCTGAGGTGCAAGAAATTCCTTCATTCTAAGCTGCAAAATACTTTTATGAGCATGGAAGGCACGACAATGCTCTGGTTCTATAATTTCAAATTGGGAATCATTTTCCACAGCTTTGATAAAATGATTCAAAAATAGCTGTTAGTCACATCTTCAAAAGATTGGCTGCCATGAAGCAAGATGCGCAAACTGAGATGGAATCTAGTAGCAAAGAAATGGAGACTTCGACAGTGTTCTAGAAAGAGAGGACCAACAATCTTGATTATCTGAAATACTTTTTGGGTATTGAAGTGATTCAAACCGAGGAAGGTGTTGTTATTTCGTAAGACAATATGCTATTGACATTCTAGAGGAGATAGAGCTAGCAAATTGCAAGCCTGTTAACGGTCATACGGATCCAAATCAAAAGTTGATGGTGGACCACGGCAAATTTTTTTCAGATCCAAAGCTATCGAAGGCTGATGAGAAAACTCATTTGTCTCACTATAACAAGACCTAATATTTCCTATGCAATCAAAGTTATTGGTCAATTCATGCAGAATCCTCACATGGAAATGTTATAATTCAAATTCTCATACATAAAAAAAGACTCCAAGACAAGACTTTCAATGAGGACAAAGTAAATACTTAAATTATAGGGTATTGTTATGCAAATTGGGTTGGTTGTCTCATCAACAAGAGATCCACCACAGGATGTGTACTCATTGGAGGGAATATTTGATCCTCAAAGGGCAGTAAACAAAAATGTTGTTGTCTAATCCAGAGTAGAATTTGAATATAGATCTATGGTTTTCGCCACTTGTGAACTTGTGTGGATTAAACAACTCCTCCAAGAGCTCAAATTTAGTGATGTTGAGTAGTGGAATTGTATTACGATAATCATACAACCCTTTATATCAACTACAATCTTGTGTTTCACGAGAGGAGCAAACACAGAGATTGATTATCATTTTTTCAGAGAAACACTATTGTCCAAGGAGCTTGGGACTGAATTTATCAACTTTAACCAACTTACAAATTTTATATCCAAGTCCTTGAGAGGGCCTACAATTCAGTTTATATGTTCCACGCTTGGTGCATACAATTTGTATACAATTTGTATGCTTGCTCCAACTTAAAGAGGAGTGCTAAAATTATTATCTTTAATGTATTGTTCTACTTTCATAATTTTGGGTGCATACCTAACCTAAGGGTTGAGTGTTATAGGATATAATTTTTCCTTGTATTGTACTCTTCTCTTTACACATGCGTACTCACACAAATATACACAAATATACATCAGATGAGGCAACAACTCACTGATCTCTTCTCATAACTAAATACAAGTCATACCAAAGGTGAGGATTTCAAGTTCCATTCTTTCAATAAGAGTGAATAAATAACTATTTTATAATCATTTTTAAAACAAAACTGGTTTTAGAATCAGTTTTAAAACTGAACTAGTTTTAAATATCTGTCTCTGCACCACAGCTATATAGGCCTAGTGGTAGTAAACATGTATGTTTTTGGGCACATAATAACTGAAAAATTTATATCCGATTAAAACAAAAAGATTTACAAGTCATTCAAACTTCACATCTATAATTCTAAAATCTAGGTTCTTTTTCTAATTATGAAGGCTACAGGCCTTCACCATCTCAATCATGTATAAAAAAAACCATACAATCCAATAGACTTAATTTCCATATCTTAGAACCATTGAACATCAGTTCCTCCCATTTGATTTTGGTTTTGACTTTGACAAGAATTCCATATCCGTGTTCCTACCCTTGCCAATCAGCCATTGAAGTTTTTCACATAACCAAATTATTGAATAATAGAACCATGATATTGGTCATTATCAAACCTACTTGAAGAAAAAAGTCGATATACAAACAAATGTTTGCGGTATACAAACAAATGTTTGCGTACATGCAAAATTAATTTTTCTATATATGAATAAAAAATTATCTTTGACATTTGACAATCAAGAAATGTATTAAACTATTTAAATAAATTCATATAATTATTGACATAGCATTTAATTTAGAGAGGAGGAACGAGTGGAGACCATGATGACCAGATCAGTGCTTATTTTCTAAACTCGTTTTAAGTCAAGACAAAATCAGTGGTGTGGAAATTCAATGTTATACACATGACTTGAGTCTGAACAAGGAAATATAGTTGGATGTATTGCAACTTGGAATCCATCCCTGTCTATTATTTGAAATAATATTATTGCTGCCCGCATTACCTAATGTCCTGACTTAAATAACTGTGATTGAATTTGGGGTGAGACCTAGCTATGTATATAAAGCCATGTATTCAGGAAAGCAAGGTATGAGATCAGTGGTTTGGTATAAAACACCCATAACTAACAAGCAAGCATTAACTTATTATATAGAACAGACAAATATTGCCTTATAACACACCGCTAAGAGCTTAATTACAAATCCTCGGGCAATCAACAAATTAAACAAAAGATTTAAACTGCAGTGAAATATATGAATGAACACCAAGGTTGCGTGCCCTTTTAAGTAAAAGTATCATGCATTTAAGAAGAAGAAGAAAAACTAGAAGGAACACACAATTTCCACACTTAATTTCATTCATGAATATCCAAATGCTACATTAGTTAGGATGGTTCTCGTCCAGGTGAAAGGTTTGAAAAGGATATGGACTTTACTCTATATGGTACAGCTTAGCTTATCTATGTAAAAATTTAATAGCCTGAAAATATAATACAAAATGTAATTGACCCGAACTTGACACTTCAACAAGAGACTAAAAGCATAGTATAAACTAACTTGACATTGACACAACAAGTAGAGCCTATACCCGCCTTAAGTTTATATTTATTTATTTTATAAACCAAATAGAGCATATACATATTCAAACACAATTGCATCTTCAATTGTATAAACCAAACAAAGCATGTTCAAACACAGTTGAGTCTTAGGTAATTACAGTAAAATACCAAACCCAGCGAGAAACGGAAGCACGGGTTATCTGGTGACGAACAACAATTGCAAGACAAAAACAAAAAATGCGCAAGCTCTCTTCGGCGATTCTCCTAAGAAATTGACAATTGAAGAAATAAGATGAGAGAATTGACAGATGAAAAGAATGACCGGAACCTGATTTTCGTGTCTAGGGTTTTGCCAAGCTCGTCGAAGACTCCACAGCCTCGTCGTTTGTCAGTGGAGACGACAAGGTGTCAAGTTTATGCTTAGATACTAATACAACAAATATTATTTAGTTTAATCCAATTTATTTCTTAAAAGTAAAATCAATATTACTGTGAGACTGCTCAAATTAAATAAGTAAAACATAAATAATAATATTCACTAAAAAAACATTAATAAAACTGTCATATTGATCTTTGTCTACGGGATGTTTGAGGAACTTGGTTGTCAAATTATCAAATTCTCATTTTTCTATTTTCAAGTTTTGCCCCTACAAAATAAAATAAATTAAATTAAGAAACTGATACCAAATTTACTTCAAGCAATTAATAAATGAAATATTTTTAACATTTTGTATAAACGACAATGATGATATTAACCTATTTTTCAATGAACATAAAAAAATATATAATAAAATTGATTGTCATAACTTATTTTATAACATCACCGTTAAAAAATCATATTGAATATTACGTAACCACACGTGTTATTACAAATGTACGCATCCTTAAATATACGTGATATTAGATATTATATTAGTATGTAATGATATTGTAATGTTATTAAATTAATATATAATTTTATATTAAAAATAAAATGAAATATATCAAAAAATATAAGAGAATAATTGTTGATAAATAGAAAAAAAAATAAAGATAGACAATTTTATAAAAAGCTCGTATAAATAACGGTCAATTTTAAAAAATTTAACAAATAATTATATTTTAAAGGATAAAATTGTAATTTTAAAATGTAGACACAAAAGAGAGAATCATCTCTATATATTGTTATAGATAAAAACAACTTGTAATTATCTATAAATAAATAATCAAACTATAAGGTTAAGCTCAATAACTTAAAAGACTTCAAATTACATTTGCATACTATTATAATTTTTTTTTGCTAGATTTGAGAATCTAGAAAATAATTCGAAGTAGTGGTTTTTATAAAGATAACACTAAAACATTTTATTATTTAAAAAGTCTGGCTATAAATATAATTTTCTATTAATTAAGTTTCATTTTATAAGAACTAATATTTATATAAAAAAATTTTAAATTATTTTTTGTCTTCTCTCTAGATTTTTAAATCCATCATTTATCTCTTTTTAAAGATTGGAGTATGTCATAAGACTCCTAGTACTAAGGTCTACAACTATTGATCAAAATCTTGAATAGAGTAGTTCATCTTTTGTTCTTCCTTTAAATCTTGTTAGTAAATATGTTTTGTGTAGGTGTGTAGGGTTTTGTATGTGATGTTAAAAGGCTTAAGGTGAATCCTTGTTCGGATAGGATTGTAAGGGTGTGTTTTGATCTTTGATCAGAGTTCTCTATATGCATGTAGAGCCGGTGTGAAGCACCTTTTGAGTCGTCCGGATATTTCGAATTTTAAATAATTAAAATAATTAAAATGCATAACAAAAACATAAATACATCGCATTTATGAATAAACCTCATTTATTAAATAGTCCATTTCCCAAAAACACGGGAAATTTAAAACTTTTATTAACGTATAACAAAACACTAATCCATAATTTATAAAACAAACAATGTACTAATATCTCTCAAAACTTTACATATTCTTCCAAAAACTAAAATCAATAAAAACATAGTAATAAAATCTCATGTTATCCCTCGCTCTGTGTCTAAGCATCACTAGCACCACCTGCATCAACATCCAACGTGTACCGCGTACACGATCATCACAAACACAAGCAGATAGGGTGAGCTTAATGAAATCAACATACATCAGAGTAATATACAAATAAACAATCACTTAACTATATTTCCTACAAAGACCCAAATTACCGTCTCTTTCTTTATTCTCTATCACCTGGCCATAACCAGATAATTTGTGTTCTACCTCTTCTAGTGATTATCCCAAGATAATTTGCTGCAAAACCTATCGGCCACAACCGACAGAGCACGTGCGGCAAACATCGCCACGGATCATATACCGTAGCACCAGGTGGAGTTCCCAAATACGAACATAGTCCGTAACGTCCCAAAACTACCAAACTTGTCAGTCAACTACTAAGGAGGACAATCTATCTGGACCCATCCGTACTGACCACAACCAGCACACTCACATCGGCAACACTCGTCAACCCGAGCTCAACTCAAGGGTTCCTCGTGTTCATCCACCATCTTGAGCTCAACTCGAGGGATGCCATTCCGAGCTCAACTCGAGGAATGTACGTACTTAACCCATATCCCGAGCTCAACTCAAGGGATACGTTCCGAGCTCAACTCAAGGTACGTTCCGAGCTCAACTCAAGGAACTCAGCAATCTTACCTATGGGTTATCACCAAAAGCCTTGTAGATCACGCCTATAAAGTCCAACCACTAGGACTTACAGCAGCCAAATTACCTAGCGGGGTACACGTACCGCTAGGCGCCAGTGGCTTCCAAATCACCTGGCGGGGGACACGTACCGCCAAGTGCTAAGCACTTGAGAACCACCCTCAAGATCTCCTAGAAACATTGTAGACAACGCATCTGGAGTTCAACACCACAAATCTGATACTACATTATCCGTTTACTCATGATCTTTCTAGAGAGAGTAATTGTTGCTATTTAATTTTCGTAATGCATAGATCTTCCTTGTTGATAAAATAATTACCTTTAAAAAGTTTAGTTTTGATTTTCTCATTAAGGGTTTGTAAATACATTTTATATACTTATATGTTTATTTATTTTTTTTATCAAGTGATGCTTTAAATTATTTATGGAAATTTCTCTCAAATGAATGAAATGGGAAACGGAGAGATGTTTTTTCAGATATTAATGAGAAGAGATAAAGTCTAAAATTAATACATAAAGGATATAACAAAAATTTAAATAATTTAACAAAACAAAAAACAGATTTATTGAACCTGCCTGTCATGCAATATTAATGAAATTAAATTTATAAGAAGTACATCACTTATTGATGTCTATAAATTGGTGACATCACTGACCTGATACGTTAGTTTCATGATCAGTGATGATTTAAAAACTTTACATATTGTATACACAGAATTATATTTCAAAAAGAAAAAAGAAAAAGCCTAGGAGCAACATTTTTTATCATGTCATAAATGAAATATCAGTGTGTATTAAATGTACACAACAATATAGTTGTAATATATTGTCAGTAGCATCACTAATGTAACATACATAATAATATATAGAATAATTTCACATAATATTTTTTATACAATAAAAAATTAATAAGTTTATCTCGTATTAAAATACTTTGTCGTCTCAAATGTATTATTTTTATCAGCTGCAAGTACGAACATTAGTATAATTTATTTAGAAATTAGTTATAAATGAAAACTTAACATTTCATCGAAAATCAGGAAATAAATTTGGATTTTGTTGAAAAAGGTTGCAACTATGAAATGAAAGCTTTGTTAGAATATGCGTAACCTTTGTTAGAAAAGGTAAAATCTAAGTATGAATACTTATTTGTCCAATATATTTTAAAATAGCCTGATAAGATCTGCATGAAGATCTAACTTAGTCTACAAGTTTCTTTTATAGGGAACATATTTTTTTATAAGATCTTTAAAAGATTAGTAGATTTGTTTTATATTTTTATGTACTGGATGTATATTAAATATAATTATGTATGTACACTTTAATAGTTAGTGAACTCACATTAATTAGGTAGATTTATCGTATTGTAAGGTTGAATTAGACTTTTAAGGTTCACTTCCTAACGTGGTATCAAAATGATGAGTTAAAGTTTATCCTGATGAAACTTGTTGTTTGTTGGACCTATCGTGCAACTTTTTATTGGATTATTGTCAGACACTCAAAATATATATGTTAGCATGAAAGAGGTACGTTAGAAATCTCATAAAAATTGTAAAAATAATACATATTCATAATATATAAATCGATACAAATCTCATCTCCAACTTTGTAAGATTGAGTTGGACTTAAAGTCTATTTCTTAAAAATAACATAATAAATTAATTATTTGAAAATGTTGTTAAAAACTATTTAAGTAATACATAAATTTATCTTTTAATAATCTTATGGGATTGATCTCGTAGAAAATATACTCAAGATAAATAAATGAGTTTAATACATTGTAACAAATTTAATATAATAATGATACTAATAATAATATAATTATTTATTTAAAGGCATTGACTTGTTAGATCTAAAAAGACTTTTTTAAATGGTAGAAGGTTTGACCCTTTTTAACGAAAAATGGTTTTAAAAAAAGGCTAGGTCTAACCTACCTACTTCCTAAGAAAATGGTTTCATATAAACCAAAGTCATGGGCTCGTATAGCGTGACTTATTTCCAAACCTATTTGAGACAAATATATTAATTTCAATATATATATATATATATATATATATATATATATATATATATATTCCGATGCTTTAAAATAAATTTATGTTAAGTATGTATACACATTTTTTACCTACTAATACTAAAGAAAAATTTGTTTGTTCATTTAATATGAGAAACATCTAAAATGAATAATCAACAAATCTAATAAATATATTCGCTTGAACCATTTTATAATGAACATCAATAAAAATAGGAAATATAATTACACAGTAAAAAAACTGGTTGTGAAAGAAAGGTGCTTAACCTTTTCACCCATCAAAATCAAAAGTAAAATCATGTTCTAATTATATTAGAAATTAAAACCAACAACGTTTTTTGAAAATTATAAGGAGTCACTAAAAGAAATTATTGTGTAGAGGTTTTTATTTCAAGTTGTTTTATCCTTTGTAAATTAATTTGTAAAGGGGTTTTAAACCTCTACGGATATATTTGTCACACGCATTTTGTGGAGGTTTATGATGATATATAGTATTTGATTCGTGGAGGATTTTAACTTCTCTTATTGATGACTACTATTTTGTGAAAGTTTGAAACCTACTTTATTTGTAATTATTTTGTTGCAAGATTTAAAACATTTGTCTCTATTATTTATTTTACTTGTGTAATTTCTATCTCCTAAATACAATACTTTGTTAGTGATTAGAAACTCAAGTATATGGCAATGTACGTCACCGTTTGGAGTGCTTTTATTTTTGTGTCAACATTGTTTATTTGTAAACTTCTTTCAAATACTTTAATTGTGTCAAAAGACATGACAAACATTTACCAAAGTGCTCAAATATATATCATTAAAACATTCCATTATCAAAATCACCATAGTAACATAAAAGTAATTTAAATTGAAATGTAGTTAGAACTTAATCCATAATTAATCAAAATCCTTAATAGACTAAATATAGTTTCTGTTGGCACAAATAGCTTTGATACATTGAGATTTGACGAAGATGTGAAGGATTGATGAAGGTTGATTGATCTTATCAAACTTAGAGTGGATATTGAACTGGACTACATGCAAAGTTCTTGAAGCTTGGAGTTGGAGTTTAACTTGAAGACTATTTGACACAAAATAAGTGCCTTGTGTCTGGTTACAGTTTTTTCAATATGTTAAAATGGCTTTTAACAGGTTAAATGACTTGTTATAGTTTTGCAACTAACATATTTGATCGACTGAAATATTATTGAATTACTTGATTTCACTTAAGTCAAGTGAAATCAACATATTGAACATAAATTTTAACCTGTTCAATATGTCAATTAACAAACTTTAAAGCTTGAATTTTTAGAGAAGTGAAATTCATTTTTAGCACGAAAATTAGTTTAGTACTTCTGAAAAATCTCATTCTCTTTAAACTTCTCAATGTTGGATCTGTGTGTGATAATCTTTGAAGGTTTGGAGTTGTGATTGCTCTTGGTTTAAGCTTGGAAGAGAGGTTTTTGGTTGGCTAGGAGAAGATGGTCAATCAGATTCAAACAAAAGAATTTTACAAGTGTAAAATTGAATCTAATTTTTTAAAAACAATTAATTCAACATCCCTTCTTAGCTAAACACTTCATTTACTTCTTATAGTTTCATCCTAAAAAAACATCATAAACACACTAAATGTTGCTAGCAGATGATCCTCTTGTACCCAAAGGACACTCAGGTTTATTTGCATCACTAGTTTGCTGAAATGATAAACAAAAATTAAGGTGAAATAATATTCGTATGTAATTTATTTTTTTGTTACCCACGAAAATTGATGTTACCTATGAAATTATTTCATAGATAAAATGAAATTATTTACGAAAAAAATTTCATAAATAATTTTTCGTAAATAATAAACAATTTTCTTGTAGTGAATCAACGACATAAGTGTGATTTGCAAGAATAAGAAGAAAATAATAAGAAAACTATGTAAGCCATTGTTTACTTAACTAACCATAAGTGTGATTTCACAACCAACAAAATAATCATTTTACAAAACCAGGCTTCAATTTTATCATTTTAAACAACAAATTGTTGTAATTAAATTGTAAGCATGCAAACATAATAGAAATATGAAGCACAATGCTTCAACTTGTTTAGTATCCAATATCAAACTAAATCTACCCAAAATCACAAATAATGGGCTTAAACTTTTAAAAAGTACTTACTTGTGGTTGAGGATCAAAGAAGTCCGCCAATTAATTAGGGATCTTTCCTTCCTTCTTATCATGTAGGCTTTTAGTGCACCCAAGGTGGTTTGAACATGAGATTCTAAATTGGTGTACTTTTATTCCATCTGATTAAAACATGTTAGTGATGTGGTAAGGTTAGATGAAGCAAAGCTTAAATCTGAAAGTCCAAGTCTCGTATTTCTAAATGAGTTAGTAGGAGCTCCCAAACCTATGCATTGCACTGTCCCATAAAGCTTTGGGTTAACACTCTGATTCATTAGTAGTGCTTTGAGTCAAACCGACTTCAATTTGTTCCTATAGGCATAGAACAATATGTAGTTTAAAACTCTAAACATTTAAGGGAAATGTTTTAAAATATCATGTTATAGTAGAACTAACCATTGAAGCCTTTGCCGTATCATTTACAAATGATCCATCCTTTCTTTTACGATTTTCAATGTTAAGCCCATATTTATGTTATGTTTGCATGCTTTACAATTTTAATTAGAGTAATTTGTGGTTTAAAATGATAAAATTGGAGCCTAGATTTGTAAAAGGGTTAAATATGTTTTTGGTCCCTTAAGTTTCAGTGAAATTTGGAATTAGCCCTTCATCAAAACTTTCGACCAATTTAGTCCTTCATCTTTAAAAATATGTGAATTTAATCCTTTTAACCAAATTTTGTTAAGTTTATCTGACATTTCAAGCACATTTCATGATAGTATTTGAATTGTTTACACTGTTTGACACATTTTTGCTTCATTGTTAACTCAAATATTATCATAAAATGCGTTTAAAATGTCAAATAAACTTAACAAAATTTGATAAGAAGGACTAAACTCACGCATTTCTAAAGACAAAGGACTAAATATGTATAAAGTTTTGAAGAGGGACTAATTCCAAAATTCACTGAAACTTAAGGGACCAAAAACATATTTAACCTTTTGTAAAATGATTATTTAGGTGGTCGAGAAATCACACTTATGGTTAGTTAACTAAACAATGACTTACATAGTTTTATGTTCAGCCTCCACCAAAAAGAAAAACCTATACAATATAAATCAGATACCAAAGGTCGTCATAAACCCTTGCAGAGAAGGTGTGACAAATATATCTGTGAAGGTTTAAAAAACTCTCGCAACTTAATTTGCAGAGGATAAAAACTCCTACAACTTGAAAAAAAAACCTTCGCACAAAAGTTTTTTTTAGTGACCCCACAACTATTCCCCACATTTTTTTAGTATATATTTCATAAATATTAGACTATGAGGTCGCGCCAACTAAATCTAATACACAAATCAAACACATTTGAACATGAAAGTAAACAACACTCATGATATTAGGGAGATATTATAGGTATATGACATGAGTTTAATCCACATAAGACATTTGACACCACTTTTAATCCAAAATTTTAAGACAATGAAATTTATGAGTCTTTCATCATATATACAGTGTTTAACTTTATTTTTTCTACTCAACATAGAATTTTGACTCACACTTGAATTATTTCCTATAGTAGTTACATATATTAATTAGTTATTAAGATCATATTAGACTCTTGATCAATACTCATCCAAATGACAATCTATAAATAGAAAATTTATATGGCCTTATATATCTATCTTGAACATTAACCTCTATTAACATAAATATCCATCCACCGATTCAAAATTTACAAAATGAGAGATCTGAATTCCAATACAAAACACAGACATGGATCTTGCTAATTATCACCATATAGAATCATATTTTTTTTCCTGAAAGCTCTCATCAGTGTTTGTAGTTTTTTTACATGTTGAAACATTAATTAAGGCGGAAAACGTGTGTTGAGGAAATGAAAAACGTGTAAATGATTTTGTGATTGAAGAAGACATTAATTGCACGTAGTTAACTAACTAACTTGATAGATAAAAAGAACCAACCATGAGCCATATGCTACTTCTGAATACTGGAAGTTAAAGTTTATATATATTTTTTGTCCAGACAACTGCCAACTGATCCCAACCGATATCAAAGCCACCACCTTTCAATTACCCACGTGAAATATCAAATTGTTTTGAAGGAAAAGTTTTTGAACATAAAAAAAGACACGAAAATATCATAAACAGACCTTATGTAATTATTTGACTAATTGATGAGACAGTGGTGTGTGAAAGAAAAACAGTTGGTTATAGGAGCAACTTGGTGATAATTTGGTACAACATATGCATATAGTATGGCTTCAAGAACAATGCATTAAAGGGTTTGGACATAGTTGAGAGATTGGGGCACATTACACGGCAAGAACAGAGGACACTTTCACTAAGATATTGCTTCGAAATTACCCCTACCCTGGATTCCAAGCAATTTAAGCCAGAATTGATGAATTAATGAGTTGGAACTATTTCATGGCCTAAATTCATAGCTCCATATTAAATTTTGCACTGTAGAAGTAGCTTTTTGTTTTTGGGACAGGGATACATTGTGAAACAACCTTCCCCCACCACATATTGCATGCAAATGGTACCTGCAGGTGTGTGGGGCCATCGTTTCTTTTCTCTTCACCACAACATCAAATTTACCACCTCAATTTCAAGGAAAATCATTCAATTTTCCTCCAAAGTTAAACTCTAAAACAGGACTTTAAAACTAAAATATGTTGTTCATCAAATTTTGTCTATTCTAAACTTAGAAAGGTAACCCAATCAAGACTAGAAATTAAGCTCCAGAGAGTAAAAGACGATATACAAGAAAAATGTTTTTTTTTTCCTACATGTTCTTTTACCCAACTTTTTTTTACCTTTTTGTTTTTCTTTTATAAAAATCAAGCTGGTTATTTTCTTTAAATTAATAATAAATTGATGCACATTTATTTATTTATACTTGAGAAAGGCTAAAAACACATTCTTTTTTTAGTATATATTCTTTCTCATCAGAGGAAATGGATTAAAAATCATAAAAAATATGGAACTCGTTTCTGGTTTAACGACCCCTCTCATTTAATGACTGTCTCTCGTAGTTGTCCAGTTTTAAATAAATTCGAATTATTAAAATGGAGTGAATCCGAATTCCTAGTATTTCTGTTCGTTTTACAATATGCTTTTTTAAACTTTCCCACTTCATGGGAATTAAATTCAACATAGGTAGTCCATGACATGCTTTTTTTTTTTTTTTTTTTTTTTTTTTTTGGGCGTTTAATAAATGGATGTTGTGATTATTATCCTGTTAAATGAATATATATAAATGGGAGATATAATGTATATATATTAAGCTGGCAAAAGATGGTGGTTTGGATGAGGAGTTAGTTATTTTATATTGTGGTCCTAATGCGAACATTAATATCACGGGTTGGCAAGAAGAAATAACCGAAAATGGTGTGGGGTATGTCACATGTTATAGGCACTGTCAGCTTCAACCCTGACCCTTCTAATGGGTCCACAGGAAACTGCAGAATTTCTCTCATAAGATAGATTACTAAGATTAAACCCGAGCATTGCAGCCTCCAAATTTGAAAAACCATTCGACACTATCCATGTAAAAGGCCACACATGTATTCATCCGATGACAGCAACCTATTTGCGCCGCGAAACAAAAGTTATGTGTTTCATTTCATATTTCATATTTCATATCTGATACAATGGCAAAATAATTAGAACTCATGATGTAGTCCATTTTATTTACAGCCACAGAAGCTGGTTACTACTAGAAAGCGCGACATAATTAAAACTAATGAACAACTGCTTCACATGGATCCGATGGTAGTAGTGTTTGGCGTTGGTGTCTAGAAAGTACAAACCAAACCCTACCCAGAAGAAGAGAGAGTGAGAGAGTGAGAGAGACATGGACATGCACACGACACAAATAAATGCTCTAGACTAGACTACTACATAAGTAAGCTCCTAATAATGGCTGCTTGAGCACTGTTGGAGTCTGTGTTAGCCAGAAGCTCTGATAATCGATCGCTTAGATCGTCAACCTCTCTGTGCAAGTTCTTTATATAGTTGCATGTCTCCTGCAATACCTTCGCAGCCGAAACCTGCAATACCACCCACATATCATTATCAGTAAAGTTCTTCATGCACATGTGAATTCACCAGAATTCATTCACACAGTAAATTCTGTATTATAATATGCTACATTACAATGAAATATATTATTATATGAGTAAGAAATGTAGTTAATTGGTTGAATAATGGGGGCAAGAGGGGGGAATCTGAGTTGTGAGTTATCTAAGAAAACGAAGGGCATCCATCCATCCATCCACAGAAAAAGTGCAATGTGAGTGAGAGAGTGAATAAGAAAAAGAGTAATAAATACCTTGTCGGAGAGCCTGGCGCGAAGCTCGGGGATAAGTTGTTGCAACTTGGAAACGAGATCGGTGATTTGCGCATCCGTGATCTCAGCGGAAGCACCGGATTGTCTGGAACGAGATCTTCTGGAGGACATTGTGAATTAATGGAATGAGGTTGTGTCAGAAATGAATGTTATTTGGTGTTAATTAGCGAGGTTTAAGGAAAGTGGAAGAAGAAAGAAAGAAATGAGAAGAGAGAAGAGAGAAGAGAGAAGAAGGTGAAGGAGAGGAAATGGGGTTGTCAGAGGAGAATGAGAGAAGTAAAGAAAGTTATCTGAAAGTATGGAGGTAGAAGGAAAAGGAGAGGGAATGAATGAATATATTTAAGAAGAATGAAAGAAGAAAAAAAAAATGGTTTTTATAGATTAATTAAGATGGTTGAAGGAAGAGAGTGTTAAATGGAGAAGTGAGGCTTTTTTGTATTTTGGGGTCTGCTAGAAGTCGAATTTGTATAAATGGATTCGTTTATTTTTTTTTTGCGAAAATGGGTCAAGTCGTCAGGGAAGAGGACGACATCGGAGGTGAAGTCGTCCTCCCCCTAACCGGTTTCTTTATTTTTTTTTTCAAAAATGAAGTCGTACTATACTATAACGATTTTGGTTTTAAAAGAAGTGAAGTCGTCGTTATGCATAACGACTTCACCTTTCCAAAATTTTTTTCTTTGTTTTTTTTGTTTTTGTTTTATTATTTTTTTTCATAATATATGAATTTTCATTATTTTTTTAATTTAAATTTATTGGAAAAATAAACAATAAAAAATTTAATAGAATAAAATTTAACTTTAAATTAATATATTTTAAAAAAACAAATAACTTATAAATTTAAAAAACATTGATAACTTATAAATTAAAAAAAATAACGAAAACTGAAAATTAAAAAAATATAATAAAAAATGAAACAAAAAATAATCAAAACAGTTCAATTAAAAAAAGGAAAAAAATAATTGAAATATTTAAAAAAAATAATGAAAAGTGAAAAACTAAAAAAAAAAATTAAAACTGAAAAGTTAAAAAAAAGAAATGAAAAGTGAAGTCGTCATGCTACAGTACGACTTCACTTCTCAATTTAGTAGAAGTCGTTATAAGAAATAACGACACTATTTTTTTTTTAAAAAAATGCAAAACCGGCCTGGGGGAGGACGGTTTCACCTTGAAAGTCGTCCTCCCCAATAACGATTTGACCCAATTTTACAAAAAAAAAATTCAACGAACCCTATTTTACAATTTTTTGATCAAAAAGACCCTCAAATACAAAAAAGCCGAACAAAAGAGTTCTAAAAGAAGAGGCTGGAATCTTATTTTATAGTTCTGATTGCTTATTTGGTTCATACCAAACTCATGTGATGTGAATATCACAAACTCTTAAGGTTACAGAGGAATTTTTACTTGGAAGATACAACACCAATGAGAAACCTGAATCCAACCACATAAGACATTGACACCACTCTCAATCCAAAACTTTAAGATAATGCGTTTATGGATATTTATTCTTATATAATGTTTTACTTTTTCATTTTTAATCAATGTGAGACTTAGACTCACACTTAAATTCTTAATACTCAAGCACACCTTTAATTTGATCTTCTATTTTCCTCGAGAAGCACCTTTTTTCTTTCATTGTGAGTGTGTGCTTGCTTAGTTCTATTGATATCAGCAACTAAACACTGCAACACAAGTTCTGCAAAACTGACAATTTTCATTTTCGTTGCTGAGTGTTAGAAGTTCTCGTCGATTACACACCAAACAAATAACAAATTTCATTAGGAAAGATTCTAATCTGATTTTGATACCATGTTAAGATGTAGATTTTAAATTTAATTCAATTCTACAAAATCAGTTTGAAATGTAAGATTTGTATCCATTTATATACTGTAAATTAGTCTTATCTGTATTCGAAGCAAAATTTTTAACGAAGTTTAACATGAATCTGATTCAAATGGAAACTGATTAGTGTGGACAATTATTCCAAGCATTTGATGCTAAGTTGTAACCAAGCATCATCAGTGTCAATTCTCTTATTCATTCTGACATAAAACTTTCCAAGGGTATGTGTTTTTTCTTCTGACTTGCCCAATTCTGTCTGCCAGATACTGCAGAATCAATTTGGCTTTTGAAAAGTCTGAATCATGATTTGAGCAATTCCTCCTGCAGAATTCTTCAATGGTTCATTACAACAAAGTTAAAATAACAGATTCAGAACAAACGATTTGGTGATTCACTTATCTGAAAGTGTTGTTTCTGGATAACATGGCCCTTTTCAACTGCATTTTATAGTGAACTCGGTTCATGGTTTTCTAGGACCTCAGAATATTTCTTCAGTTAAACACATAACATTAATTGTACATAATTTGGTGATATCAATTGCATTTATTGTGTTCGTTAGGGTATGCTTTCTTATGATGTTGGTGATCTTAATTCACATTATGATCTTATGAGGATTTTTCAATGAAACATTATTGTGTTAATTTTTACATTGCTTTATTTTTTTTTTATATGATAAACTAGCAAAAATAATTGCTTGTATGTTTTATTTTTTAATTTTCATCAAAATTTGAGTTAAGATCAATAATATTTATTTTTTAAATATATAATTAATTTAAAAATAGTTGGTAAATATAAAATTGAAAAAATAAAATATGTATAAAAAAATTTAAAATAATTGTTAGATAGCAAAAGAAAAAGGCCTTTTAAATAACTCTTAGAAGTAAATTCTTTATAAAATCATTAATTTTTAAAATAATAATTAAATGTAAAAATAAAAAAATAAAATGTGGATAAAAAAAAATTAATTCTCTTTATATATAATTATAAATTATTTACAAAAATATCACGATCTCACTCGTACCAACCAAACACCTTCATTTTTTTCATTTATGTACTATGTACTATATATGAATTCTTTAGACTAACAAAATTACTATTCTAATATTTCTTAATAGCTAAAACAATTTATTATAATTTAAATAAAAAATCAATAGGATATATTAGCTTTTAAAAATCCATTATTGAACCTCATATATTTTGTTTCCTATTTCGTGTTTTCTCTTTATTTCGTTGCTATGTTTCCTTATCACATGTTACATTTTTTCTATTTTCTGCATATTTCTTTCTCTCTGTTTATTTTACAGTTCTTTCTCTGTTTATGATCTTTTTAGGGTTTTATTTCATAAAAACGTTTAGCCATTACTTACTTCCTTTCGTTTTCTATTTTTATTTTTTGCTTTTCTTGTGTTGAAACAAGTCATAAGTACTATCAACTGATAAGGATCAAAATATAAGCAATTTAATTTAAAAATAAAAATAAAACGAACAATGCTTGAGCTGATGAAGTTTTAGAAAATTTGTTCATTCATTCGTTTAATAATGAAAATATTTATTATCAAATCTTTTATCTTGAAATTTTTCAAATTTTTATAAAATATTACTTTAGTTCTAATTTAATAAAAAAAAACTAAGTTTGATATTTTAAAAGTTTAAAAATAAATTTAATTTATAAAATAATGTTTGAATAGTATTTTTAAAATGTATTACTATTATATAAAAAAACAAAATGATATTTTTCTGACTAAATTTGCATTTAAATTTAGAGTGTTAAATAATCTATTTGTATCAAATTTTGCTTTTTACAAAAAGTATTATAAGTGTAGTATTGAATTTTTATATAAAAAAAAAAATAATATTACGGGTGATTTTTCTTTCTCGCATATCAAGTAGTTTTATTTTTAAACTTTTAAAATAATAAACGTTAAATTTTAATTTTTAACTTATTTTTGTTATGACTAAAATAGTTTTATATGACTAAGCGAAATGAATATGTTAACCATTGATTTATTTATGTGAAATATCAATATGTGAGAACTAACTAACTTCATGCTTAACTTTCAAGATGTGTATAGCTTCCATTATTGAAAACATGTATTCTAAATTTTTGTGCAACAGTAAAAGAAAAAATTGAGGATTTCTTATAGTTTATTATTGTCGTATCAAGAACTGAGATTATTCTCAGGTTAATAACTATGTTCTACATAATTGATTCTATGTTATACTGATCACTGTTATTATAGTGTCAATGTTCAAGGTAAAAATAAGTATATATAGTTTGAAGATTTTTAATAAATTATAGGAAGTGTAAACCAAAAAAATACACCAATTATAATGTGATTTTATTAAAACTTGTGATTGGAATGTGTATAATAAATTATAAGAAGTGTAATAAAAAATATTAGTTATGTATGAGGATAATAATAGGTAGGTATGTTTCATCCTTTACTAGTTTTAATACTTATTCTCATTTTTATATTTGTTCCTATAATATATATATATATATATA
>Ga0214545_1002530_pt1 | contig 35224 bp, 18 predicted proteins | sample CNSS4metaG_FD_160064 | JGI IMG/M metagenome (GOLD analysis project Ga0214545, IMG submission 160064) | Root nodule microbial communities from cowpea collected in UCLA plant growth center, Los Angeles, California, USA - CNSS4 | ecosystem: Host-associated > Plants > Roots > Nodule | place: USA...
ATTTTTTTTTTGCCTAAAGCTTATTCATTTTGTTTCTCTACCTACAAAAGGAAAAAAGTGGAAACAAATCTACAAGGTTATTTTATATGTATTTTAATTTAAGGACTTGTCTTTAAAATTAATACTAAAAGTATATTTTATCTTTAATGTGTGTCTAGTTTAATCTCTTGTGCCGTTATAAATGTATAACACTTTTTTTGGTGATAACGCCTTTAAATTTGACTTCTTTAAAATAAACATACATAAGCAAGAAATAAAAAAATAGTAAATTTGATTTTAATTAAAGTACCTTCACACATATCCTTAGCAATCCTTTAAAAAAAAAGAAGAAAAAAAGACAACTGCTTATTTTCTTACTTTATACATGTTTAACTTTACAATAACCAAATACATTATTAAATATTATACAAATCCTTGCCTTGCATGTGATAGTGGTTTATATTTGGAACCATAACAAAAATTCCCTGATATTAAGTATTAAAAACTCAATGGCTGGTGGAGTTGATATATACCCATCAGTTGGTTAACTTTTTGTAAGTTGTATGTTATGATTGGTAGAGACAAAATTGTTAGAGTTTATGTTCCTTTTCAAGGCAGAATGAAAACATAGTGCAGAACAAGTAAAAGTTCTACCATTACCATGCAGATGAACACATGTTACTGTCTAAAGTTCTTACCGGATAAAAAAAACCATGATTTAAATTCTACAGTTACCATGCAGGTAGCAACAATGATACATTCTTGGCATAATTTATCACATCAGCCATTCAAATAATAGAGTAATGCGTGCGAAACAATAGAAAAATACATTTCTAGCATAGACCCCACTGGCTTCAGAATTAGTGCAGAAACAAAATAATTTAAAATTCATGTTGAGCCACAGAGCATGAGTGGGTGTGTTATGTGTTGTTTGTTCAAGCAAGAAGAAGACAATGCAGTCATGTTAGGAAGCAATCTTGTTCTGTTCTTCACATTCAACTAACTAAGAAGCACATGAACAAATAAAAAAGATTAATTTCACATAACCCATCTCTCAACACAGACAATGGCATCAAACCCCCCAAATAATTTACTTCCTTAGTCATTTCAAATCACTCTTTTTTCTTTAAAAGAAAAGAAAAGAAAAGGCAACCATGTGAAGTTATTTATAGATCAACAGTTGCAAAATTGGGAAAACTAAAGAAAAAAAGAGGAAAAGAGAATCACATAGAGTGTGAGTTAGAAGAAGAAGGAGAAGAAGAAAATGATGAAGAAGAAGAAGAAGAAGATCTTGTCTTGAGATAAATTTGAAGAAAACTCTGGAGACACTTAACTCTCTCCTTGATGGCTTGCACATCAAACTTGATCGTTTCCAAACTCCCTTTGAGAGAACGAACCACCACCAACATGTTATCCAACTGAGCCAACTCATTCACCAAAGAATGTGCGTCTTCTTCTTCTTCTTCTTCTTCCTCCCCTTCTTCTTCTCCTTCCTCACCTTCCTCTTCTCCTTCCTCACCTTCTTCTTCATCTTCTTGCGGTTGCTCGGCCAATGCAGGAGCGTAATTGAGCTGCAATTGAAACGCGTTCATGTCCTCCATGGCTTTGGAGGCGAGATCCGTGATGTCCGAGAACGATTTCTGGAGGTGCTTCTTCACGAATTGGGGATCCACCACCAACGACTTCCATCGCTTGCACACGCACCTCAGTTGCAAGGGGTTGCTAACCCTAACCCTAGCCAGGATCTCGATCATCAGATCCTCCGGCAGGATGGCTGTCACCGTCACCGCTGCCGCCGCTTCCACCATCATGCGCCGTCGTTTCCTCGTCATGATCGCCATCGAGGTTTGGATTCTTTCTTGGTTGTTTCTGGATCCCGTTCTTCAGCTTCGATCTTACATGCTTCGGTTTTGTTTGGATTCGGGTCGGAACTTTGTGTTGCACGTTTTAGGGCTCCGATTTTGATGCTTTCGGAATTCAAATCGTCTCCTTCAGTTACCAAAATTGCTGATAGTTACTAAAACCATTTAATTCCTCTCATTAAGTTTTTTTTCGAGATTTTGAAAATTCATTCCATTCTTTCATTCATTATTATTAATTATTAATGTTATATTCATATAGTACAATTGCATTAATATCTCACTGTTAATATGTATTTTTTTGGCATTGTGTGAATTAATTAAAATGGAATTGTCTGTCTCCTCTAACTCTAAGACAATTATCTTCAAGTACTTACATATATGTGGAAAAGTTTAGTATCAAGTTTTACTATATATATTCATTCTAAAAATAAAAAAAATAGAAATAATTTAATGTAATTTCGAGTTCTTTTTTAAAATATACTTGTTGGTCTTATATTTACTTATTTTAGTATTTTTCTTTAAAAAATTAGGATGTATTTTTTATCGTTAAATTTCTTATAATTTGTTTTTTGCCTTTAATGTTCTATGACTAGTTAGGTGTGCATGTCAACAAGAACTATCCTCTTTTGACAATTGATTTTCTCCATTTCTTTTTTTGTCATTTAAATCCTTTCATTTTAGAAAATTAATAATTTTGGTTAAATCTTAATTTTGCATAAGTTTATTTCTTTTGTTCCAGTTCAATTTGACCTTGGGCGTAACTTGAAATATCCCAATATTAGTTTAATTAATTAAGATATAAAAGATAAAAAAGAGAAACATATTCGAAATTGAGGGTTGAACCGAAGTTGTATTTTTTTTAAAATTTAGAAAAAAATGAGTTCTAAACTATGATTTAATCAAATTTGTTTATTTAAAACTATTTCTTAATTATACTATTTCATATTTTTATAATTCTTTAATTAATTCATTATGTTTTATCATAGAAATCTATGAAATAAATACAATGGATTGTATATGGATTGTAGATAGGGATGGCAACGGGTCGGGTCGGGTACGAATAGTGTCTACCCGCAACCCGACCCGTCAAAAAAAATCTGCCCGTTACCCGCTCGTTTACCCGCCGGTATCCACCTAAAAAATATCCGCAGATATTTTTAAAACCTGCGGGTACCCGTGGATACCCGATACCCGTAAATTTTTTAAAAAATATGTGTTTTATAAATTTTTTAATATAAAATTATAAAAATAAAATATAAATTAAATTAAATTTTAATTATATTATAATTATAATTAAATTGGACATAATAAAATATACTATTACTTCTAATTTTAATTAAATTTAACTTAATAAAATATAAATTAAATTTTAATCTAAAATTTTTGCGGGTAACGGATACCCGCGGGTACGGATAGTATGATACCCGTACCCGACCCGTTTATAAACGGGTATTAAAATACCCACTACCCGCTACCCGCGGATAATAAATACTCGCGGATAGTAACTATCCGTCGCGGATTTTATCCACGGATATCCGCGGGTACGGGTATTTTTGTCATCCCTAATTGTAGAGTTTGAAAAGAAGTGTTGATAATGGTGGTGGATCCCTCTCTAGTTCAAACAGGCTTTTATGCATTTAAGTGATAAATGAGAGGTAAAATAGTAAAGAAAATTGCAAGAAAAATATTATTGTTTTATTATTTTAATAGATATTCGTTCAAAAAATAAACTTAGACATTGCATAGTGGAAAAATGTAATAACCATGTACCGTGAATTCTATATCTATTAGCACAATTTACTTGTGTAAAATTAAAATGTTATATTATTTATAAATATATAATCTTGTATCTTATATTTGAGATGTTCATGTACGATGTTGGATATTTCATATATTGAGTTAGACATAACATACAAGTAACATAGAAACAAAATCAAATTACAGTATGCAAGTCAAGTGTAATTTTTTCTTTACAAATTGATTTTCTAATATATAAGAGTTCAAAATGTTAGATAGTCTAACTACATAAGATATTGACATCACTCTCAACCTAAAATCTTAAGACAATAAGTTCATAGATTTTTATTTTTATATAGGGTTCTACTTTCTTATTTCTAACCAATGTGAGATTTTGACTCACACTTGAATTCCTAACATAAAAAGCTGAAGAAACCACTGTAATAGAAATTGAAAATTTTGGAAATTTTATTTTAAGTGTTTTTTTTTTCTTTCTCATGGAAAATTGAAACATGTGTAGAAGAATAAAAAAATAAAAAAATAACTAATAACTTGAATTTGCTAAATTAACTAATATAAAAGAGAACTCGAAGTTTTCAAGTTCAAAATTGCATCTATTTAATCTAAATTCCCACTATTGCAATATACTAAGGTGGACAAACATTATAAATTGTAGTAATTAGCGTATAAATGGTTTTGTGATCCTTAAATTTATATATATATATATATATATATATATATATATATATATATATATATATATATATATTATGCTTATCGTAGTTTTTGAGGTGAAGGATAAACATGGCAGCATCTAAAAGTTTCGATCAGCAGCAACAAGTTGCACGTGAATACATTTTTAGGGAGATGGAATGGAACAGTTCATTGACATTTTTTAGCAAAATATTTGAATATATGCAAACATTTTTTTCATTCTAGAAACCTTCCCTGTGAATTGTATTCTCTATATTAATTGTTGCGTAATCCCCTTGACTTGTACTTTTTGTCATAAGCCAAATAATCCAAAGCTTATTTTTCTAATGTCTATGTTCATAATTGAAATGTAATATTTATCCAGAAAGTTGGTGTTTCAAATTACTCTTTCCTCAACTGTACACTTTACTGTGGAATTAGATAATGGCCGATTCTGACCGATTTCTATTTCGTCAACAAAGATATAATTATAACGTGATTTGGAAATTTAGAGTCTTCGCTCCTTCAAATTCTGCAAATAAATATAAGTTTTTATTTTCTTTTTCTTTTTATCATATTAAGCCACTTTTTCAAAATCATTTTAAAATACACATTTTCTCTAGCTTCTTTGGTTAAAATTTTAAACCCTAACTTTCACTTCACTTGACAAGAGACGCCAGCTGGTAAAAATTATCTCTATTGGTGTTTATGATCCATTAACATAATTGATTCAAGTTAATTTTAATATAATTCATAAGTTGAAGTGTTTTATCAAATATACCATAGGTAAACTTAGATAAAATAAATTGAATTCTTATAAACTACTCAAACATAAAAATAAGTTAGAAATAGAAAAATTAGAACTTATAAAATTGAATTGGAACCCGTTTGATAAAATTAGTTACTAAACTAATCAATAATTTTTTTTAAATAGATAATATTCACATAAATTATTCAGAATACAATAAAAAAAAAACTAATGCTTAGTAGAAACTTATTTTGATACGTTGAAATGGATAATACAAATAAATAGGAAACTATTAAAATAAGTTCACGTGTAAGTTCAAATTCACTAACAATTTGTTTGAATGAAAATTTCAACAATTTTAGGAGAGAAAAAAAGTAATTTAGACATAAACCAACATAAAAATTCAGAAAAAATAATAATATAATACTCATCCTAAATCCTAAAACATTCGTGTCAACTTATAAATTGTTAGAACAATTTTTAGTTGTGATTTTAAAAATACGTGGTTAGGGATGACAATCGATAAAAGTTGTGATGATTTGATTATTTAATCTTTCTTGGAAATAAATATTTATCTCTGTTCGCATATTCGATAAATTTGAAAATTTGATTTTCATTATCTTAAGTTCATACTCGTCACTTTAATATTTTAAATATTGATTAAATAATTAAAAAAAAATCACATTATATTATAAAGTATTTAATATAAAAATTATACATATTTTTTTCAACATCAAATATTAAAAAATTATAATAATACAAATATACTAAAGTCAATAATAAAATAATAAAAAATATATTAAATGTCAATCTAATATTAAGTTATCAGGTTGACAAAAGAGAATTAATATAAATTTTTTTAAATACAGGTAAAATTAAATGTATTTTAATAATATAAAATATAAAAATATAATAACCAGAACATCTATAAAAATAAAAATATGTGCGTATCATCTTACACAGAAGTTACATAAGAACATTTATTGCTATATTGGTATCGAAATAGTAGTAGTTAATTAAAAAAATAAATTAATGCATAAAATACGATTGAGGTCACATCCAATTTTTTTTTACCTAAAATAGGTGAGAAAAGCGATTTGGCAATCTTGTATTACGTGGTTGATGCTGGATTTTTTCACAAAGACAAGTATGGTCACCGTCATCCATCTCTAACATTAATGCCTGTGGCTGCTCAAACTCCTATTCATATTTAATTATTCTTTCTTCAATTCTTCATAATTATGTCCTTTTCTTCCTGCATACAAATTCGATCATTCAATTTCTGATAATATATTTAAGCTATATCCGGATTAGATTATATTTGGATAAATTGATTATCCAATTTAATAAGAAAAATTCAGACCAGATCGAATAAGATTGTGTATTCTTTTTGCTATATCCTAGCATAGATACAGACGTTATTCTTAACGTCTGTTTATGTACTTTTAAACTATATATAATATTATGTTAGTAAATAATGATAATATAATATTATTAAATATTAAGTTAATATATAAATAAAGATGAGAAACAGAATAAGAAAAATAAAGATAGACGGTGTTATAAAAAATTTGTAAAAGTAATAGTTAATTTTTTAAAATTTAATAAATAATTATATTTTAAAAGATAAAATTGATATTTTAAAATATGGACAAAAAAGAATCTTCTTTATATATTATTATAGATAACATATTATTAAAATTTTTTTTCTACATATCATGACATGTTTATACTTTTATCTCAGCTAGTATTTAAAATGTTGATTGAAAGCTAAACAAAAATTGGTTAGTGGAAAGAAGATGCTTTGGAAGAATTGAGTCAGAAAGTGTGATCTTTATTTAAACAAAAAATATTAGAAGGGGAATTTGGTGTCTTTTTTAATAAAATATGACATACTAATTTTTCAGATTTTTTTTTTTAAGAAGGAAGAGTGTGAACATGTAGTTTCAATTTTAAGGAAATTGATGAATATATTTTTAGACAAATATGTGATTTAAATTGAAGGTCAACACACAACAAGAGAAAGTTATGGATAGTGAAAGAATACAGAAAATTTCCACAAATAAAGACAAACTTGTGGTTTCTAAATTCAGAAAATAGATAAATAAGATTTTATTCATAATACTTCAGAAATATATAGATATTAAAAAGCTATTTTCTAAATTTTAATTTTATAAAATTAATAATTCTGAAGCTAAATTGAAGAATTTGTTTCAATCAATTTTTGTTGTTGTTGGATGTTAAGTAATTGATATTATTTACCTATTAGATAAGAAATTAAAATCTATACCCAGATAACAATTACAAATTAAATTACGAATTTTTTTCGAAGATTGATAACTTACTCTTTGTTTTCACATTATCAATTGAACACTCTATTTTTTTAGTCTAAAATGACATCTTATAATTAAGTGAATATGTAATTTTTTTGTCATTAAAATTTTCATTACATATTTAGTCCTCTAATTTTTATAATTAAAAAATTTCAATTCATTGTTAATAAGTTATTAAATTGTTAACAGAAAATATTGGCACATTTGTGGTACGTAATAACATATACTAAAGTTAACTGTCAAAGTTAACAACATTTGTGGGATATAATTAATTACTAATTTGTTAATAGAAGAATTAAGATTTTGTTAGTAGAATAAGTATTTAATTCTCTCATCAATCAATACTAGGGATGTCAACGGGGCAGGTAGGGTACGAGTAGTAGCTCTCGCGTACCCTACCCGATAGATAAATATCTATCTCGTACCTATATCCATATCCGTCGGGTATCCGTTATGCGGGTACCCGTCTATTTCTTTCATACCTGCGGATATCCACGGGTACCCGTGGGTATTTATAAAATTATTTAAAAAATAAATATTGAATCATAAATTCAAATAAAATAAAATACATTACTGTCAAATTTTAAATAAATTTCAAACTAACTCAAGTCCATACAAGTCCAAATAAATATAAAATGACGTTCAACACAATGGAAATTCTTTAATTAGTGTTTTGATCAACAAATTCACTTTCTCCGATTGATTGCTGAAAAATAATCAAATAATAAACTTCAACTGTCACGTGCCAAGTATTCTTATTTTGATTCAATCATTTGACAACAAGAGCATACCATAAACGTCACTATCTATATATGGTTTGATGTATATGCCCAATTTCAAAGAAGGAAAAGAGAAAAATGTCAAGGGATGTACTTGGAAGAACACAACGTACTAATACTTGAAGTTGGAAGAATAAAGACAGAAGACAAGATGTACAGCTTATAAAAAATTAGGACAAAATAGTTTTTACTAATATATATATATATATATATATATATATATATATATATATATATATATATACATACATATATATATATATGAGTATTTTTGTGAATTAAAGTTTAGCGGGTACGGGTATCCACGGGTACGAATACTATGATACCCGTACCCGCCCCATTAACATGCAGGTATCAAAAATACCCGTACCCACGGGTAACGGGTATTCATTTTTAATATCTATTTCCTACCCATTGCGGGTTTTATTCACGGATACCTATGGGTACGAATATTTTTGACATCCCTAATCCGTACACTTTCTATTTGAGATTATTATTCTCTTTTTTTTTTCCTTTTTTCTCTTTCTTCCAATAATAAACCATGGATTATAATATTAGAACGATACCAATCATCTTAAAGAGTTTTTTTTTTTTCCACTGCATCGATCATTCTTGTTCTCATTTTCTTTATAATTCTACTACCTTTTGTTGTTTCCGCATAAGGAGTGTTGCTTTTGCTATGTCACTTTGAAGAAGATTTTGTTACTTTCGTTCTATGGATAACAACAATGAAGCCAACATCTTCACATATTTTGGCCAATTTTTCTTTAAAAGTTTAATTTCAAATTTTTTATTATTCTCTTTAAATATGTTTATAAAAGATTCATTCAAACATTACCCATAGTTACCATTGATTGAATCGTATAAGTCAACCAATTTTGACTGGACGTAAAGGTAATGTGGAAAACAGTTGAGTCAAAATGAATCTGTGGGATGGGTCACTAAATCGTGCCTATATTTATTTTAAAATATTGTAAAACTGAAATGAGGAGAAAATTAAACAGAAAATAAGTGTCTCATTGAGTCTGCATATATTATTTTTAAATTTAATTGAGTCTACTTGGGTCAAATTTAGTCCTATAAAATTTAATAAAGATACTCATAGCAATAATGTCTATACTATGCTTTCCGATTAACGTGAATAACATAGCAATGTGCAACTATTATTACAAACAAATATTAATTCAAGAACACAAAAATACATTTAACAAGTTAATGCCTTATATTACACAGGCATTTTCCTAGCCAGGTTTTATTCAAAAAATCAACAAGATCAGTAAACTTTGAATCTCTCCTTTACTCAAAGTATTCATGTGTTTTCAAGTTATTTTACAACAAAATTTCTATTTTATTTCTATTGTATTAAAAATTATACCTATTTCGGTATGGTTGGTCAAGTATTCATAATTCTAAGATAATTTGTCTTACGATGTTTTTTTCTTTTGTTCGTTCAATCTCCAAGATCTTCCGTTTATCCAAAATCGCTTGAATGGTATCTGTAAAAAGTATTTTGATACTAAAGTCACTAGGTGATCAATCAAAAGGGTAATAAGTATTGTAATGCATGTGTTGAACAACCATATCTTAGATCTTTACTTATAGTTGTTATGAGTTTTAATCTTTTTGTTATCTAATTATGGTCCAATCACACCTTAATCAACATTAGTTGATTTATTTGTGCTTATTATTGACTAAGTATTAATTTAACCTTTATTCTACAATTGGTCGATCTTGTTAATAGGTCGGGACAATCAATCCACCAATTAGTTAGTCAATCGATCAAATAGTTGACCTATCAGCCATTACAGTCAATCGATCTTACTTATAATAAAAAATGATACATATACAATACAAAAGATTTGCAATTATAAAGATGCAATGAACTTAATTTAATACACACGAAGAATATAATAATTAAAGTAATAATTTACTGGAGTATGTATAAATGTATTTTACCCAGAATAAAATTTGCTTAAAATAATGTAAAATATAACACAATAGTTACTGGCGATGAATTATATTAACAGCACACTCTAAATTGTTTCTCAATGTAAATTTTACAGTTACATAAAGCATGCGAATTTAAAAAATCCATATAAAAGGTAACTTTATAACAAAGAACCGGGACCGTTAATTTTGGTGCAATTTATATAAATTTATTCAAAATCTAACATAATATATAATGAGGTACATACATTTTTATTTTATTTTAATTTTGATAATGTTTTAAAGTTATAGGATAAGCTTTATAAATATGACCACTAATACTAAAAAGGAAAAAAAGTAAAAAAATAAATTATAAGTAACATTTGATTTTATATTCGATAAGGGAATGAGCCGCATTCGTAAACGTCATATACACAGTTAAAACAACAACAAAAAAAGTTGAAACAAAAAATAAAATCACAATAGTGTAATTTTTTATTTATTTATTAACAATATTAAAAGTCTCAATTATAAATAAAACAATTTTATAATATATAAGTGAAGATTGAATTAGATTTAAACTTCACTTTCCAACAAATAATACACTCAAAGTTTATAAATTATTTTTTCTCAATTAATTTTAATTATTATTATTATTATTATTATTATTATCCATTATAATTTAATTTTTGTATGAAATTCTATAAGTGGTATACTTTTCATTTTGTTATTTAATCATTCATTCTAAATAAAAGAAAAATTACTATAATCAAATGCCTAAAACAAAACAAAAAAGTAGAGTAAAATTGTTTATACCAAATTTCTAACAAATGAAAAAAATAATAATGAAACATTACGATTTAAGTAACTCCTCTTTAAAATCATTATTATTTATAAATCATACTTAAAATTTAAAGTCATGGATATTAGTATAATTAATTTTAAAACTGCTAAAATTAGCATCAAACATAAAAAAATAAACTATTATAAGATGAGACTTTGTGTGTGAATCTTCTATAAGACGATAAAGACAAACACAACACTTACTTAACATATATTATATATCGAAATGATATAGTAATTTATTTAACTAATGAAACATGTAACACGAGTTGGTGAAGTTCATTACTTTTACCTCTGTGTTTACACTTTACAGATATATTATGATATATATTATGTGATGAATGATTAAAGGGACAAAGAGGACAAGGGGTGCCAAACAGAGCCTTAAGTTCCTAATCCCATTTCAGGGTTTGTTTGTTCATCTAGAAAGTCAGCCACCTCTACCTCACGCCACTCGTCATCTCATAATTCATCATTCATTTCATTCATATGTTACACTCTTTGACCCTTATTCCCCAAGCCACCAATCTTGGACTCAACATTCAAATATTCTCTTTTTCTGTTCTTCACCTCAGAACCCTCTAGACCCAGTTAAGTCCACAACAACACACCTATATATTCAAACCAAACAACCTCTGAGACAGAACCACAACAAGAATACTAAGTTTAAGTTGTTATGGGTACTCTTGTAGGGCATGTTGCTCCTGGTTTAGGGTTCTTGCTCATTGGTCTCTGGCACCTCTTCAGCCACATCAAGCTCCATGCTCTCAACCCCACTTCCTACACTGCCCCAACATGGTTCCCCACCTCCAAATTCAAGTACTTGGAGCTTCTCCTCATCATGGCAGCTTCCATGGCTTCCATCTCCATGGAACTCTTCATAGGCCCCGATCGCCACCAACCCTTCGACCCTGATGGAACCATCCCCTCCAACCACCTCCACAACTTCGAACACTCCTCCATCTCCCTAACCTTCTTCCTCTACGCCGCCTTCGCCCTCCTCCTCGACCGCATCCCCACCCCCTCCAAACGCGCCCTAACCCAACTCCTCGGATCCATCGCCTTCGCTCAGCAGCTCCTCCTCTTCCACCTTCACTCCGCAGACCACACCGGACCCGAAGGACAGTACCACTTCATGCTACAACTCATAATCTTCGTCTCTTTCTCAACAGCCCTCATGGGAATCCCCATGCCCAAAAGCTTCGTAATCAGCTTCGTTCGTTCCCTCAGCATATTCTTTCAGGGCTTGTGGCTCATCGTCATGGGCTTCATGCTGTGGACTCCAGGCCTCATCCCCAAAGGCTGCTTCATCAACCGTGAAGAGGGGCATCAGGTCGTCAGATGCCACGACCATGAATCTCTCCACCGCGCCGTCGCCCTCGTCAACATTCTCTTCAGCTGGTTCATCGTCGGAGTCACCGCTTTCGGAATCGCGTTCTACTTAGGTTTGGTTAAGTTCTACGGCGAAAAGGTGCGGTACTTTGCATTGGGGAACGAGGAAGAAGACATGGACAAGGAAAGTGACGACGTGGAGTCGCAAAAGAGAAGCGTAGTTGGCAAACCCATGAGCTTTATTCGAGTTGGCAAAAACTTTTCGCCTCTCGACATAGAAAGGTAGAGCAACGACGTTGAAGATATTCATAATTTGTGATTAGTGGTTGGTTAATACTTGATTAGGTGTGTGTTTGTACAGTGGGATTGGAGTGTTAGCGTTTGGTGGGGTCCTCTTGGATTAATTAATTGAGGCAGCAATAATGTTGTTGGCTCATGGAAACTTGTTCATGTGGGTTTATAGTTCTGCTTTCTGAGGAAGAGGATTTGTTTCAATTGTGTGTACTTGGACCATATCATAGTCATATCACACTCAAAAACATTATTAATCAACTGTGACTAATTTTGTGCTTCTACGGTTGTGGAATAGTGCAAGAAATTTCCCACTTACGTCAAATTTGGGTTATAATCATCACTTTCATTCCTATTACCATTGTCTTTTTCGATCCCTTTGCTAACGACGAAACCGGGGGCGTTGGTTTTTGTGTAGTTGATATTACCATTGTAAAATTTCAAATTAAAACTATTTTATTTCTTTAAAGAGTTTTTTAAGATATTAAATCATTCCCAAGCACGTAACTTGAAAAATAAATAAATAGCTGCATTCGTGGAATTTAAGTTGTTTCAAACATTATCCAATCATCTTCAAACTTGAATATTTTAATATTTTGAAATATTAGTATCTTGGTGTGAATCGTGGGTACAGGTTCACCAAAAAATGTGTGGTGAGAGGTGTCTCGTATAATGATTGTAACTTGTAAAGGTGCGTGTACGCTGCTGCCTGCTGAGTTGCTTAATAAATGTGAGTATAATTTTGACTAAAATTTTATATTAAAATTAATTAATTTAAAATACAAACAGCTTAACTCTAAACACTTAGAAAGAGTTGAGTAAGTTACCAAATTAAAGTTTGATGTGGGGGAAACGGGCCCGCTTGAAATAATATAACTATCAATGAATGTGTTATTATATGTTTAAAAAATACACTACTTTAAATAAATATATATATTTGGTATATTCTGTAATCTAAAAAAAAAGAATACGATAGTTCATAGAATTTTGTGTACATATAATATAGATATGAGATGTCATTTTCCGATAGCTACCTGTAGCTAGATTTCTCTAGCCATCAAACCAAGCGTTGCTTTCTTACTAAACGGTGAAAACGTAGTAAAAATTGGTTGTAGCATCGATGGGAGTGAATAAAAAGAGAAGGCAAAAGGAAAAGTAACTTTTTCGTTGGTAATGCATGTGCAAATGGAGAAGAAACAAGAACAAAGAGAGGGGCATTCTATCGTTCCAAATGAAGCTAACGTCATTTTGAAGTTTCCACAAGTATTTTATGAAAGTAATCTTGTCAAACAATTTTTTGTAGACTTTACTTGTCTCCCAAAACATTAGATTTAAAATGAATATAATACTCATAAACCATGTTTAAGACAATTTTTTTTATTGAATCAATCAAACTAATGAGTATTAATAAAGGTCAGATGCTAGTGACTAAATGTATGTTTTGTTTACGATTTTTTAAGAGTGATTTTTTAGTTCTTAGCGTAATTGTAAAAGAATAATAATTCTTTAAGGTAGGCTAAGCAAAACAAGTATTAGTTCGTATTTTTTTTATCCGGAAAGGTAAAATTTAAACATTAGTAAAGAAATTTGTCAAAAGAGGTTCCTAAAGATAGACATATATCTAGTAATAGCATAAAATAATTAGACAAATGCTTAAGGTATAAGGTAAAGAAAATATCTTTTCTAAAGTGTTGGTAATGATTAGGCAAACATTTTTACTGTTTTTTTTTCATCATTTTATATTAACAATATGTTTAATGTATCAAAATATAATAGATATTTAATGTGATTCTAATTGAAAATTTTAATTATTTAACCGGTGTCCCGAGAATGTGTTAAAGTAATTTATGTAATTTGCAATACATTCATATGTTAACTTATGAGAATTATCTTTCAATCACATTCATGACTACAATCATGCTATTAGTTGGTTCGAAATCTCGAACAGAATTTTTTTCTATTGCAGAAGAAAAAAAAAATAGTGCTATAAGAACATTAGCTAACAAAAGCTTGTGAAGATCAGTACGTGTAACATGCTAACAAGTCAGGCTCTTTGTCCAAATTCACATTCTTCCTATGTTCAATTTCAGCACAATAATGTACACACAAACAACTTCTGTCATGTGTACAGGATATGCAGGAACTTGAAATTTCAGTGGTAAATATATTCAGATCTAGCCCTTCAAATTTGAGCTTGCGTGTTGACGGTAGATTATACAAGTCTTCCATTAATAAGATCATTAACATAAACATATATTGAAGACTTGTGCAAACAGCAATAGAAATTACTTCATGATCTAAAGGATTGCAAGCTAATGTCCAATGGTAATTTTAAAGATCATGTTTGACTTACATCTATTCAAACTCAATAGTTCCTTAACATAAATATCAAAAGAAACAAAGGAAATTTCCAAAAAGGCAGAAGTACCACTCATAAACTCTACCTACGATCTTAACAGATATATTAAATCTATATCATACATAACAGATATATAATGGATTAAATTGGATCAGAATCCACCTTTTGTTCCCGCAAACTTACCATTCTATATTTCCAGTAGCAGATGTAGAACAGGTATTCTCCCTTGTGTCTGCTATGCAAACAAATTATTTCGAAGCTCGTATAAATGATGAGTAATAGTATGATTAAAGCACAACCAATAAAGAGTTGTTATGAACAATATACAAAATCAGAGCGCAAGATGATTCTCCAAAAAAAAAAAGGTTTCGTTCCAAAGATCAACATCTTTTTCTTTTAAATTAGCAAAATCTATGAGAATTGAAACTCCTTTAGCTATCGAACAACACCACTACACCCAGGAATTCTCTCCATTCTCCGATTTTGCATTACTCTTCTAACTGATGATACATCTTCCCACCTTCCTGCATCTGCATATATGTTTGATAGGAGAACTTTACCTCCGCCGTGAGATGGTGCCAACCCAGCCAAACCCTCTGCAGCCCTCTCTCCTATATGGACATTTCCATGAGTTCTACATGCAGCTAATAAAGTTCCCCATATCACAATGTCAGCCTTCATTGGCATGCTCCTTACCATTTCCTCAGCCTCTTCTAACAGACCAGCTCTGCCCAAAAGATCAACCATACAACCATAATGCTTGATATCTGGTTCCACATTATATACACTCTTCATGATTTTAAATATTCTTCGCCCAGGCTCCACCAGCCCGGCATGGCAACAAGCACTAAGAACTCCAATAAATGTAATTGCATTGGGTTTAATATTATACCTCTGCATATCAGAGAAAACCTCTAGGCACATGCTTGCATGTCCATGTGAAGCTAACCCACATATAATTGCGTTCCAGGGACACACAGAAAAGGTTTTGTCTCGGTTCTGATTGAAAAATTGTAAGGCACTGTTGATGCTTCCACATTTAGAATACATATCAATTAGAGCTGCACGTAAATTGTCGTTCAATGGAATGAATTCATTACACATGTATTCGTGGGCCCATCTTCCTTCCTTCAATGAGCCCATGGAGGCAATTGCAGAGAATACACTCACCATGGTAACTTCATTTGGTTTGATCCCACTTGCTACCATTTTTTGGAAGAGTTCAAAAGCCATTCGAGACTGGTCTGTTTGTGCGTAGCCAGAAATCATGGTACTCCATGAAAACACGTCTCTTTCTGGCATCTCCTCAAAGATTTTCCTTGCTGGGTCCATCATTCCATTTTTTATGAATCCAGAAACAAGAGCATTCCACGATTCTAGGTGATCTTTTACACCCACTTCAAATTGCAAACAAGCAAGGTCCATCATCCCACAAGCTGCATAAAAATGGATGATGGTTGTCTGTATAAAATTGTAACAGTCAAAGCCTTTCTTGACGACTATTCCATGCAATTGCAAACCATCACCGATTGCATTCAGACGACCACACGCTGAAACCAAATTCACAACCAAGATTTCATTAGGTGCAAGCCCAGTTCGTAGCATTGCACGATGCATCACCAAAGCTTCATGCAAACAATTCATTAGGACATAACCATCGATCATTGTGCCCCAAGAAATCACATCCTTATCAGGAATTCTCTCAAACAACTCCCTGGCCATGTCAACAAGGCCTTCCTTTGCATACCCATTTAACATAACATTCCACGAGACCAAATTCACTTCAGGCATCTTGTCAAACAATCTTCTTGCTTCCCCTACACCTGAACAAAGACAGTACGCACGCATCAAATTCGTTGAAACAAGAACCAACCCCTCAAGAAAAAACTTAATAGCCAACGCATGAATCATTTGACAATTCAAAGTTTCACCAACATGTGAGCAAGCATATATTACATTCGCCAGGGTCAAATCAGTAGGGACCACCCCATCCGACCTCATGTCCTTAAAAACCGCAAGAGCTTCCCGAAAGCAGGCATTTTGGACAAGACCCATTATCATGGTGGTGTAGGAGACACAACCTTTGTCAGGCATTCTGTCAAACAGTTTGCGGGCATTGTCCAATTGACCAGCTTTGACATACCCATGAACCATAATGTTACAGGAGACAGGATCCAACGTGGGACAAGAGTCAAACAGAATTTGGGCATCATTAATGGAACCGCGTTTTGCGTACATGTTGATCAAACTGTTTTGAATGAAAGTATTGGAGTGGAGTCCGAGTTTCAATGCCAGAGAATGGAGTTGGCGGCCATGAACGGAGGAGGAACAGCATTTGAGTGTGGAAACCAATGCAAGCTCGCACTCGTAGTGGTTCTGGTGAAGCCTCGCATTGCAGAAAATGCGAATGAAGTATTGTGGGTCCTGCACCTGTGGAGGGGCTTCGGTGGAAGTGGAAATGAAAAGCCATCCTGATCTTTGTTTCGGCTTGAGCGATGGAAGTTCGATTGAAAGGGGAAAGGGTAGAGATCGAGGAAAGCTTTTGAGTCTGAGACTCGCAGAAATGAACACCAACATGAGGCGCGACCATTACACTCAGGTTTGATTCTAGTTCCTTTTCAGGATTAAGTTAAGGCTATTTTTCTTCTTTCCAAATTTGATTGTTTAAGCCTATTAATTTAGAGAGAGAAAACGGTTTTAGTTTCTAATTTGTTATTTTTTTTTAGTGCCTTAGATAAAAAAAAAACTAAAAATAAATATATTTTTTAAATTTAAAACTGATAAGATGAATTTGGTAGAACTGAAAAGTAAAAAAAGATTACTTATTGTTTTTATTTAGTTGAATAAGTTTTATGATTTAAAATTTCTCAAAAAATGTTTCTAATTATTCTCATTACATTATAAAAGCTACTTAAAAATTACCAAATTATATAAATTTATATGATAAATGTTAAAATAAATGAGATTTTTATATCTGAATAAATAATATATGCACTTATAAAAAGTAGTCACAAATTACCATGTATAATGGATTTGCTATTTCTTATGATAAACTAAATCTGGATATTATTCAAAACATAAATAAAAAAGAATAAATTAAAAAAAAAAAAAAAATCAGAATATAAGTATCATAAAATAATAAAACCTTATTGGCTTTTTTTTTTCTTTCAAGAATTCAATTTTCAAACATACATCCATTTAATTCACTCATAAATGTGAATCATTTTATACTTTTGTGAATTTCATATATACAAATATGTTATTAATTTTGTTTCTACTCACAAGTTGATACTAAATTAATCTCACATTACTTTTACTTTAGGCTTAAATATTATTTTGGATTTTATACTCATTATTTTTATTAATTTTAGTCCCTTATTTTTTTTCAATTAAATATTATTTTATGTTAAATCAATTCAGTTTAATATTTTTGTGTTAACATCATATTTTTAAATATCATGTGTTAGATTGTAATTTGTTTTAGAATTTTTAAGTTGTTTTTCTTACATGTTAGGTTTGTATCGTACAATGTGGTCATGTCAATATTAGTGTTAGTGTTAGAATTAAATTACAAAAAAAGTCTATCGTTTTGAAATTTGTAAAAGATTTTTTTATATAAAATAGATTTAAGTGGATAAATTATGTTAAAAGATGTAAAATATATTAATAATTTAGTTTAAAATATATTGATTCTACATTTACATTTTTAATATTTTGTTTTTGTTTTTCTTTAAAAAGTTAGTTGGTTTTTGTAGAAAATAGTTAAATTTAAATTAAAAATAAAATTAATTTCAATATTTGGATGAAGTGATTTGATGTATAAATTTTAAAAAAAATCATTTTAACATATATATATATATATATATATATATATATAAGTTGTAATTATGCTTAATTACTAATTTGATGTTTTTCTTAGAAAGACTACACTATTTAGTTTAAAAAAAATGGAAATCAATTGATTCAAAAAGTATATATAGTGATTGAATTGAATACAAGACACTCACACTAAATGACACTACCACGTGACACTCATAATCGATGACATTAACACATGACATTAACACTAACACGAACACATGACACAACATATAACTTACACGTGAAAAGAAAAAACTTAAAAAAAAATTTAAGAAAAATTTATGAACTGACATGCGACATTTAAACATGTTAACACAATTTATACAAGTCTAACCGAAATTTAACATAAAATAAAATTTAATTAAACAATAAAATAACAAATTAATAAAAATAACAAATATCAGGATCAAATAGTATTTAAGCTTTACATTTAAAATACATTTTTTCTAACTTTTTTTTTTATATAGATTTCTACTATCTTATATTCATAATAAGTTAATACCGTTTACAATGTATTTTAAAACCATTTGATATTAATTCTTTATGTTTTAGTATAATTTTGTATATGGTTAATACATAATAATAACATCATAATATTTTTTATATTTTTATAATTTTCCAAATAAATTTTAGTCAATATATTATTTTCAAATAAAATAAAAAGATAAGTGTCATTCGTTAAAGGAAAACATAAGAAAAAAATAGTGTCATATACTAAAAACATATTAGTAATGACAATCTATTAAAAAACTATAAGGGTATTTGAGCATATTTTTTTGAAAAACTTTAAAAGAGATTATTTTCTATTACAGCGAATATGAATGACATTTAGTATTATATTATATGAGTAAGGGTAATTTATCCATAAAACAAACTATCCATAATAGTCTTACCTTTATGATATGAAGGCAAGTGTTCCTCAAAGAAATGTGGACTGATTCAAAGCCTATAACAAGGAAAAATATTCCTTGTACAGTTTTGTCACACTATTTTACCAAACGTGTTTTCCTACACCGAAATGTCATCTTGTCGACATTTAGATTATTCATGCAGCTGAAAATAACTAATTATTTATATGAATAATGAACATACTTGTATTGACTCAATTTAAAAAATGATAAGAAATATTTTAGACAAACTGTTCCATTTATTTAATGACTAAAATATATAAATTAATAAAGTGCTAAAATCCTCTCTATCACTACTGCTAAATCACTTTCTTATTAGTAAAAAAAAGATACCAAATTAAAAAAATTTAGACGCACACACAGTTCACTCAATAGGAGAAAATATATTTAGGGTTTTCAAATTAATAAATAGGAAAATAAGCGAGTTGGAAACTAAAAGCACACAGTTTCTTGCAGGGTAGAGGGTTCCAAATACGGATTTAGCAGTTTCAAAGGTGTAATGAAACATAAAAGTCCACATTTGGTACAATCACGATATTCATTCACATCATGATCTATGGCCTGAGCATCCATTTCAATCCATAATGTATAGTTTCGAAGGAGTAAGCAATTTTAGGACATCTACAATTAATGAAATGGGTCGATGATGAATAACATATTTATTGCAGTTAATCCTGTACGATCCTTCCAGAGTTTATATAGACTAATAGATTGTGCAGATATAAGGAAGGATTGCTAAGACCAGATTGCTATTTTTTTTTTCTCTTAAAAAAATGGTTCTAATCAGTAGTTTTTCCAGTTAAAGAGAACCAGAGAAAGATATAAATGAGATGCCAGGTACGAAAACATCAGTCAATCAACGATGATCTCCTCCATTAAGAGTAGCACTGGGTTGGGTCCTGTTCAAATCATTAAAACCACAAGTTCAGATTTACCAGTCAAATAGTTATTCAAGTCCATGAAACAAAACTTCAAGTATGCAATTCAACTAGGTAACTTTTGGCCCAACTTTTAACCCCTTAAATGCATAAATTCCTCCAATTGGCTTTTGTAGAAGCACTGTTTTTTAGCCTTATATTAAAGAAAAATGTGTTTTTACATTCTCCGGAATAGATAAAAGTTTTAAGATGTCCACAACTTGGATTCAGTGGGATAACAACATAAATTTAAACAGTAAAGTTTGAGAGAGAAAAAATAAAACTAAGACAGTTTCAAAAAATAATTTACCAACAAACTTCATAGTCAAATGCAGGACAAGATAACAATCAGCAACAAGCACAACAGGTTGAAAATTATTAAACGCTTTTACTAATTCAGAAAACAATGATTATAGAACATAGGAAACACAGTCGAGGCCTCATGCTTTTGTACCAAAGTTTCTAGTCTCACCAATAATTGTAATGTTAATTAGTGAAAAGATATAAAATTGTGAGAGAATCAAATCAAATTTCCAAAACCAGCTGTTTAAGTTTGAGGTTACAACATTTCCAACTGGTGAAGGTAATAACAAAGACAAAAACAGGCCCATAGTAAACCAGGGTAGCATTTCATTGACGTCTCAAAGCCCCAATTTCTTCCATAGGTAATGTAAAACAGCCCTCTACAAGGCATCCACCTATTGAACAAACAGTCAAGACCCATTTGCAAAGTGATCATAACCAATAGGCATAATAGTCAACTTACAGATAAAGTAATACACACTGTACAACAAATTATTTATATCTAATATAGGCTAAGTTAGATTATATTGAACAATTATTTAGCTATAACGTTATGTTGGGCATAATAAATAGTGAAATGTAGTTCGTTGGTAGCTTTGTTAAGTCCAGGAGGACTAATAAAAGCCAGTGTACCACTACAAGCTTATATTATTGCCGTCATAATTGCAATCTGAACTATTGTATGATGAAATGAAACTGACTGATATAAGTTTCTAACCCTTTTTGAAAAATAAAGATAAGTGATAACAACACACTCTACAATCATTCTACTGTTGGCTAAAATTTAATGATAATCACAACTTTTGGTGAATTTTATTTCTTAATGAGCTTCTCCTAATTCTAAAGTGGGACCTACCAATTTTTTTTATTTTGAACAAATTTCAATCAGTAATAAAGGGAGTGTTGTTAGCACCCCTCATGTATAAACCAATAATATAACCACGACGAGGACAACAAAACCTTTTCCCACTATGTGAGACTTGGCTCGGGAAGGCTCATTTATGACAAACTTTGGTCTACTTCAACAAAGGTGGTTAAATTTGATTTTGTAAACTCGTGAAGGTTCTGTATACTCGACTTGTAAACTAGTAAAATTTTGAGTTACGTAATATAAACAGTTAAAAACCTATAATTGACTTGACACATATTAGCCTCTTTAAACTTGACTTCTCACAGAATAATAACTCAACAATTTAACTTCATACTAAAAAGAAAAATAACAAACTACAGTAATAAAATCGAAAAATTGGCAGTATTCAATATATAAAATTGGAGACAAAAATTCTTGAAATGAACTCATGAACAATAATAAAACATGGTATATTCATGACTAATACTTAAAAAACATATCTAGAGGATCATTTTAACACAAACATCAGATATGAAAACAAATAGACATTAACATGCTTCTAACTTTAGGTTATCTCATAAGTTGGGCCTTTAAGTTTAAAATTACAGCCCAATTACAATTAACTATTTAGAATAAACAAAATAAAACGTAACAAACACAGGAGTGTTAAAAGTCGCGTGACACACTTAACCTTCCTAGATATGAGATTTATTTATTTTTTAAATGCCATTTAAATTCTGAAGGCATGAAAGACCCAAACCCAAATCCCACATCTGATCCGGTTTTCTTTTTATTCCTTTGCTCCTGAACCCTGAACACCACCTTCTATACCTAACCCACTAGCTGGATTCATTGTATGCAACTGATCTGAACAACCTCACAAAGTATGCAATGCCTAGGATGCGGTTGCCGCTGTGATTGCCTTTGTCACAGACTTTGCGGCATTGTCAGATTATACTTGCATTACCCACAGTCAGAATTGTAGGATTCGCTTGGAGTTGCCTATAATACACGGATATGATACCATGCGCATTTAACATTGACACAATATGTCTCTTAATACGGCAATAAGATTATTATACAAATAACATGACACTATATTTGCAAGATACCTACTAAATTTTTTTAAAAATATATAAAAATTCATAAAAGATAATAAATATATAAAAACAATTGTGCAAATCCAAATTAAAATCACATCTCTTGGATCCAAAATAAAAAATTATAAAGCATTGTCATCATAAATTACTTTCTATTATTTACATACATAAATAAACACAATCAGTACTACTTTTTTAGAATAACTCATAAATAAAGAGCACAATTTCGCTCTTTGTTTTATGTAGAGAGCATGTTTTTATGTTCCTATATTACACATATAAATGTTTCAACAGCTTGGATACTTCATCAACACGCATGGATACGTGAAACAAATAAAAACATTGGTACTTCATAGGTTTGGATACTTTATAGATCTGTACTGGACTAGACACGAATACATGAAGCAAATTATAGTATCAGTGCTTCTGGGAGATTGCAATTCATTTGATACTTATTAAGCGATTTATGTAATACAATAAACAATTCAAACTCAAACAACACTCAGCGGCCATTACGATTCACATCATGAAGCTTCTAAATCCTATCGTATTGTATGATAATAACTCCTATTCATCTATGCACTATACCTAACAACAACATTATGGATTTTACACTTTTTGAAAATGAGATTACCTCAAATTATAACACAATTACCAAAGTAGATTGTCTTGTTAGTTGGACAATTAGTCCAAACTACGTTGTGTATGCAACAACAACAACAAAATGACCTCTATGTGCATATGATAAACCTCTTTTAAGGGATCCCTTGATATATCTCAGATTTCTACCCATAACATCCAAATAACTATGATAAGGGGAATTACGAAACTGAATAACACTACTTACAACAAACAAAATATAAAATCCCTTCATGGTTAAGTCATTCAGTTCCCAATTATTCTTCAATATCCTCCAGTAGTAAATTAATATTTTGGGTCAACCAAAAAGTCAATTGGCTAGCAATGCAGCATGCCCGCCTATTCCAAAGTTCCTTTGAGATATACAAGTGCTTGCCTTTGGTAAGCTACCTTCATTTCAAAAAATACTACAACGATCCTAGCTTTTGATAATGTCACTTCATCAACATAAACAACCAAGTAAATACACTCGTAGATGAACATTTTAGAAGCAGCGGTCTATTTCACTGTGGGTCATACTCTACTCAATCTCCCAAACAAAGCATCGAGTAAAAACCATACAGGGTATGACAAGAAATCTTACAATACGAATATGTTAAACATCATGTCCTCCTAGACCACCTTGACCATGTCCTTCAGAACCAAGGAAGAAACTAAAGTTGACAGGAGCCAAACAACAGGCAGAGCCAAACAGCATCAAACAACACAGAGACAGCACCAAGCCCCCACAGAAACAACAAGAGAGAGCCCTTAAACAGAGAACCAAAGCCCAAACTATAACAAAATAAAAAGAGGCACCAACAAACCAGGCAAGGCAAGCAGCACAGGCTTCGAGAACCAAAAAGGCAGCGCATCAACAAACAGCTGCATGTGAGTATGAGACGGCTGAGCAAGCAACTGTGATATGGTATGGCCAGATAGAAAGACATGATACTAAAGAAGGTGAACTGTTCCACAATGGCAGAGGCTGAGAAGGTGAACTGAACTAAAGAAGCTATGGCACCAACACATGAATTGAAACAGAAATTAGGGACAAGGATTTCGAAGAAAACTTGATTGGGTGGTAGCTCCAAGCCCTATCATATATATATATATATATATGTGTGTGTGTGTGTATAGAGAGAGAGATTGTACAAAGCTTTTCGTTCTCTTTATCAATAATAATAATAATTATTTTTCATCTTTCTATACTCTTTCTCACAATTAGGGTAAGAATATTATAAGATCTACAGATATTCAGCTTAATTGCGTACAACAAAAAAGAAAACAATTACAATGAAGACAATCAAAGATTCCAGTCCATATTTCATACAATCTCAAACAATGTAAATCTCAATAATAAGTACTGCAAAAAATTAAATGTAAAAAAAAAGAGTCAAAGCCACTATGGGAGAAAGTTGGATTCTACACTCTACATGCACATGCTATCTCATCTAATCCTATACAGTGAATTCTACGAGCCCCCAGATCATTCACTTAAATCCTCCGCAAGGCAAACTGATATCCCAAATCAGAATATCAAGCGCTCGAAGAATCCATTACTCCAACAGAGAAATGGACTACAAGACTATAACCAGCCTTTTACTTCGGCAGAAAAAGGCATCCATGTATGTATGTACAACTTAAACGCATCTCAGAAATAGGAACACACGGAAACTCACTCGGCGACACCGAATCCGAAACACAGAATCAACAAACTAACAGTATTCACCATTATAACCTACATGACTCAATATAATTATCGAAGCCCGTAAAACGAAACAGATCTGCAACTCGATCTAAACATTACACAACAAAGTGGCTACAAAGGCATAAGAAGAGAAAGGAAGAAACGAACCTCTTATGGCGTTTGCCCTTTTTGGGACCGGAGGCCTCGAGCTTGGCAACGGGGCAGCCGCAGGGCGCCCGGAAGAGCAAGAGGGCGCGTCCGTTAGGGGGAGCCATCTTGCGGAGTTCAGAGCGGAGACACTCGTAATCGGGGTTGGCCTCGGTGCCGCCCTTCCAGGGCAGGCGGTCAATTTCGGCAGAGGCATCAGGGGAGGGAGCGGAGCCGAAGCGGTGAATCTGCAAATCGAACTCCATGGCCTTCTTGAGGCCCTTGCATCCGGAGCGCTGACAGCGGCGGGATCGGGGGCCGCAGCAGAAGTCGGCGGCGGCGAGGGAGATGGCGAAAAAGAGGAGGAAGGGGAGGAGGTAGGAGAGAGGGAGGGAGGGAAGGAGGAGGGAGAGGGAATGGAAGATGTATGAGAAATACGAGGAGAGGAGGAAGGCCCCTGAGAAGAGAACGAGGAGCAGGATTAGAAGGTCCAAGGTTGCCGAGGGAGAGTGCTTGCAGTTGCACACATTGTTGTGATTATGGTTATTGCTATGGCTATGGCTATGGCTATGGCTGTGGCTATGGTTATGGTTATGGCTATGGCTTTTGTTATTCACATTGCACTGAACCATCATCCCTCTGCTCATTCCCAATCCCACCTCCTCCGCTTCCTCTTGCACCATCTTCATCTTCGTCTTCATCTTCTTCTTTACCCCAACCCAACACTCTTCTTTTTTTTTCCCTCTTTTTTTTAGTACTCCAACCAACACCAAATTATATTATTAACTAATACTTTAATTCTCACCCATGTTTGAATGAAATATAAATTTCAAGATTAAAAAATCAAATTTCAAATAATACGTGTTAAGGGATTTCGTTATAAAATACTAGTTATGTAAACTTCTTAATAATATAAACTTACAAAAACATATAAAAATATTTTTCGATCAATTATCTGTGCCTTATATTGTAAACTAAGAAAATTAAATTGACGGGTTTGATCTGTTTGACCAATGATTTTTTATATCCAATTACGTGAAATACGTGCTAAAATCTTGCATCGTTGTTAATAATTCGTATAAAACACAATTATCCTTCAGACAGAGAACATACTTGGTCTTTTGTAAAAAAGATATTAAATTTGAATTTAAGTTTTAAATCAAACTCGATTATAAAAAATAAAAAGAAATTTAAACGTTGTTTCAATTGGGATATTTATAAACGATAAACATATGACATCACCTTCAAAGAAATGCTTTATTTTAAAGTTGAGGACCTACATAGAAGAGATAAAAACATCACAATTTATTTAGAAGAGACAAAAACATGAGATCACTTGCACTGTTTGATTTAAGTAGGGATCTTTTAAGAAATATCTATATTTTTTGTCAATGACCTTCATAAATAAGAGTAACAAAGGCTCTTCTCACGAGTTTTGATAACAATTTATTTTGGTATTTATGTGAATTAAATTCAACACATTTTCTCTAAGTTTATTCAATACTAATAAATGAAGGAATCTACTGTGTTTTAAGGCAGGCTCTTTCCGTTCATTTTATGAATTTTTGGAGCTCTGACAAAGTCTTCTTAAACAATCAAGTTATCGTCCTCCTCGTTAAAACGAAAATAAGATAAAAAAAGTGATAGTTGCTAATATAAAAATGATTAAAAAATTACTTGGAAAAAGGTCTGCATCAACGTTAGAAGTCAAAATAAAATTTGTAAGAAATTCTAAAACGTTCTTTAAATATATATACATAACTCAGCGAGGAAGAGCGGTTGAATGTAATGAGCTTGTCGAAAGTTTCAAAATTACTCAGCAGGGATTTTGTGAATTTGACGTGTGGATGAATGTTTTTGATTTGGTGTGCGCGGTGGCTATGAATGCAAAGGCACGTATGGTTCGGTCTTAATACGTGGCCATTGGTCCTGTATGATTCTCTGTCACACGTTTTTCATGAAGTTATGATGAAGAATAATCTTGGTGCATAGAGATGAAGATGATCAAGAAAAAGGAACTTAGAACATTCACCATTTTTTATCTTTATGATGGTTTTTGCCATTAACGACAAACAGTGGTAAGTAGTGAGCTGAGCGCCAACATATTTAAGTGTCGGCAAGTAAATCATACATAACATAGTGGTCTTCAATTTAGAAAGCAAGGGTGCAATGTGGTCGATCATAAACTACAAAATGTTATTTATATTTCACGGATTTAGATTCAGCAGTGTACATAATCAAACAAAAAAGATGAACTTTGAAAAATGCAAGAAACTGTATTACATCTCTCATGAAGGGGTGAATCTATACATATATCATGTATTGAAAGCAACACACAACATTCCCAACACGAAGACACAGAAGGTCATAACTTACAATAATATACCCAAACACCATCGAGAATGTCACAAAGTAGTGGTAGTTTACAATGAGATAACTATGCAAATTCACGATCAGGGAAGAGCAGAGGAGCCGCGAGAGTCCAGATATACAATGCAGCAGTGACCCACTCGGTGCCGATTCGAACCCACACTGAGGTCCAACCAACATCTATGAGATCTGATCTCTCCGATGTGCTGGTCCATCCAGAGAGAAGCATGGCTGAATACATGCTAGCCAGGGCAAATATTAGGTGGAAGAATGAATACGAATAGCTAACGGGTCGTGCTTCCTTCTCCTCCTTTGTCTTTCCTTCTTCTACTTCTTCAAGAAGTGGTTTACTCTCGCCTGAAATATGTAACATGCAAAAGGAGACATAACCAGGATCATAATTTTGTCAGAGAAAGTAACAGAGTATAAAGAGAGAAGCTCTCAGAACAGACATCATAAGATAAGAGATCATAAAGGATAGCAAACAAGTTTTATTACCAAATTTAGGTGATGATGGTGGTGATAAGAATGTCTTGGAAGATCCAGCACGAAGGGCGGAATACAGCACTGATAGCACTGTTGTTAGCATGCCCAGAACGAGGGTACCTGTGCTAACAGCTCTGGACTTGTTGAGACCATTGCATTCGTAGTCACGAGGTTCGCTAGAAAGACCCGTGTAGCACACATAAGCACAGTAAAGGGAAATCACAGATGCAGGCAACAAGCTTCCATTCACCTGTTTTTGCACTTAGGCTATTACTCATTTTTTCAATGATAAAAAAATAAATTAATCTCCAAATGCACATTGATGAAACCATAGACCACACTCCTTGTGCTATCAAATATAATTCCCGAGGCACCAAATAAAAATAAGAAAATAGAACAGCATTATTTAGACTAATTTTCTAATCTTATTATCTCAACCCAACTAACCAATCTTTCACACAAACAGACACCGAACCAGACTCAACGATAACGGGTATCAACTAGCATCCTCCATCATCAATAGGGAAATATTACTAGAGTTAGGGTATAGACAAATGAAAACTAAGACAAGTAATATAGAGTATACTAGCCTCCTTAAATAATATTAGAGGACAGAGAAAGAAATAAAATCTTCCTTATTTGTGGGTGAATAATAATATGACAACTAATGTTTCATCAGAAATCATTTTGCTCTACTTGGTAAGATAGATATGTTAACAAGGTATTACCTGCTGGAAATACCCTTGATTAAAACTCATTATATCTGCCATTTTTCAATTTTACATATCCTATCAAAAATCCTGAGAATTATTTGAAAGGAAAAAAGAGGGTTGAAGAGGGGAATGTTGAACAGTTAGATATTACCTTACAATCACTCCTGCAAATAAATATTGCCAGAAAAAAGGCACAAAGCCACAGATACATTTAAAAATGCATGCGCCCATAAAAGAGAAAGACATGTGGCATTCATTAAAAGAACTATGTTTCATACGATGCTTCTTTCATGACACTCGTCAACATTAAGATACATCTTCCAAATTTTTACCAGTGCATCATTGTTATATGTATAGTTTGCTTCGTAATTGTCAATTAACAACTCATTCAGAGAGCTAATAATTTCAATTACTAAGAGCATTTCTAGTCTTACCTTAGGATGTAAGGCGATAATGGCAAACACAAAAGCAAGAATCATGGTCATGACAAGGAAGAAGATGTTGATGCTACAATCATATCCAGAAGGGTTGAACCAAATGAAAAGGATTCCTGACACTGTAAATGCTGCAATGTAGCATCCGACTGATACTGCAAGTAAAGCAATATACCTAACCAACAAAAATTATTAGAGCGATGGAGAACATTAAAATTATGGAGACAGAAATTCAGCATACCATTTCTGTTCATCTTTCTCAACCCATGCATCATTCCAAGAGTGAGTAAAGTCAAGTAAGATTATCACTTGAATCAATAAAAACAAGCCAGCCCCAAATTTTGCTATAAATCCTGTAAATATTACAGATATGCTCATGTCAATTTTAAATTAGGCTTCCCATTAGGTGAACAAAATCTGAGAAAAGAACGCATTCAGAAGTCAGACCTCCCATGCAGTTCTATATAGGTACTATAAGCAATTAGACAGCAGAATAAATCATACTAACAAGAAGATGAAAACCTTTAACAAAACAGATTCCTATACATCCAATAGTAAAACCTGAAAATGAGGAGATGAGTTTGTTGCTATTAAAATGTTTACATTTGCCAAAATACAACTTGTAGCCCTTGGGCAATCCTCCCCTCCTAAGCTAACATTTGGGTTAGAGTTTGACTCAATCCATTTTCAGTGTAATGTTAAAATCTAACTAGTCTTGGTGTTGGGCCACCGGCCATGTCCAGTATTTAGGCATAAGGGCAAGAAAGGTTTTGAATAGCACTGCTACAGGGGAGTAATGATCTACCAGGGTTGTGGTAGCGGAGACATAGCACGTGGAAATAAAGGGAGACCCGATAAACTCAATAAAACTTGTTAGAATAAACCTTTAATAATCTCTAATGTAATCTTAGAAAGTAGACTTTAAGTCTAACTTAATCTCATAAGATGAGATTTACACCCATTTATATATTATAATTTAGTTATATCTCTCTCACTTATATATTATAATTTAGTTATATCTCTAATTGATGTGGGATCTCCAATAGCAACACACACACACATCTTATTCTCCTTGAAACAAACCGATTCTAAGCTAAGCTGATATGAACCTTTCTTTTTAAGTCCAGCGTCCACAATATACAAGGGGCAAAGGAACAAAGCTATGACCCAGAAGAAAATTAATTTGATTTAAAGGTGATATAAGTGTAAAACAATTTTGAGCTTGCATCAAATTATATGTTGCCATATAATATAACCAACTAGATATACCACGTAGTTGTTGACAAAGTTAGACTTATTAAATTAAGTGTCAAGATTGGTAGATAGGCTAAAAGAATTTTACATTTAGAATGCATCAAAATGAAACTCAGACAAAAATTGTGATAGGTGTTGGGAAAGATGGGGTTATAAACATCTGGAATTCAGTTTCAGGGTCATGAACCATTGCCAGAAAACCTCTTTAAGAACTACTTTTCAATTTAAAATATAATTTGCCTGAACTGAATAAATCTAATCAGACTACATATTCAATCACCAATGCCAATAAGAATTGACAGCAAGAAAGTAAAGCCTACAAAACATACCATATACTAATATTATGATATCGGGAAGGAAGAATGAAAGGACCAGAAGCAAAAGCCAGACCACTATCTTTGCAGTCCAACCACCATGGTGCCATGAATCACGCCTGTCATTCTGGTCTTTCACACCAATCATAATAAGGGCTAGGAAACCAAAGAACAAGAAATTTCCCAAGCTCACTCGAAGAACTGCTTGAACTTGATACCATTCGTCTGTGTGGGTATCGGATGCACCTATCCCTGTATTTAAGAGTTAACATACCACTACCACATTATAAAGGAAAAATATTCAATATTCATTCCACACACCATGTAGCTTTTTCTGGCAGAGTGTCAAAACTCAACACACCTTATAATCATAATGATAATGATAATAATAAAATTCTTCTTAAAATATTATCAAAACTAAACATACACTTCATATTTTTCTTTATGTTTCCATTTGACAAAAAATTCAACCTTTTATCTGATAACCTAAATCATACAAATAAACACGAGGAGAATGAGGCTGCCCACAAATACAAAATCAACCTCTCAATTAAGAAGGAGTACGTCTGCTAGCTACTCATTCACTAACAACCTCTTTCTTACACATCCTCTTTTAATGATAAAAAATTGTCAGAAACAACAACAATATCTTCTAACGCATTCTCTAATATTGATTAAAATTTATTAGGAACGAAAAAATCACAAGTGGGGAGTTCACTAAATATGAAGCGGAACCTAAAAAATTACGTGATTTCCATAAATTTAAGATAATGGTAGAGATTGTGTAAGAGAGTATATTGATATAATTTCTCCTCAACAGTATGCATTCCAATTCTGAAAAGGCTAGGGCATGAATATGAAGCAAGATTGATCCATTTAATCATTCTTGAACCGTGATGAACACAAATACCCCCAATGGGGAATTAAGATGAAAGTTGAAAGATTTATAAAGGGAATGGAAAGTACATGGGAACTTCTCCAAAAGGGGTGCCCCAACTTCTCTGAGGATCCAAGAAACGACGAGAGATGCACCGAAGAGACCGCAGTAACCGATTCTTGCAGATTTTTGGGAGATGCAAGATGCAGTAGAGGTACAGAGACCACAGGCCAGAGACGCGCAGCAAGAAAAACAACACGACATGATGACGACGACACGATGACTGTTTGTTGAGGCAGATAAATCCTCTTCTTCACGCTTTCTCTCTCCTTTCACAGACAGTGATGATAATTTCTGTTGGATTCAACGGACACTGTTTTTGTTCACAGTATAAAACATTTTATAAAACATAATTAAAATAACTTAATGTTAATTAACCTATATAGACTTTGTCCTTTTTTACTTATTTTCAACTGACCAAAGTTTATGTGAAAAAAAAAATCAACTTTTGATCCTGAAAAGACAAAAAACTAAAGTTATTAATTGCTTGTACTTTTTTAAGCTTTGAATAAAATTCACTCCAATACAAGTGACTGATCATAGTTAGATATAGAATATGTATAAATATGATTTAATGATAAATAGTGTGTGTGTCAATTCTTTTCTTTTGGGTTATAAAAGTCTTCAGTTCAAAGGATAATATAAAAAATAAACTAACAAATAAGTATACATCTAAGAAATTTCATCTTTTTCATCCGCGTAATTTGGATATTCGCTTTAAATAAAAACGTTTTAAGACAGACCACTTTTCATTACATTCTGCTGTGTTTTTCAGATTAAGCATTTAATTTCGTTATCTTTTACAGCATTATTACCTGAATAAAGTTTTCTTAATTTGATTGTACATCTTTATATTATATTAAAATAAAAATATTTTTGGTAAACTTTTCTTTTTCATCTAAAATGTTTCTAGTTCAATAGAAAAAAGAAGAAAGTTATGTTATACATTTGTTGTACTTTTTTTAGTTTTAATTGGCTTTATTAGGTGGACCTTTAAATATTTACGTATAAATTTGAATAAAGGTCATTAGAATGATGACACAGTTCCTTTCTTAAAATATTTTGTTTTCTCGTACAACAAACTTTTGACCATTTTAATATTTAGTATAAAAACATCTTACATTAACTAAAATATAACTATCTTAGTATATTATATTAGAATTGTCAAAATTGATAATCCGGCTCGATTCAGCTCAACTCATCATAAATTGATCAGTACATTATATTAGAACTGTCAAAATGGATAATCCGACTCGATTCAGCTTAACTCACCATGAGTTGATCACTTAGTGATCAATCCAACCCAGCTTACTTATTGTGAATAAAAAAAAATTCGAACCGAACCCACAACAAGTTGGTGGATTAAACAGATTAGCTCACGAACTTACTTAATTCAAAAAAAACAATTTTTTTTTATTTTTTTTCAGTCAAAACTAAATTATAATTCTAATTAAAATCTAAGTAAACTTTAATATAATCCAAATACAAACAAAAATCACAAAAATACAAATTATTTATGTGTTGGCTAAAAAAAACAACCTAACAATCTAACCTAACCCAAATGCAAAACCTAACTTAACAAAAAAACATTTGTGTGACTCTTTATTTGTAGATTTGTGAACTAACCCGAGTGAACCGAATTTTAGATGAACTGAGTCAAAAATCAATCCGTATTGAAATCTTGTAAAAAAATTTTAACTCAACCCGACTCAAACTCATGGTGGATCGAATTGACTTGGGAGTTCTAACTCATTTTCACAGCTTTAATATTAATGTATTATTTTAATCAATGACATTAAGCGAGATAATAATGTGAAAATTAGCAATATTTCATTATGTTCGATGGAAGAATTTTTAAGTGTTTTTTTTTTCTTTTATAAGTTGTATTAAATTTTGCATTGAAATTAAAATATTTTTTTAAATGTTACAAAACATAATTTTTATGTTTACATATTTCTCTTAACGTTTCTTTATAATTAAATTTAAAGATTTCTATAAATTTGGATATTTTTAATTGAATTTTTACTCGATTTTTTATTTAGCAAGCATTATTTTATTTTTTTTTGTATTTTTTAAATAAGTTTCTATCGTTTGATTTTTTCAGAGTGACTTAAATTGGTATTCTTTTTCATCGTCTTGTTTATTTATATATGCATATTAAAAAAATCTAAGATGTGATGTTGTTAATATAAAATGATAGTATGTTTAATAAATTTTATTAAAATATGTTAGGTAACGAGATTAGTATCTAACGACCCCAACTTAATACGTATAGCTATATTAGAAATTATTATTATTGATGTAATGGATAACCACGGATTTTTATCATTTAACTTATTTTTAATAAAACCAATAAAAATCATTTGTCAGAAACAGATAAAATAAACAATAAATTTTCAAAATCTATTCAACTAAAATTTCCGGGTAAACCTTTTTTTGCTGAGAAGTTAGTTTCTTGTTATTTGGACAAAAGGGTAGAAATGGGAAAGAATGAAAATGAAAGAGAAATTTCTAATTAATTTCATTGATGACATAAAATAAAATTAAATAGGTAATATAATAAATCACTAAAATATTTTGATTAAAATTTAATAAAAAATGAGTGTGAATTAAAATTGAAAATTTATTAATTATAAAATAAATATTTTATCAAATTAGAAATAATTAAAAATTATGCACAACTTTTTCTCACACAACAGTTTTTAAAAAAAATTATAATAACATTAATTCATAAGTTAATTGATTGAATTTAAATTTTTTTCATAAAATTAATCACTAAATATTAAAGTAATTTACTTTCAGAATATATAAACATTTAAATGAACTTTTTTATTTTATTTTTTGTTATCATATTTTTATTTTAATTATTTTTTATATTATATTAAAAACGTAATATTTATTATATTTGTCTACACATGAAGAACATGGGACTTTAGTATGGATCAATTTTGTAATTATTATCACTTTTTATTATTTATATTAGGAAGTATTTTACTTTATCTGAAACATAATTTGCTTGTACCAACGCTTTTGTTGGTTAGGACGATGTAATCATGTGCTGTCAGTACCGATAATAAGTTGAACAAAATGAATAAGACACTATTTTCGTATTTTCGTAAGTGTGTGATCCATTATTATATATCTCTTATAACAGTATCTTATGGATTCAATTAACCAAAACTTCAAATCAAAGATTATATACTCATTAAATTCTTCTAAATCCAATTTAAAATCAGAAACATTCCCTTTGAATTTATCAAAGTATTGCATGCCAAAAGCTCAATTGAAATTATTCTACATTAAAGTTAAAAACCACAAAATTAATTATTAAATAATTTCATCATAATATATATATATATATATATATATATATATATATATATATATATATATATATATATATATATTTAATTTTTTATTTATTTTTATTTAATAAATTT
>Ga0214545_1002531_pt1 | contig 35223 bp, 17 predicted proteins | sample CNSS4metaG_FD_160064 | JGI IMG/M metagenome (GOLD analysis project Ga0214545, IMG submission 160064) | Root nodule microbial communities from cowpea collected in UCLA plant growth center, Los Angeles, California, USA - CNSS4 | ecosystem: Host-associated > Plants > Roots > Nodule | place: USA...
ATCCAGGATGACCCAACCGATCATGCCAAACAAGAAATTCATTCTTATTTGTAAGCTTCTGGCTTACAATAACATGCGTCTCAATCGCATTAATATATGTGTAGTACAAGCCATAAGAGAAGGCTGACAATTAAGACCTGGATTTAATATGCATTATGAAATGAACAGTATAAAAATATATCCTCCTTTCCATTTTCTTCTTAAGATTGCATGTTATAAAATTTGTATTAACATAAAAGTGAGAAGTTTTTAAGGTAGTTTTAGAAATTATTAGAATATTTTCAAAAGTGATTGTCGCTCTAGTTTTCTTAAGAATAATAAAATGATAAATACTTAAAAATAATCATTAAATTAAGCAAAATTTAAAGAGATGCTGTTTTCAAATTTCATTTCACTTAAATGACAAAAATACCACTCGAGTGAGACTGTTATTGCTTTATTTATATAATTAAAAGTGTTTTTATTCTACAGATATAATAACTACTAAAAGTATATTATTTTTGCAACTATTTTTTTATATATTTTATTATAATTTTATTATTTATGGGTGATTATTGTTCTTACAAATAATTGTATTAAATTTTTTAATTATAGAAAAAACCGTAACACATAGTTGAGATAACATCCGTGTTTGTGTTTCCAATAATGATAAAATAATTTGAATTTTTAAATTTGTTCACACATGATTATATGCTAAAGTAACATGCTGCTCATCTTTTGATGGCTTATTTTTGTAACTAAATCATTGAGTAAATTATATGATAAGTAAAATGAAAACTATATAGCAGAGACATTAACGAGAAGCACAAGATGCAATGCATAACATTGTACTACTACATTTTAGTATTAATAAAGGGAGATTTTTAATGTAGTAATATTAAACGGATAAATTTATCTTTTCTTAAAGTTTTCCGGTTTCTTTTCTTTCATTTTTGAATTCAACAAAATTTGTAAACAATTACGTTTTTAAAATTTATTTATTTTATTTAAAATAGGTTTAATTACGTTTTAAATATATGATAAAGTTTAATATTTTAATTGACTTTCTATTCGGAAAATTCTATTTCATTGTATGTTCAAAATCTTTTTTATTTCTGAATAAATACTTTGCCAAATTAATTTTTATCGTCAATGGATGATATGATGGTTAATTATAACTTATTTCTATATCTTCTATTTTCAATTCACTAATAAACTAATTTTTTTGTCTTCAAAATAAAAATACAAGTTTTTTAATGAATTAAAATCAAACGAGAGAAAATTTAAAAGTAAAAAGTATATCTTAACAACTTAACAGATTTTTTTTTTTTAAAAAAAAAACTCCATTAAAAATATTTAAATTTATAAATTTTTTAAAACTTAGTTAAACCTTTAGACTATTAGTCTCCAATAGCAAATATTATTTTATAATAATTTAAAAAGGTAATTACAAGATAATATTTCAGTTTAGTTCTTGATATAAATAGTTTTAATTAGATTTTATTTATCTTTTTACTGAGCAGATTAGTATGCAATAAAATATTGAAATCCGTGTATGAATAAAATATAGACGATGGTGTTTAAGTTCCTGAATCATATATACTTTCTGTCAAAATTTATATAATGAAAAAGTTTCATAATTAAAAGGACAAAAGATAACTTTCAAATGGTTACTATAAAACAAATTTACCAACCATGCATTGAGTGTTTTCTGAGCTCCATAAACAGCTCATGGCTTACATTATGTGTCGTCTTCTATAACCAACGCTCATTGTTCTGCTCTATGGTTATAACTGTGATGTTTTTGAGACATTAATTAATGAGAACAGGAAAAGGGGCCAGAAGGTTCAAGAAGTTGACCCAAGTGGAAGTGGAAATTAGGTACATGGACACTAACTGGAGTGGAAATATTCTATCATTTTAACTTTTCGCCATTCTTATTATTATATGATTACAGAAGTTTGAATTATTGTTTGTTAAATTATTCGGTTGATTTATTGGTAACAGACAGAGAGAAAAATGACATGAAACAACTTTGGTGTCACCATTTTGGCCATTGTGTGTAACAAACACACCTTTGGTGAATATGAAAACTCCAAAAACATCGGTGGCCACTTTATTCTAGGCACCACCAACTATAGCTTCTATTGGCCCTTTTGGTTGTATACTAGTGTAACTAATTGCAGTTACAAACCAAATCTTTTCATATTTTGCATCATAATAAAATCTCACCAAAACATACTCTAGATAGATTTGAATTAACTAAAACAAGTGTGAATTTATTTTTTTACTTCTTTAAGCAAAGAATAAAGACTTAAGCAAACTAAAAGGAATTATTAATCAGAGAATAGAATTAAATTATCAGCAAATGTCAAAACGATCCTAAGAGAAAAAATCAAAGTTCAAAAAAATAAATGAAGTAGACTCTGTTTATAGAAATTGAAAAACAATACTTGAATTTCGTATAACCTCATAATTAACTATGAAATTACAAGAGAATCAACTCAAAAATATTTAACCTTTCATGCAGAAGACAAATAATTACAAAATAAAATAATATGGGATGTGTTGTGATGTGATCGAGAGGTGGTTGACTATTGATTCAATATTGATGAATGTTTATTAGGAACATTTGGTGAATTGAATCTCTTTCTTAAAGACTCAATCTTTTTTGAGTTTCATTCGATCAAAAGTAACCAATTCTATAGAGATTTCAACACAGTAGATGATGTCATACCTCAAGTCAAGGGATCTACAACCAAAGCTACGACTAGGAGGATATAAGAAGACTAGGTCTCCTTTGAACATGATAGGCCCAAGTTAAAGTTCATTTGGGCTAAGGAGGATGTGAATACCTTGTCTAGAACTTTGTAAATGTAAATATTATACTAGAGTTTATTTTTGGGCTTTGTATTTTGGGCCCGGTAGTATAAGGTTTTCTATGGGCCATGTATTTGGGCCTTTGTGAAGTTTGGGCTTGGAAATGAGTTTGGGCAAAAAAGGAGTGGGATTGGGAAGAGGAGACGTTTTAACCTAATTGGAGCGCTAGCTTAGAGAGCAAGCTAGGTTAAACTCCTCTCCTTATGCGCACACATGCATGGACAATGTGACTTGCTTATGTGGCAAATCACACTTCTAGCATGCAGTCTTTTTGGCTTTAAATTCAACTTTCTTGACCAAATTTGCCTCCCACTTTTGGAGATACCTAGCTCTCCTTTTCTCCTATAAATAGAACACCCTAGGCCATGTAAAATCATTCAAGAATATAATAAAGTTATGTTGTTGAGATGACTCTAAACTATTCTCCTTTTGTGAATCAACCTGGGTCAGAGTTTCCCTTTGTGACTTCCTCAAGCCTCATTCCTTGAGTGTTGGCCTAACCTCACTTGAGAGCTTCATCCCTTCACCATAACAAAACCTTCTCCTTTTTATTACTCCTTGTTTTTGTGCCTTCAACATCCATGGATTCATTTCACATATGCATAAGGCTTCATAGCTTGAAGATGGACTCATCATGTGGTGTCTAGAGCTTTAGTTGGTCACGCTTTAAGATATAAGTTCATATTCTTCCTTGTTTCTACAATTTTGTGTTATCTACTACTTGTTTTCTTGATTGTCTTGAGTTTTTACTAATTTAAATGTATTCCATTGTCTTCTTGTTTGGTGCATTTATTATAGTTCATCTTGAACCTTTCATTGTGTACTTTAAGGTGTTCTATATGTGTTAACTAATTGCTTCAATGTTTTATTGAGTCTTCTTTCATTTTTGTTCGGTGCAAATGCTTCTATTTTAAGTCATTTTGATTTTACGATCTTTACATGTTGTCCAGTAGTCTTGTTTAGCCCTTATATATCATAATTTCAAGTGTTGTTTGGTTGCTTTTGTTATCCTCTTGTTTTTGGTCTATGCGCATAATATGATGCTTGTGGTAAATTAAATTTCGCTCCTAATTGAACATCTCTTCTCTCTTGGAGTCTTGAAAGTGAACCTTCACATCTAGATAACATTGATGATCTTAATGTCTAGTAGGAATCTTCCTTGTTGCTTACTTAATCACCTAAAACATCATATTCTATTTGTCCTTTTGAGTGTTTTTCATTTTTAATTTTGAGTTCTTACTTGTTATTAGACCATTGCTAAGTTCTTATAGTTAGGCTTCTATTTTGTTTGTTTCAAGTTCATAATCTCTACTTTTCTTCTTTAAGTGCTTCTTGTTTTCTTCTTTAATTCACGTGCTGGAAAACTATTGAACAAAAGTGTAAAAAGAACAAAAGAAAGATAGATAAAAGTTTGACCAAAAAAGAAAAAGAAAAGAAAAATTGATTAAAAGTTGTGCATCATGATCACTACTACTACTTGAATTGGGGTGTTGAATTGTTTGAATTTTTTTAAGCTTCTTCTTCTTGCAATCTAAGCCTTCATATGTCTCAAATTTGAGCTAATTGAATGACCTAATGCATCGAAAGCATTCGCCCATTATGAGACTAGAAGCATTGTTTCAATTCTAGTTGATTTTTGGGTTTTGAAATCTACTCTAGTGTCATTCTTTAAGTGTTCTTTAATTTTTGCTTAGCCTTTTTTTTCTAGCCTTATTTTGTTGTTTAATTCGTCTTTCGTTATGTCATGTCATATAATTTCTCTCTTTGAGTTTAGCTTTCATTCACTTTAAGCTTTTCTTGTTTTATTTCCTTTGGCTTCTTTTGGTTTTGGTAAACATCTTAGTGTAAGACTCCCTTTTGAGGTGGACCAATATCTTGATATAGCATCTTAGGCGGTGGAAACCAAAGTGGAACTCCAAGCTTCAAAGAAAATTCACAAGAACAAATCAAACACTTGAGAGAGCCAAAAAAGGATGGAGCGCATACACTTGAAGGAGAAAATTGTATGGTTGTATTTGCTTTGAGTTGTAAATTGTTCTTCTTTTACTAGTGTATTTTCGGCCTAATTAAATGTCTTGGAGGAGCCTTAGGTGTTCTCTCATCTCTTAATTAGAACCTTATTCATATAGTACAAACATTTGTGGACGGTAAGTGTGTCTTGTAACAACAAGTCTCACCATTAGAACTTCTTAACTTAGGCTTTAAAGTTCTTGCTTTGTTTTAGTTATTTTAGTACCTTAGTGTGTCTCTTAATCTTTCACTTAATTTCATCTAAGAAGTTTTTTTACAAGAGTCTTTGAGTTCCTTTGGCTAAGAAAGACTTGGTACATAAGCAATCCAAGTAATTCACTTCTTTTTTCTGGAAGAGAACTCAAAAAGCTTGCTATCTACTTCTTCTTTGGAATTTCTTAGTTTTAACACATAAATATAAAAAATAGTTTAATCATGTCTAGGCAATATTATCTACATAGTGCAAGTGATCATAAGGAATCTATTCATAGTTTAAAACATGTTTCTCAACAACTCTAATCACTTAAACTATGTAAACAACAAAAGGCAAGACAAAAATTGAAAGATCAAATTGAAAGAGATGCCCAACTTGCCATCTTATAGGTGGAAAATAGAATATTAAGACAAAAGGATGAGAAAAATAAAAATAAGCTTAAATGTAAGAGTAACTCTAGTAGGGGGTCTAGAAGTAGTGAAACTATCTTTGAGGAAGAGGGAGGGTTAAGCTTAGGAGATTACTACCAACAACCTTCTCACATTAGGAGACAAAGAAGAGACCATATCCCTAAGGAGACTAGAGTTGACCTACCATATTTTCAAGGAAAGGATGATGTGAAAGCTTATTTGGATTGCGAAATGAAGGTGGAGCAACTTTTTTCTTGCCACCAAGTTAGGAAAGGAAAAAAAGTGCCTTTATTAACCTTTAGCTTTCAAGGGTATGCAATGTATTGGTGGACTTCCTTAGTCCAAGAGAGGCTTCATAGTAATGATCCTCCAATTGAGTATTGGAATGATCTTAAGTCAACCCTTAGGAGGAGGAACACTATTACAATAGAGAACTTATAAACAAATTCCAAAGGCTCCAACAAAGAAATATGTATGTAGAAGAATAAAGGTAGATAATGGAGTTACTTGTGATGAGGACAAGAATAATTGAAGAGCTGGCCATTACCATAGCTAGATTCTTAAGTGCCTTAAATCTTGATATAAGAGATAGAGTTAAGCTTTTCTACCTTACAGATATTTAAATGATTTAGTGCAAATGAGCATTAAGGTAGAACAACAAAATTTGATAAAATCTTTTTCAATAATAATCCAAGCTCAATCAAACGTTATGTGAAGAAATATTTTAAAAGAAAAGAAAAGAAAGAAGAGACACCTAGGAACTTAGCCAAGGAAAAGGAAAAAAATGGAATAACATCATCACACACTCGCTCTAGTGATATCAAATGCTTTAAATGTCTTGGTAGAGGTCATATAGCATATCAATGCCCCACCAAAAAGACCATGATTCTTAGGGGTGTTGAAAAATATAGCAGCCAAGATGAAAGTGATAGTAAGAGTGAAAGTGAGGGTTCTAATGGATCTAATAGTGAAGATGCTTACCCTTGTGATAGGGACCTTCTTATGGTGATAAGGATCTCCAACAATCAACCTAGTCCACAAGCACTAACAGAAAGAGAGAATATTTTTCACACAAGTTGCAAAGTTTTAGAAAATACTTATTCTCTCGTTATGGATAATGGATTGTGTTGTAACTACCGCAACACTAGGTTGGTTGATAAACTAGCATCGACTATCTTACCCATCTAAAACCTTATAAACTTCATTGGCTTACTGAAGATGGGGATTTAATAGTTAATCAACAAGTGAAGGTGAAGCTTTCCATAGGAAATATGAAGATAGTGTGTTATGTGATGTAGTACCTATAGATTCCTGTGGCATCTTATTGGGGAGACCTTGGCAATTTGATAAGAAAATCATTCACAATGGTCTCACCAACAAGATTACCTTCACTCACAAGGAAAAGAAATTGGTACTTCATCTTCTTTCACCATCTCAAATGGTAGAGGATCAAGTTCAAATGAGGAATAAGAGAAATGAAGGAAAAAAAAATGTCCAAGTCTACAAAATAAAGATGAATCTAATGTGTGGGAGCTTCGTGTTTCTTTCCCCAAGGTCATTCAGCGTGAGAACATTTTGACAAAAAAAAATCTTTAAAGATGGTATGCTGGGGTGGAAATTATGGAGAAAAGAATGATTTGAATGGGAGAAACCTGAGATGACTAAGTTGTTGTAGCATTTGGCCAATGTAGTTTAGATAAGGAAAGAGAAGATGAATAGGTGTGTCAAGATGACAAAACAAAGAAATATACACTAAAATCAACATACATAAAACTACAAATTGGAACACTAAGGAAGGATGCATATATGTATAAAAGCTTTTGGAAAACTAAGGCTTTACCATCAACTGAATTTTTTGCATGGAAAGTGTGTTGAATATGGCAGTTGATGATTAAATTTTTACTAACATTTATAACATATGATCTTAGCTTTATTGGAGTTTATTGGAGACTAGAGTTAGTATTTTAGCTAGAATCTGCTAAATTGGTATTATCTAAGCTTTAACCAAAATCAGTACGCACCAATAGAGATTTGATTTACTTATTTGAATTGATTTTTTTTTCAAACAATGTGCACAAACTAAACACAAACAAGTGATTATTCTCAATTGTGATATGTGATTTGTTTGTTTAATTTCTTAAGAAGAAAAAAAAAGCAATTAGAATATGAAGATACTATCATGACTTTCCTTTTAGGGCGTCTTAAGCCAAATGGGTGAAGATATGCGCCTGATAATAGAGATTATGCAAAATTGAGTGTTTACTAGTTTAAAGTTCCAAAGGTTATATCAAGAATTTAGGGCTACGGACAAAGAACCATTGACTCCACCATACACATTAGATTAGACGCCACACTTTCCTCTTTTTTAATACTTTTTCTTATCTCCCATATCTCCCATATGGAAGGCTAAGCCTTTCTAAATTGATTCTCTTATGAGCAATGAATTGTGAAGTTTTGTGCTAATCAAGTTCACTTATCTAATTACTTAACAAAGTGTGCTAATCAAGTTTTGTGTTCCGTCACGTTTTTGCTCTTAAATGATGCTTTAGAGAGTGAAAGGAGGAATGGGTATTTAAACTGCATTAGGCTTGAACTCCTAAGCGGTGTGAGACTATTGGGTGTGGTAGGAACATAAACCCTCTAGTTGAGGTCTCAAGGAAATGACGAATCATCCCCAATAGAAGACTTAAGAGACATGGTGGTTCATTGTAGAACCTCGTTATCAGACCACGATGGACATCAATGTTCCGATCCCAAGCTTGATGATAGAATCGTTGTCAATCACCATGCATCCATGGTATAGTTTGCTTTAGAGCTTGTGCTCTGTCACGGTTTTGCCTTAAAATGTGCCTCAGAGGGTGAAAGGGGAAGGAGTATTTAAACTGCCTTAAGCCTCGACTCCTGAACAACGTGGAACTATTGGGCGTGGTAGAAAAAATTGTAATTGAATTTTTTAGGAGACAACTTTGGATTTTTGAACTTTATATTCGATGATCTACTCCTATGATCTAGTCCTACATTCGACACTACTCTTTAATTTGATTGTGAAAACGATAACAGTAAGTAGCGACATGCAACAACCTTATTAAAACAGGAATGGATATTGTAAATAAAAAACGTGTCTTGTATGGAAGTGGGGCTGAATTAGTAACACGTCTATTTTTTACATGTAGGAGCACTCAAAATTTTTGGAGTATGTGTGATGACCGGGTTGGAATGAGTACTACTCACCATAACCAAGTTAGTAATCACTTCTATTCTATCAATTGGACTCATTGGAACATTTGGACTCATAGTAACAATATCATTTTTGGGAATCTAGTGTTTGACCCGGAGGAAGTTTTCACTATTGTTGAGATGAAAGTCTAGGCTGGGTCCATAAATAAATTCCCAAATACAAAATCACTTACTCTAACTAGTACTTTAGTTGAATCACGTGCATAAAATCTATATGTTATTAACCTATTCAGGTAGAGGGCTTCTCCCTGTACCTCCAAAGCTTTCTTTAGTACCCCTAAAATTTCTTTTAATTCCTCCTTTACCCTCCTCAGTAAAAAGTAAAATTTAATTTTCTCTCTCCTATATTTATTACAGCAACCCACATCCCTTCACCCTTAATATTCCATCCTCAATATTTTGACCAAGCCACAAGAGCTCTTTATTGTCCTTAACATCCAACAGCTCTTTATTCTCCACAACATCCATTATCTTTCTCTTTTATTCGCACAGCAGCAGCCTCCACTTCCAGATCCGGAGTGTAGTTGGTTTGTTTGCTTTACATCCTTTCAACCATGCTTTCCAGTTAACTCATTCTTGACCTATTTAATGACTTAATCATTTATATATTTTTTTGTTCAATTAATCCTTTTTGGATGTTTTATACTATGCAATTCGTTGAAAAGTGTTGTTTGAATCTTTTTCTGGATACTATGGATGTGGACTTTTGTCAATTTTTTCTTCTGAAAATGGCTATTATGGATGTCGACATCCGATTCAGGCAATTGCACTACGGATGTCGACATCCGAATCACGATTTTATTGTTTTACTTACGGGTGTCATTTGTGAACTATTGAGATCTGGTGTGAAAGGCCTTGTTACAGATCTCACATGTATTCTACAATGTTACAGATGTTGACATCCAGTTTAGGCTTTTTAATTGCGGATGTCGACATCCAGTTTCCCTTGTCTAATTTTTGTTTCCCTATTTTTTTAATTGCTTTGTTACGGATGTCAACATCCGATTTAAGTGATAGTATTGCAGATGTCAACATCTGGTACACCTCTTTGAAATCTTGGTTACATATGTCACGATTTTGGATGTAGCATTACGGATGTCATCTGTAAGATGAAATTTGGTTACAAATGTTTAACTTATTAAGAAATCACAACAAATCCAAAACAACACCACAAGGAGTAATAATGCGTGTATAATGGGATCGGATTTTCAAAGCCAAGAATTTTCTGCAGCACACGTTCCAGTGATAAGAATCAATGGATAAAAATCAAACTATTCAACTTAAAAAGCGTTTGTAGAATCCACCATTAGCAATTTCTGATATATGAATATGAAGTATAAATGGAGGGAATTTTCGAATTTATATATGGTATGAATGCTATGAGATTGTTTTGAAAGTGTGACATGATGAAAAGTCAAAATTAAGTTGACTTTTCAATCCCATCCAATCTTTCTTCCCATCCAATCTTCAATTTTGACTTAAAATAAATTTTTAATAATTTGTATATTTTTTAATGTAATAAATGATGATTTTTTTTGAAAAGAATTAATTTTATAAAAGTATTGAATTATTAACTAGATGTGGACATCCGATTTATTTCACGCTGAAAGAAAAAAAGGGGTACAGGAGAAATGTTCAAATCAGAATTATTCTCAACTTACAATTACAACTACCATAGACATTAACTAGCTTTAAGGGGCATCGACAACATCATGCACAAATTTAACTAATTATTGTCCCGATCAAGATTTAAATGATGTGCTGCCTAAGGAAAAACTGTCGAAATCAGTTTTCAAGTTACATCTTACAAACAATTTAACAAACTAAATACTCTGGAAACTACGAACCAGATCATATACCCCTGCCCTCCCTCTCTGGTGGTACAAAACTGTGTAACCAAGACACAACCTATCAACTTGAATTATAGAAATTGGAAAACTGTGGCGACGAGCACAAGGGTAACACAATTTAAAATAGGCGAACCAGATGTCGACATCCATAATCAACGCATTTGGACATAGGGGAACCTGATGTCGATATTCGCAATTGAAATTTATAAACCGGATGTCGTCATCCGTAATATGACAGTCAACAAAGTGACATCTATAACATTGCATCTCAGCACTAAAAATACATGAAACAGATGTCGACATCCACAACTCAAAAGTCTAAATCGGATGTCAACATCTGTAATGCACCAGTTAAACATCTTTTCAGCCATCACAATAAAAAAACGTAAAACGGATGTCGACATCCAATGTAAAAATGGAGGTTGCGGCTACTACTGTGCGTGAATAGAAGACACAAATGTGGAGAACAGAGGTGATGCCGCTGGAAGGGGCCTAGGTCAAATTAAGGGTTTCAATATTTGGGAGTGCAGGGGTGGCTCGTATAATAAATAGAGGAGAGAGAATTACTTACTTTTTTTACTCTTTACTGTGAGTGCAAAGGGAAATTAAAAGTCTTTTTAGAAGTACAGAATAAACATTTGGAGGTGGTGGGAGAAGCCCCCTTCAGGTAGGTCTGCCTGCAGTCTATCTACTCAAACAGGTTGGTCAGGAAGGTTGAATTAGGTAGGGAAGTAGGACGTTATAAGTACATCAACAGAATAATTGTTTCACTCTAGTAGGTATACACGGATATAGTGGCTTTCTAAATACAAAGTTAAAGGCTAAAATTGGATGACTAGAGTTATTACCTGTGAGAGGTTACAGGTTGGATTCCCACTAGGTTTAATCTAGTCGGTTTGAACATCATAACGAATGGAGGTCCTAAGCTATTTTGGAGTAAAACACCTTTAATCTAACAAATCTCAGATTGTCTAGTCAAGATCCTTTTCTTGCAGTATTATAGAAAGGATCGTGTGCAACCGCATATATGCCATAAAGCAACAAAATAGCACAAATTTGCCAAACTTGGAATTCAATCAGATTCAGACAGAGGAATCAAAAACTGATTTGATAATGAAATGGATACCCTCAAGAATTCATAGAGGAGAAGTATGCAGGACGCGCAACACAAAATGGTGATTATATTGAATATACCCAAAGTTAAAACATGGGTTAAGAAATGCACCCACAAACAAAAATATTTAATCTCACCACCTCTTCCAATACTTAAACTTCATCTGGTGACATATTTTGTATTCAAGGATTTCTTAACACTGACCAATATGCTGAAAAAGCTATCAGCATTACATGCAATAAAGGAGAAAAAGAAAGTGTTGCTTTCTCAAAGACACGAGCACTTCCGATCATCCTTTTCTTTTATTTTCTACAGAACACCGGGTAAATATTGATCAATAATATTACATTAAATTTAAACATTAGTTATCAAGATTAAAACCTAAGTTACGTCATTTTTTTAATACTAAGTTACAAATTTTGACGATAATGGTGTCTTGGAGCCTGTTGATGTGTACAAGTAAATGAAGAAAAGATCTGTTGTGCATCCTCTCTAAAATTCCAACTTTAGAGCTTTCACAAACGCTTTCAAAAAATTTACACGAAATCATTACCGAAGCTATGGAACAATCTTCAATAGGAAAAGGTATATATATTGGAAAAGGAAAATTTGGTTAGAAAATCAGCAAGTTCGTGACAGGAGAACAGCAACTAAGATCAGGAGCCTCAAACCTTTGTCAACTTAATCCTTCTATGTTGTTATTGTAATCAGTCAGTGTTTCTTTAGCTGTCCTCCATCGGAAGAACTAATTCTGCTCAACATTGGCCCAACTTTTCTCTATGTACAGTGTTGTTGTCTGTTATTGCTATACTATCATCCTGAAAATACTTGTGTCCTCATTCTTTATCTTTCCTGGAAGTTACTTTTGAGAGGATCTCCTCAAAAATTCTGAAACCAACTTTGAGAACGAAGAAGAACTGTTCTGCAGCAATTTAGTAGGGTCATCGTACTCTGCAATTGTGCCTGTACACAACAAAATGGTAGTACTTGTCAGCAACTCAAAAGGGTGAAATAATGTTACGATAAAGCTTTTCCATGGGAAAAGCTTTTCCGTCCTTTTGGTATGATCACATATATTAAGTACATGCTTAGTGTGCAAGTGAAAGTAATACCTTCATCAAGGACCAAAACTAAATCATTATCAATAACTGTTGGAATTCTATGTGCTACTGTAATGACTGTACATCCACTTGTTTCTTCCCTAATTGTCTTCTGAATTAAATTGTCAGTTGCCGTGTCAATGGATGCCGTAGCTTCATCCAGTACCAAAATTCTTCTTTTCTTCAGTAGTAACCTAGCAAGGCAAACAAGCTGCCTTTGTCCAACACTCCAATTTTCTCCATTCTCCGCCACTAAATCAGTCAAAGAACATTTCGTATCAATGGCAGTATTCGGGAGTAAAAAGTACCCAACTGTGAAGTGGGACAGTTAGTGAAGTTACACTGCTCAATGGTGCAACTTTTTAAACAGAAATAACTATACCTGGTGCATCAAGAAGTCTTGGATCCCGCCTTACTATTTCAGCAAGATGGCACTTTCTGAGAACCTGAAAAGAGCAGTTCTTTCAGTAATAATATAAAAACATTGGCATTTTCAAGACAGTGTATGAAGTGCTAATGCTAACCTCCCAAAGTTCTTGATCTGCATGTTGTTCTAGAGGATCCAAGTTAGTCCTTACAGTACCTAGAAACAAGGTTGGATCTTGAGGAATTATACCAAGCTTAGATCTTAAATCTTGCAAACCAATCTTGGAAATATCCACACCATCAATTAGTATACTTCCTTCCAAAGGCTCCACCACTCGAAAGAGGGCTTGCAAAAGAGTAGATTTTCCACTCCCTGTCCTGCCTACTATACCAATTTTCTTTTGTCCTGGGAAGACACAAGTGACGCCTTTGAGTACCATAGGAGCAGCAGGATCATACCGTATATGAAGGTTATGTAGTTCAACATTTCCTTCCTTTGGCCAATCTTGTTCAGGCCTGCAATCTTTAATAATTAAGGGTGCTTCACTTGGTATGTTAGAGAACTGCAATATTCTCTCAACTGATATCATTTTGTTCTCAACATTGCAAAGGTTCCATATCACCCAAGCCTGGAGCACATTCAAGTTCAAACCGTAAGTGGCTACCAGACCCGCCAAGCCTGAAATCAGAAGAAGAGACTAAGCATTTCTATATAATTACCTATGGATCTAATCTTAATTATTTCATTTACTTTTTAACAAGTATCTGAGTATGAAGTACAAAGATTGATGAGAGATATGAGAGAAACATATGTCAATAACCGAGTACTGCCATATAAATCAATCAGAAAGAACCTCTAGTACGTGAGTAAAACCGCATCACAGTACACCCAAAAGGATCTAACACAAACAAGCTAAATTTCTGAAAATTTAGTTTTCTTTGTGGTGGTAAAGTTGTAGCCGAGGTTAATAAATAACATGTAAGTGTTCCTCTTCAGAGCATGCAAATAACTGCTTCTAAGATGAATAGAAGAAGAGAGGGCTTACTTGGATCAATGGTAGACCTTGGAAGAGTAACCAAGATGACCAGAACGAAATAAAAGACCAAATTGAAGAGGAAATTGATTCGTACAGACAACCATTCCATGGTGCCGAAATTGTAAAAGGCTACCCGAGAATAGTCGTCTATTAGAACGTTAACCTTGGTCAAGAATAGTTGCTCTTGATTGAAACAGCGGATTGTGGCAGCCCCAGCAATTGATTCTGAGAAGTGATGTAAGATAGGAGCCTTTCGAATCCCAACCATCCGGGCCAGTTCCCTGGCTGTTGTGATGTAATAAGACTGCAAAAGTAAGTAACTTTTTTAGTTGGCACATGAAAAGATTTGACAAGATGAGGGTTCATCATGACAAGAGATCACAATAAAATCTATATCAGTTCATGCTGAAAAATGTTTGATAGGAAAATTATATGATTCAATTTGTGTACATTGTCAAAGATTGATATATGTCTTACCTGATACCAGATGGAAATAGCAAGAACCACAAAAAAGAGGAGAATGACTTGCCAGGCAACTTGGGACATTAGTACAATGATACTCAATAACTGTATCAGTGCAAATACTAGTCCAGCTAATCTGTATGGTATGTCTGTGTCAACTGTACTTTGATCTGTTGATGACTGTAATAATCACAAAGAGAACGGTTGGAATATGATTGAAGCTTGTATTAATCATAAGATAAGAAAAATCAATGAAGTAGGAAATAATTGTGAAACTTACCCTACTCAGAATTCGGCTTGAAGGTGTGGTGTCAAAAAATGAAACAGGTGCCCGGAAAACTGATGTGATCATTCCGTGAAAAAGGCGTTGAGCAGTTTCCACAGCAACAGCTGCCATTAAAACAGTCCTTCCCAGTATGAAGATGGTGCCCCCAGAAGATAAAAGAATAAATATTTTCATTAGCTTCTTGTTGTCGACCTTGCCCTTCTGCTCTGTGGCCCATGACATCCAATAATTGCTTCCAATTTGCATTACTTGAAAGAGGATCTGGCAGAGAAGAATAACCGGAACCAGTGCTCCTTTATAAGCAGATGTGACAAAAGTTGAGTAAACACTCCATTTTACTCGACCCGTCTCTCTCTCCTCTTCTTTGTTTCTCTTCCAATTTTCCATGATATCTTGAATATTTTCTCGAGTAACTTCAATTTGATTTTTTGGGCAGGGTCTGTAGCTAGCAAAATCATCTTCTTGGCTTGGGTTTATTTGATGTACTGTTTCTTGGTGAGCAGCCATTTGTTGAACAAGTTCAGAGTTGGGACATGCTATAAGATCTTTATACCTTCCTGACTCCACTATTTTTCCATCTTTCATCACCTGCCAAAAATTATGTTAACAGTGAAGGATAAAAAACTTGTGAAGTAAAATCCACATCTAAAGAGGAGAGTGTTCAAGAGCTTACCAAAATGAGGTCTGCAGATTCCAAGAATTCCAGTTGATGGGTTGCATAAACAACCGTTTTGTCGTATAAAAGTTTCATGAGACATTTCTGCACAGGATTTCGAATTAAAGGTGATGTTCATTGAAGACAAAAATAAACATTGCATCAGACGGTACATAAGTGAACAACGCATATATTCTAATCATTACCACTTTACCTTAAACAAATGAGTTCCGGTATGAGCATCAACAGCACTAAAAGGATCATCAAGGAAATAAATATCTGAATTATTATAAACAGCCCTTGCCAATTGAACCCGCTGTTTCTGCCCACCACTCAAGTTAATGCCCCTCTCCTCCACCAGGTTCAAATCTCCATCACCCCACATGTTGATGTCCTGCTTCAAAGCACAGCCATCCAAAACATCTTCATAAAACTCTTTGTTCATTTGCTTGCCAAACAATATATTCTCTCTTACGGTTCCAGACTGAATCCAAGGACTTTGGGGTACATAACTTCTAGTCCCATAAACTTTGGTTAGAGCCCCAGATACTAATGGAATCTCCCCAAGAATACAGCAAAGCAAGCTTGATTTACCAGACCCCACTGACCCACAAACTGCTACCTTCTGACCTTTCTTTATCACTAACTTTCTTGTAATTTGAATTGTTGGTTTCTTGTGGGTTTGATCGTGTGTTTCCCATGCGTATTCCCCCGGGTTAATTTCAATAGCAACTGATGAATTTTTTGAAGTGTGCCTATTTATGAACTGGGTTTGGTCTTCTTCATCGAGGAAATCCTGGATTCGATCAAGGGAAACTTTTGTTTGAATGATCATGGAGATAAGTTCAGGTAAGTTATAGATTGGTTCTTGCAAAATACGAAAAGTTGCTAAAGCTGAGAGTACTGTAGCGGCTGTAAGTTCTGTTTTCACCAGCATACAAGCACCAAAGGTGACAACAGAAACTAAAGTTGGTGATGTCCAGAATAGTGTTGCTACTGCTGAGCATGTGTAGAGGTATTTCTGCAGCCACCCCCTCTCAGTTTCCCTAAGTTGGAGGAGTTTCTGCAAGAATGAGGTCTCCCAAGAATGCAATTTTAAAATTCTTATGTTCTTCATGGTCTCTGATGTCATTTTTATTCTTGAGTCCTTAGCTTCCATGATTTTTGAGTGCAAACTTTCTTGCCTATTGGCCAAAGGTGTGTTACACACCATGACCAAAATGGTGACACCAAATGCAGCAAAAGAAGGGGTATAACCCAGATTGATGTACAAGATTATCAAGGCCAAAATGACCTGAACTGGAAGCAACCAAACTCCATGAATGTACCAGCAGAAGTCCCCAATTCTTTCAACATCAACATTAATCAGATTGATGATTTTACCTTGCGTTGCTCCAGCACACTTCATCGTTAGGGAGTGGCTATAAATTAGAGACATAAGAGCTGCACGCACCCGGATTCCAATTCGTTGAGCCCCGAAGTACCATTGTCTTTGACTCAGTGACTCCACGGTCTTTGCAAGGAAGAAAACAAATGCTAGAACCAATCCATATCGGACGCTTGAATCACCATTATTGCCCAATAAAAAATTCACAAAATTTGTGATCAACAAGGGCCCTATATAAGAGGCACCTGTGTTAACACCTACAATACAAGTGTAAACAAAGCATAAAAAATTAGCATAACCAGTGTATGAAGGACTTTGATTAAAGGTGCACAAAAAACCAAAGAGGAACAGTAGCAGTGACACTGAATAAAATATAAAATATACCAGCTAAAACTGCATTTAAGGCCAAAGACTTCCATATAGAATCGGCTATAGCTTTTGCCAAGGAGCCCTCTCCGAGTTTCTGTTTCCGAAGTGACCCTTCCAACATGGAAGAAGCACTTTCCGCCGATTCAGAACAAGGAACCGGAGGAATATGAGAAAGTTCAAGCTTTTTAACCCGACCCGTTTTGAAAATGGGGTTCAACCAATGGAAGATAAGCTTGTTCCACACACTTGCATTAGTGAAGGCCTCTTCATCGTGTTCCTCCATGGAACACTCCTCCTCAATCTGAAGCAACCCCTCTTCCATATCACTGCGCTCCCTTCTACACACATTAAAACAAAGAACCACCAACAAAGGCAAGGAAAACGAAGCAACTAAGTTATCCTCTGACAAGAAAAACCACAAGTCCAACGCTTCCAAATCTTTCACTACCCTTACAGACAGAGAGAGCACATCCACGAGAGAAGAGAAAATCCACCACAGTATGAGCACAAGAGGGAATCTTTTATTCTCCCTCACTCTGGTCCTCACTGAATAAAACGAAACCACAGTGGCCAAAACCCAAGTGAGTGTCAACGAAACAGAGTAAAATCCTATTACTCTCGTGGAGGTGTATTGGTGAAAAACAAGAACCATGTTCATAAGAGATACAACAGCACAGGATAGAAGAGTGAACGCAGGCAAAAGCATTGGTCCCCGTTTGAAAGAGCCATCAGGAACACGGGTGCGCTTGCTTTGTCTCAAGCTATCCACCAAAACCCATATCAAAATGGCGTAAAGGAATGCCACATTGAGTGTTCCCAGCACAGCATCCAACACGACCATGGTTGGGAGTGAAAGTGCAACGAAGAGAAAAGGCAGAATCTGTAGAATGCAGAGAATGCAGGGAATGCAGAGAATGCGTTATGTTATTCATATACCCGAATGGAAAGAGAAGAGAAGGGAGAAAAGGAAAACCGAAAAAGAAAAGAAAAGCATAATGGGTTGAAAAAGAAAAAAGTGTTGGCACACCTTGGTGTGGAAATAGGAAGGAAGCGAAAGGAGAATTTACAAGTGTTGAAGATGATTGACGGTAGTCGGTAGTAGGATACTGACAGATAGGATTATGATAAACTAGAGGATGGAGTATATATGGAACACACCACACACATGGCAAAGAATCACAATTATGAACCAATATTTTCACTATATTTCTTTCTTTTCTAAATCAAAATTATATGTTAACTAATTATTTAATTCAAAACAATTTTATCAAATCGGTTTCCCTAATTAGATTGCATTATTAACTTTTTGTTTCCAACGTCCGTTTGGTGGTTCTGCTTTACTGTAGTTTGTTAGTCCCATTATTTGGACAGCCAATAAATTTTTGCACCCACATTATATTTATTATTTTATTCAATAATATCTTTTTTTCATAAATATAAAAATTAACCTTTTTAATACTAAAAAAGGATTATCAAATGCATCTTATTTAGAAAAACATTTTCCTTTATCTTTTAGCCATAAATATGGTCACAGATTATGGTTACAAAGGTTAAAAAAAATATAGTTTTCTTTTTATAAATTTGTATTTTGTAGATGGCTCAAGTCACTGTCTCAATCACTGGAATCTTTGACGACCAAACTTTGATGAGAGATTTTTGTGTACGTATGTATGTATTACGCATGTAGCTGGAGCTAATAAGTCAACTAATAATATAAAATATGTACAATTTGAATAATTTGTGAAATATTATTGAAAAGAAAGGTATAGTCTTAGACAGTAATTGATTGTATATGTAGTCTTAAAAGTAATCATTACGTGATTCATTTAGGTTTTTATAGACATATCAAACTGAGCCAACATATATTGGCTCAACACGAGTCGGGTTAAAAATGAGTAAATTTAATCCGGCTTATTTTTTGATGAATCAGAAATTTTGTAATCCAATTCAACCTATCATGGGTTTGTGGGTTAAATGGGTAACTCACCTAAATTTTTTTTTTTTTTAGTATTCAAATATTTAAATAAATTTTTAAATAACCCATGAGATAACAATCATAGTAAAATTAAGAACCAATGTTTTGATCATGCTCACCACCAATATGTGAAGAATTATTTCCAAGAAAGTATCCATTAGTCTAAGAAAGCATGACTAATATTACAAATTTTCTGTCATGCTATTCGACAAAATATAAATAAAAAAACTATGCATTATTTTCATGCTAATTTATAAAAAATTGTTTATAAGACGGTTACTTGAGTAATTTACTATAAAGATTATAGTTAAAGATTAAGGTATCAACATATATATATATATATATATATATATATATATATATATATATATATAACTTGACAATAAAATTAATTAAACATTCAACTATTCAAATATAATTAAGTAACATTCTAGCATTTAAAAATGTGAAATTTGTGAACAAATATAATAGGAGTAGTAAATAATTATTAAAAAAATTTTAAAAAAAATTTTAAAAAAATTATAAAAAAATGTTGGTGGGTTAAGTGGGTCAACCCTCAATCCGGTTCGAACCTGTTTAACTCATGGGTTAAGTGAACCGGATTGAGTTCAACCCACTTTTGAAAAAATTGAATTTTTCTCAACCCAACACAACTCAAACCTGTGATGAACTAGGTTGGCTTGACATCTCTGGGTTTTTAATAATAAAAATTTATTACAGATCCTTTTAGTATTTAATAATAAATAGATAAATATCTTTTAGGATTTTATACTAGAATTAAATATTCTATTCACAATTGTCAAAGAATATATTTCCCCAGCGGAATCACACTATATCAGTCTATTAACTTCTTTCCACCAAAATGCAAAGATTTAATTCTTTTGTTAATGTTATTTACGAGAATAAATTATCATATTTAATTATGCTGATTAAAATGTACATAAGTACATGCAATGATTGGGTTTAATGCATTATATCACTATTTAGCAAAAACAGTCAAATTCAATAAATTTGATTAAGGTTTTTTAATTTGTTTAATTTTTAAATGTTTTGTTTAAATAAAGTAAATCAAATTCATTATATTTTAAAATTTTATTTAAATAGTGTATCTCCATCTCCATTATTGCTAAATACAAAATATAATTTTAATATTAGTAATTAATAGAATCACGTAACTGAAAACAAAAGGAAAGTTAATTACAAAATTAGATATTTGAATGAAGTTTTAAAAGTGAGTTGGAAAATTTCCTAAATAAGTGTTCTTAGTATTGTCTAATTATTGTTTTATTGAAAAGATCATAAAAGCTTTCTAAAATTATTTAATCATAAATAATATATATATATATATATATATATATATATATATATATATTATATATAAAAAAAAAAGAGTTATAATATACAAAAAATTATTAAAAAAATTCTTACTAAATGCATTTACGTCTGATGCTTATAAATTATATATATATAATAGAAAGGGATTACTAATTTAATATAAAAAATAAAGAGTTATAATATACAAACAATTATTAAAAAATTATTTTTACTATTATTTAGTGTTTTTATGTATTTACGTCTTATGTTTATAAGTCAAGCATAAATTTGTTTAAAAGAAAATTTAACTTATTTTTTTCTTTTACTTCTTTTACTATTTGAACAATTTTTTTACTAGGCGAACAAACTTTCGATTAAACGAATAAAACCTTTGACGTCGACTAGTATTGTATGCATGATAGTGATTGTTATGTGTCTAAAGATTATTGTTTGTCATTATTGTCTGTATTTCACCAAGAAACTTTTTTCACCCTAAATATTTTCGACATTGAGATTGATTTTTTCCTCTTCTCCCTTTACTAATTGGCATATCTATGACTTTTTTGCTTAGCCATAGTAGATTTTCTTAACCTATATAATTTTGTAAAGTCCACTAAAAATATGTAAAAAATGACTTTTTACTCAATTTTTTATGGTAACTTTTATTAGATTGTATTGGAATGTAAAGTGTTGAAATGTGACATATTAGTCATAGATTTAGTAGTTAAAAACTTTAAATGATTATAACTTTTTGGATGAAAACGTTCTAAAAATGAAAGTTGGTTGAAATTGGATGAGGAATGTGGTGACCAATAACCATAGGGGATTGAGGGTCTTAAATTTTAAAATTTTCATCATTTACTATATGTTTTTTATTTTCTTAGTAATTTTTGCCTATATTTCTATACTTTACAAATCTATTTGATATACTCATAATACTTCAAACATTTGTGTGGTGTTTTCTTATATTATATAGAGATTTATCATATTTTCAGAGAACTTAAATTTTAGCTTAAAATAAAGAAAAGACAAGCAAAATAAATTTACATATGTTATATATGTACTAGACATATATTTATGCCTGGTAGTTTGTCAAACATAAAATTTACATCTCCCACAATTACGTCTAACCTAAATTAAACGTAAAAATCCTAAAATATCATATGTAAAAGGTTCTTTTTTTTTGTGTGTGTTAGTTTGATTGAAATTATTTTCATTGATCATAAATTATTTTTTACTAATATCAACTAAGATTAATTTGTTGAAAATCTTTAATTGATTTTTCCACCAACTTTTTTTTAAAATTAATATGTAAACTAAAAATCGAAGGTTGTTGAAAACCAAAGTTGAATATTTTTCCTAATCAACATTTAAAAAAGTCTTGCTACACTTTAAACAAAAAAAGGTAACACCAATAATATCAATAAAAAAATATTTATGAAAAACAATATAAAATATTTATTAGATAAAGAGGAATAAAATATTTATACGAATATAGATAAGTTATTAGATAAAGAGGAATAAAATAACAATATAGTTAAAATTATACGAATATAGATAAGTTATTACAAAGTGGACTTAACATATTTTTCAAAATTCTAAAAATTTAATTTGGTGTTGCTTTGTAATTATGTATTAAGTAAATGATCAATTTAATTTTTTAAATTGTAATTTGTATTCATATGAGTCTTTAAGAAGACAATTCCTAAAAATTGGAGAGTTTATTTTATCCTAAAAACTTAAAATAGTAAATTAAAATGGAAAAGATTGACATTTATTTAAGCATTTCTTAGTTTTAAGGATTAATATAATAGTAACATAGCATTTGAAAGGGTTAAATTAACTCTTTAAAGTTATATTTTAAAAGGAATATATTTTACATTTGTTTTAGCTCAAAGTTCGTTAATATAATATACTTAGAGTAAATCATGATATTTAAGTTATGGTTCATTTTTTGTAGTTGGGATTGAAAGATTAGTATTATGTAAGAATGGAAAAAAAGGACTCAAAAAACGAGATTGAAATATTGATGTTGTTTGTAGGAATGGGAGAAAAGAAAGGCAAAAAGAGGAAGTTCTTATTTTATGTGATAATAGAAAAGAAACTTTAAAGATGAATCATCTTTCTTCTTAATCTTTAATTGAAAGATCTATTTTTCTAAATTTAATAATCTCACATTTACTTATAAGTTGAGACAATCTTTTAAGAAAATATTAAGAGAAATCTCCTAAAAAGTTCTATCTTAAAATACTTAAATTTTAATAGTATTATATTAAAAAAAAATATTAAAGTTCATTCTAGGGTTTTTCTTCAAAGATGGATAAGAATAGAAAAGTGATCAGAAAATGGTATGATGGATATATACATTGAATGACGGGTTGGTCTTATTGTGGATGAATGATGAACGGAAAGTGGAAAGGAAGATATATACCAAAAGAAGTTGACTCCACCTCCATTCTATTTTCCATGCGTCGGTCAATTTCCTCCCTCTTTGGAAGGTTGTTGGAAAATCAAAACAAAGAAGTAAAATTAAAATTTTTCTTATGAAAAGTCAATCCCGACTTGTTATAGACTAATCAATTATTTAAGGAAATATCGATAAATATAAAATAATTCTGACAATGAAGGATTTGTTTATTCTATAAATTTCAATGATAAAATAAATTAAATAGTTCATAAAATATCTATTACTTCAAAATTATTCAACTTTTTTTACGACGCTCAACGTGGTATCTGATAGTCGAAATCTTTACTATTTTTGAAAATGAACAAAAGATATCAAAATGGTCAACAACATGCAAGGTCACTAACAGAGGATTATTAATAAAAACTAAATCTTTACGGCCAACCTTCTTCGGACTCATCAATTTTAATGATTGCAGCGTCTATTATCGATTCTTATCAAAGATTCTTTCAACTTAATATTAGATCGTGACATTTTTCTTATTTATCTTATCTCGCGTTTTTTATTCTTATTTTAATTATTTTTTTTACAGAATAAATCTAAAGTAAAAAAAGATCATCATCTCTCTGGTAAGGATTATATCGGTCATGATATCGAAAATTGATACATGTCAAGAATCCAACACAAAAGGACTTCAAGTCTCGACGACGGACACATACTCGAAACGCAAACAATATTAGAGAACAAAAGATATTATTAAAGTGGATGAACAATAATACATGTTGGAGGTGATATCAATTGTCCGCATAGGTCAAGTAGACTAGGTCACAATCGAATCGTGACGCTTACACTGTTACACTTTTAAGTAAAAATAGTTGTGCTCTGACTAATGACTATAGCTTTTGACCTAATGGTAAACGATCAATCCTAACAACTGGTATCAGAGTCAGATTACAAATTCTAACTAATCATTATAACTTTTAACCTAGTGGTACACACTCGATCTTCACAAAAACAAACATAATTAAGATGTGATTGAGTCTTGACTAATACTTGAACAGCGCAAAATCCATGAAATAACCTTATAGAAGTTAAAATTTTGTAGATTCCTTTTACGCAAATGCAACATAATACTGATTTGAGTCTTAATATATTTTCTGTATGTACGCGCTCCTCCCAAATCAAAGACCGAGCATCGGTTTGATAGCCAACTAATCAAAAAGCGTATATAAAATAAAAATAATAATATTTTGACTACTAAATTTTGACAACTTTCTCTTACAACATGATGTGTCATTTTTTAATTGATTTTGGAATATTAGAAAGAGAAAATGGAAAAATAGAGAATCATTTAAAAAATGCCACACAAAGTTGAAAATTGTTAAAATTGAGTAGTTAAAAAATCATTTTCCATAAAATAATCAAATAGATAAGCAGATGAACAGAAGTATAGTGGTCTTATGGAATAATTTCGGTATCGTAAGAACAGTTTAAATATATAAGTATAAGGATCTCTCACTCAAAATTTTATAATTAATTTTGTCAACATTGCTTCTGCTTTCTTATTTTCTAAATTTGGGCCTTTGTAACTTTCATCAATCAATCATTAATTTATGATTTATTGTAGAAAGATCCAAAGCTGTAAAGAATTAAAAATCTTATTATAACCCAAAACTACTTGATACATACACATAAAGCTGGTTTAACAAAATGTTTATGTTTTGAGCTGTAAAAAAATGAATTATAACTTATTTTAGTACAGAAAAATAATCACTAAATTATTCAATACTTGAATCAGTATATTTGGATCGCTTAAGTTACTTATTCCGGTTACATAAGTTTATATATATATATATATATATATATATATATATATATATATATATATATATATATATATATATATATATATATATATAAAGATAATCTTACGCACGTGTAGATTTGCAATTTATAGTTATTTTCTCTGAAATATTTTATTTTCAAATTATTCTCAATAAATAATTTTATTTGATTATTTAATAAATTTAGCATGGAAATATAGAATAATTTTTCTTTTATTGTGGATCTCATTATTACGTTTCATTTTTAAAGTAGAGACCTAACCATTATAATGGAACCTAAACTATAAAGTTTAACCTATAATACTTTAATATAGAAAATCTTATTTCACCCTTTAAATTTGAAATTACTCTCATGACTCTTTTTGTTAAAGTAAAGTAGCGCTCGTCATAATAAAGCGTACAACATAAAGATGTTTTGTATGTAAGATGATAAATTATGAAAAGTATATGATTATGTAATAATATACTAGTACTTTGTTTGACAAATAATATAACACTTTGCAGTATTATAACTTTGTGTGATAAGTAAAGCCTTCATCAGATCATTAGTGCATATAATTTTTAAGTTTACCTTGTACTTAACAAAAAAAATTCTGGAAGTTTATTTTTGTGTCGTAAGGAATATCTTCATCTTTTATTTAACTAAATGATTTGCAAAAGTACAAAGCTGCTAGATGAGCTAAATTTTGTTTTGTTAAAAAAAATATGCTATAAGCTTATATCAACTCTAGTCTAGCTATATATCTTTTATGGTCTTTACATTTACTTTGTTTTGAGTAAAACACTCTCTGGTTTGGTGTGGATAAATATTGTCCACCTATGTTATTTGAAAAGGAGATTGACATTTAATACTACATGGAGAATATATAATATCTGTTTATGTCCATGCTCATCGGACACTATAAGATGAACCTATCTAACTTCAAAAGCTCTCAACGAACATAAAAAGAGTTGCAACGACTATTTCTTCCAATATACAACTATCGTTTGAAGAAAAAAACAGAAAAAAAAATAATTTCTAAGTACTGAAATACTACTAAAATCTTTTTGCACCAATAAAAACTTTGTAGAGAACATTATTGTATTCATTTAGCAAACTAGAAGAGATTTCTTATTTTTAGTATATCTTGAGGTGCAAAAACTTTCTATTCATGATTTGTTTGATCACATATTTACACAAACCTAATATTTTTAGCTAAGAGTGGTTGCATTCAAAAACACATTCAATGTCTTAGATTGTCTAAACAATAGTTGTCTTAGCCAAGAGTGCCTACTTTATAAGTATTTGTGTTTCAAATAATATTCGGTTGTAACTTGAAGTTATTGTGAAAATCAATCAATTAATTAAAAACTGAATATGGTATATACTACTAGATGAACTAATATAATAATCATAACGTAAATCTTTCATTTATCTTTAGAAAAGATTTTTTGTTGGTCATTTGTCAAGTAAAATCATCGTATGATTGTGTGTTCATTTTTCGAGTAAAATCATCATATGATTGTATTATCTTACGATACTTTGTAAAATTTGAAAAATCTTAACACACAATTGAATACTCTCTTGCTGTGTTTTGATTTGTTTTCACACCTTCATTTGTTTATTGTACGGACGAAATTGATATTCACATGTTACAATGATATCTCATCCCCTTTAACCTTAGTTTTATGTTTTTCTTATTAGTAAATATATGTCTTCACTTCCACTTGTCTCACAAATCTTCAGTCACAAATTTATGCAAATTCTCATCTTAAACAAAATTTATGTACCTAACATTAAACAAACTATTATTATTTTTATTTATGATCAAAATATGAATATCAAATAAAAAACATTAATACGATGCCTTATTAGAATTTAACTCATATTTTTCTTAACAACCACTAATGGAAAAAAAAAATACTAGGGAAACACTATTTTTCCTTTCAACAACGAAAAAGAACAAGCTCACACATATGTATATTTTAATTTAAAATGAAAAATCCTAAACAAAAACTCAAGCCAGGTAAACTGTTAAAATATTTGTATAATAATCAAATCACTATTTTAACAATAGAATATAACAACATATCCATGTCGACAATAAAATTATTTTAAGCACTTAATATCTAAACTTTTTTGTTGGATACTCAAATAAAATAGAAAGAAATCAATGTACAAATGACTCAAAATTTATTTAAATCTTTACTGTATAAAAACTTATTTTTAAGATTTTAAAATAAAACTAATGAATTTAGAAACGGTTTTCAACCAAAAAAAAACGTTACTTAACAAAGCTAATTATAAATCTAATGAAGTACAATTATTACAATAATCTAATAATTAAAGAAGGCCTAGATCAAACAAACCCTCCACTTGTTCGGCGATGAAATCGCTTATTTATAATTTTCCAATCGGTGACTTTTTATTTTGATAGGTTATATTGCTGACTTTGTGCCACTCTGGCCTTATCTGAATCTCTATTTTAAAAATTAATTCAAGTTTTTAATAAGAAGAAAAATCGTGATCCCTTTTGTCTTTTCTTTTTTCCAATTTTCCCAACATGAAAAGAATTTTATCTGTTTGGCAAATTGGTTATTTAAATTTTAGCAAATTAAATGTATAAAATATTTAAAAAATTAAATATATATATATATATATATATATATTATAATTTCTTTCTATGTGTAATGAAAAAAGTGAAAATTAAGTAGTAGTACTAGTACGTGCCATAGCCTGTTATTCTGTCAGTGTTTTGGATCGAAGCTTGCGGTCTATTCGTGAGAATCTCTTATTGTATGAAGCATGATTTGTATGTGCATGTATAAATATGATTTAAATATGTTAGGACAAAGTTGAGAAACAAAACATTTCAAGTACATGAAGAAAAAGACAAACTTTCTTTATGCAATAATTTATTCCACTGATCACCATTGTCACATGGTTTGTTATGGGTCCATACGCCTTAAGGTCCCATGTCGTAAGATTATTTATTATATATTTGTTTATTTAAGGAAGGATTTATTAAACACTTTGAAGGATGTCTTATGTAACATCCTTCACTTCCATACCATGAAATGAAACGGTCTTTTTTTTTTCTTTTTTCCTTTTTTAAATAAATAGCCGTTTACGACACCGAGACTTTGTGTATCACAATGCTCTCTCTATTCTCTGGAAAACAAAATGTGTTTGCTCCACTTGCATTATTACAAAACAAATCCAATACAATTCGTATGGTTTCACATGGCATGTCACATGTGAGGCATGTGTCGTGTTTCTAGCACTAAAATTAAATTGTAATAAAAAATATTATGAAAACAAAAGTATCAAAAAGTTGATAAAAATAATGAATTCAGATAAATCTCTTAATTACTTTAATATATGGTTTTATTAGTTTTCATAAAGCATAAATTCCAGCTGATATATATCATTGGTGGTTACAAATAGTTAAACATTGGCATCAACAAATATGAATCTCCTCTTTCCAAAAAGGCACACATCCTTTTACATGTGTTGTTCATTTAGCTTCTTTTTGTAGTGTTCGGTTTAAAAGGAGAAAGGAGAAGAGATTTTATGGATGAAAAACAAAGTAGGATTTGAAGGAATATCTTATCCCGTTAATGGGGTCAAGGCAAGAAAAGAAAAAAGTAAATATAGGTTTATATACTTAAAGTTTTAGTATACTTTTAAAATTAATTAAGAATAGTTTAGTTTAGTTAATATAAAAGAAATTCTCTCAATTCTCTCTTATACACTAAAAAATCGTACATTACATAGGAATATAGATTAAAGTAGTTTATAAAAACGCTCATATGTAACTCATGATTTGAAATTATTGAGTTACAAAGTTATACCCTTTGAAAAATTAACTACGAATCCGATCTTTCATGTTTAATGTGTGGAAAAAGATTTACTTATGTAATAAATTTAACATTTGACTTCAACTGACTTGATAAAAATTGTACATGTGGAAAAAGAGTTACTTATGTAACAAATTTAACATTTGATTTCAAAGGACTTGATAAAAATTGTACAACCGCATTTTTTAAATTAAAAACAATTTTTTTTTTCAAATGTCCTAAGGTTCGACATACAATTAAAAATTTATGTTGAATTGTGTTATAGTCTCTATTTTAAAATTTACATAAGACGTTATAATTTCTGCATGAAGTTTCTTCTTCTTTACTTTCTTTTTTGTGATTTCGATGTTTTTCTTGTCTTCTCCGACAACGTTTTTCATTAAGGTTAATGGTCTAAACCTTCATTTAATTTTGAAATTATACCGTAATTGCTTTTGAAGGTTAGTGGTCTAAACCTTCATCGAGGTTAGTAGCAATATGAGTCCTCCATAAAGGAAATTGAAACGCAAATGCGAACTACATCAATAACATCGATGATGCACCAAATAACTTTCCTATTTCACCAAAATGTCCAAACAACATCAAAATCGGTGAGACAAAAACAAGCAAGATAAAACAAATGAAAAAAGCGATTCATGAATGTTGTAGTGATGTGTGTGTGTGCTTTTAGGACTTGTAGCCAACATTGTTGGATACTGGTACCACAATGTTGTCAGAGGCTCGTAGCATTATCTTTAGAGACTGAAGCATATCTTGGCAACATGAAGGTAAATTTATGTTGGGAGTGTTTGAGTCCAATATAAATTTATGTCACTTACATCCATGTAAGAGTGTTACCTAACGTGAAAAAGAAAAATATTGTACATAAAAAAACTTCTTCTATAATAGTGATAAGATGAGTAAAATACCATTTTAGATACTAAGAAGTGAATATTTTACCAAGTTAGCTAATATGTCAAAACAAAATCCAAGTTTTCAATAATATAGTTAACGTTTATACATAAATATCTCTATTAAAATAGAGATTTAGTATAAACTAAAAGTGGACATTGACAAGTAAAAATTTGACACTAATTAAATAATAATGTCATATTTGCATTGTACATCTAACATATTCTACAACCATTAATGTTAATTCACTAGCATTGACTTTTTAAATTGAACTTAAAATGGCGTTGCTAAAGTGACACTAACTCGTCACTAATTTTTAAATTAATTTTTTATTAGACAAGTTTTATATTAAATTTTATTTAATTTAGTATCATCAATGCTAAGTAAAATTTATTTTTAGTATAATTTAATTTGCCTAGTTGAAGCAAATGATAGTAATTTCTTTAGAGAAAAGTTGTTTCTTGTAAGTGTCTCCATTGTCATCTTCAACCAAAATAAACTTAAAAATAAAAGAGTAAACATAACAAAAAGAACATATATTATTTGCATATATGAAGTTGATGGATAACTCCGAAGGGGAAAGCGACAAGGTGTTCACATAGTTATGGAGTATAAGAATGATTCCAAAGGTGCAGTTACTTAGGTGGAGGCTACTACTGAATAATTTACCAACAAAGGATAGGTGAAGGGGGTCCAATTACAACATACCTTGTGTGAGTTAGGCCTATATTATGAAGAGAGTGCATCACACCAATTTTTCTCCTATAGAGTGTCTCAAAAGGTGTGGTAAATGTGTGATAGCTAGATAGGAGTGAGCTTAATGCATCATAACCAAGCTAGGATACACTTTCAACACTTTCATATGAGTAGCTTTAACACTAGGCAAAACACAATGTGGAAAGGAATGTGGTTGGCTATAGTTAGGGAAATTTGGAGACATAGAAATGAGGTGATCTTTAAGCAAAATAAAGTTGACACTGGAGAGATTTTTAGTCTCACTTAAGTAAACACTTGGGCTTGGTTGAAACATAAAATTCCTTTGATAAAGTTATCATACGATGACTAGTACTTCTATCCTATTATGTGTTTAAAATCTCTATGATATGATGCTTTATGTGTTTAACTTGTTAGGTGAGCATGACAAGCGTTCCCATGTCTAAAGGAATGAGTTCTTCATTAGTGATCATACACACTTCTATTGGTTACTCTATAGCAACCAAGAGAACTTAATCTCAGGAACGCTACGATCCATGCATACTTCGTTTTGTATTCACTTTCTGTGTAATCTTGTAGGCTAGTTAGGGAAGGTTTGATATGGATACTTACTTTGCCACTAAATTCATGCATATATTAATTCTAGTTGTTGTTGTAGTTTTTAGATAATGGCTTTGATGTGTGCAAGGTGACTAATTTTAAGATTTCTGCCCAACTTGACACTGGAAAGACATGACTCTTGCATTGAAAGTTCAGTTTTGATTGTACTACTGGTTTATTGTAGTAGCACAACAGGTTGTTGGCGCCTACCTAAGCTTTATTCCCTTACCAAAATTGTTGCTAAATGTTGTTTGAAGGCCCTTGTGATATATATTTTTTGTGTCCAATGTCTAGGGGAGCCTTACCTTTTAGATGTGAAAGTTATATTGTTGTCTTTGGCAAGTTTTGAAGACACACTATGTCTCTCTTTTATCTTTTTGTATATGGGCTAAAACACTCATCAAGTGCTCTATGATTAATTTAAATTAATTCTTTGTTGATACAAAATATGAATAGGAAAAGTTTCATGGAAAAAAGAGAGAGATAAGACTTCCTTAATATTTTCTTTGTCTTGAATGAGTTGCATTATGTTAGACATTGCTTAATAATAGAAAACAAGAGTTGAAAGAATATATGAGTTCTTTATAAAGGAAGATGAAGAATATGAGTATCAATATATTTTTATAGAAAAGTGAGAAATGGAAATTTTGTATTTTAATAGGTGAAAATGAAAGTCACACGAGATATTATTATTGACCTAATTAATACAATCTTAAATAAATAAAATTAACCTTTATGTATTTTAGTTGGTGAAGGTTTATTTGATGCTATCATTTTTACATTTTTACATGTATAAAATGTTTAAAATCATAATGTCTATTGGATTGGCGCTAACTTTTCTTTACACACAAAAGAATCTTCTTTTAAAAGAATTTAAGGTCAATTTCAAATCCTTTCAAATCTTTACTCTCTATTGCCATTATGAGAAAGAAAATATATTTGAAAACTATTTATACTTGTCATGATGAATTCTAATTTTATTTTACTAAGCAAATTACCAAAAATCTTAATGTTTGAATCTTTATTTTGTTAAGAGAAATTCAAACTGTAGACCATTTTCCAAATTATTAAACAAAAACACTTTAGAGAACGAATAAAAGTTTCTAAATGGATGTATTTGCGTAAAAAAACAAAACACTCAGCAAATAAGTTTAGAGAAGATATATTTCTTATTGAGTTATATGGCTAAATTTTACTAATAATAAGTGAAAATATTGAAAATGACTAAACTATTTTTGAAATGACTACATATATAGATTTTATGCAATCAAAAATTCACTTTTTTTGTTTTCATATAGTTTTGCTAAGTTAAAATCAAAACTACCAAAAAAAATTCTTTAAGAAATCTTAGAAAATATTCTGAAAATTGCACTATTATAATGCTAGAAATATTCTACCAAGAATACTAAAAAAGAGAGAAGATACACTAAGAATAAAGATAGACAATACTCTAAATGGAGTAAGCCCTAATAGAAAGATAAAAAGATTGAGGGTGGAAGAATTTGTGAATCTCTTAATTTTAAGGGATAAAAATACAAGAAGGAAGAATTTATCACCATCTATGAATTTCCTCCAAAATGGTATATTTTCCCGTAAAAGAATTGTAAAGTTGTGCGTAGTCTAAAAAGTGATGATGCACGTTACAAAAATAAAAATAAAAAGAAAAATGCATCGTAGAATCCAGGGACAAGAATCTGAAGAAATTGTGACATGACCCTAGCAAGTAGTACGACACATGAAAAAGAAAAAAAAAAGAAAAAGAAAAAAAAAGAAAAAAAAAGAAAAAAAAGAAAAAAAAAAAAAAAAAAAAAAAAAAAAAGAAAGATGGTAGATCTTTATCCATGTCACAAGATAGACACATAAGTGAAGATGATTTGGCAGCGTGGTTAGTTGCGAACTTATCTTGGAAGCGAGGCAGCATGTGTTTGGGTTGATGTTGACGCGTGTCACGCAGCTCACCCACGTGGGACCAACCACACAATTTTCGATCGGTACCACACTCACACGTGATATTTCTGGAACCAACCAAATGTTGCTGACTCAACTCACCAGTCAGATCCCTAACTATCCTCATCATGGCGACATCCTTCGCTCATCATTTTATCATCTTCATCCACCACAAATAACCTTTGCAACTATTTATAACCTCAAACTCCCTTGTATCGTACAAGCTTTTTGTTTAATAAGTATCGTCTATGTATAATAAAAGCTTGTTGTTTGATAGTATCTTCTAAGTAAGACTTTTTCAAGTTTTCCAATAATTACTTTTAATCTAACAATAGTTTTCGATATGACAGTAAACAATTATATTATATGAGATTTTTTTTGTAAATTTGTTAAAATAATTTATAAAAAAAATTTGTTTATGTTATCTTTTAAGAATGTTAATTGACAGGTAATTTTTTGTAATAATTATTTTTTATAAAATTATAAAATTCGTAAGTATTTTTTATAAAATTTGTTGTGAAAAATACTTTATATAAAATATTTTGAAAAAATATTGATAACAATTTTCTGTAAAATTTTTTTCATAATAAAATTTATAAGTATTTCCTATAAAAAGAAAATTTAAAAAAAAATTTGTAGAAAATATGAGTTTTTTTAATAGTAAATGATCGATTAAATTTTTGTTGAAAATATTTATTGAATTTAATATATATAAACTTAAGTAAATTTTAAATTTCTTATAAGTTTGATTACTTTTAATTATGTTACTAATATTTTTTTATTTACTAAGTAATAAATATTTTATATTTTTCAATTAATTTTTATAATTTAATTTTTTAATTGAATAATATTATTTTTCTTACTTATTTCGATACATTAAAAGATTAATTTCGATATTTTGTAATTAATATAAAATAATTTTAATATTAATGTAATACAGAAAAATAATATTTATTATTCATTATTTTATACTAACCAGGAAACCTTACATCTTTTAACATACAAAGAAAATAAAGTAAAATAACAGGACAGATAAAAATCATGTCAGATAACAAAAAGTATCAATAGAGTAACTTAATTGAAAATTTTAAAATTTTTAAATACTCTTAATCATACTATTTAGGTTTGTTGGTTAGTCATATATTTTAATAAATAAAAGCAAGTAAAACAAAAAAAAAAGTACAATTTTTTTATGAAGATAAGATGAATAGGAAAGAATTTTATTATATTTATATTATTATTATTATTATTATTATTATTATTATAAATATGAAAAAAATATAATTTTTATTATCGTTTTCATATTTTAAAACTGTTGTTTTGGATAAAACTTAGATTCACATAAATTGAATACGACTCAACCATATATTGTTATACAGTTTTGGTAAAAATACTATGAACTGAATACCTATTTTATGATGACGATTTCAGTAATTATTCAAAGAAGTTAGATTGCGTGGCTTTAATAATATAGAGAACGAATTTTATAAAAAAATGTATTCACTATTTTTATGTCATTCCAAATTTAAATGTAACTAAGTTTATTGAATTTGATTAGATGGAATTAAATAATTATATACAATACAATCATGTCTCTCCATTAATGAGCGTAAATAATTCAAGTACTCTTATATAAGAAAATCATCCCATCATGATTCCTAGTTAGAGGGCTAATTTCAAGAGTGAATAAAGACTAAAAGGAGTTGTGTTTCAAGTTTAAACGCAATCTATAACAATTTTGGGAAAGAAAATGTAAGAAAATTGGCATTGGGGGAAAAGTCTTAGATATGATGAAAGTAGGTTAAGTAGACAATTATAGTATAAAGTATATAGTGAAATAAGAAAAGTGGAGGCACATGCATTTGGAATATGGTACCCATGAACGTCGAAGAAAAGCACCTTAAAGAACAGGATGCGACCCTAATCCTACGGTCATTGGTTGTTGGGGAGAAGTGTCGTTGGTCCACTGGATTTGTAGCAGCCATAGTTGGCATTGTCGTGTTATATTAAACAAATACTAAATGACAATTGCAGAAATAATATCAAAACAGGACTTAGCAAACTGCTTCAAGATTTTGCTTTCCCTAATCACCACCATTCATGCAATTAAAGTATTCATGGGATTGGAAAAATAACATGTAATTGCCTTATACCGCCAAAAGTGTTTTATATTCAATTTAGATTGATGTTGAAAATATTTTGTTGGCTTGAATTAATTTGTCATTCCAAAGCTTTTATATATGTATATACTAATAATAATTTAAGAATGTCTACGAAGTTAATAAAATGAAATGTGTATATATATATATATATATATATATATATATATATATATATA
>Ga0214545_1002532_pt1 | contig 35218 bp, 14 predicted proteins | sample CNSS4metaG_FD_160064 | JGI IMG/M metagenome (GOLD analysis project Ga0214545, IMG submission 160064) | Root nodule microbial communities from cowpea collected in UCLA plant growth center, Los Angeles, California, USA - CNSS4 | ecosystem: Host-associated > Plants > Roots > Nodule | place: USA...
AATCTTATAAAACAAATTTTTTAAAAAAAAAAAAAAAAAACTCATGAATCAAACAGATTTTTTTTTCCACTGAATATGAAAAGTGTTATTAGTTATAATATCAATTTAAATTTAGTATAGTTTTGCACATTCAGTGTGGAAAATCTTAAAAGGTTAAATTTCAACTTAACATTAAAATAATGAATAATATATACGCTAACGATAGATCTCATATCTCATTTATCTATACATAAAAGCTTTATTTATCATAATCATTTAAAAAAAATCAAATGACCAGAGACTTATATTCTTCATTTTTTAAAATAACAAAAAATTCAATATATAGATCAACACATTAAGGTCTTCAATATTCAAATTCTTAAATTCCAAGTTACCAAAAATAAAACAAAAAAAAATGCAATTTATAGTGGTCCTTCTGGCTAAATATTGATTTTTTATTTTTTGGGTAGTCTCTCCCATTATTTTACGAGAAAAACAATAGAAAATGTTTTAGTGGAGGTTACATCAACAATTTCTTTCAATTTAATATGTAGTAGATATAGAAAGTGCCTTAAGGCAAAATAGTATTACATTTCTTGTTTTTATGTTCTTAAAGAATTTCTATATCAAAATACTTCATACACTTTTTTTAAATATGTTTAATTATTCTTTTGGTCCTGATATTATTTAAAAGTTTTAAATTGTTCATTCAGTTTTTTTAAGTTTCAATTTAGTTCAAATTTTTAAAAAGATTGATGCAATGTGATCATTTTCGTTAAATTTATTAAAATGGATCAAGAATTTCTCATCAAAATTGAAGTTGTTAATAATGATAATTTGCTTTATTGGTATAATTAACACGATCATATTGTCAATTTTGATAAAAACTCATTGATTCGTTTCAAGAAGTTTAACAAAAAGAACCCAATTGCATCAATTCTTTAAAATTCAAGACTAAATTGAAACTTAAAAAAATGGGATGATCAATTTGACACTTTAAGACAAAAAACGGGACCAAAAGAATAATTAAACCTTTAAAAAATGAAGGAAAAGGGATGTCAAAAAAATCAACAATCGCGGGTACTCAGGGATAAAACTCGCAACGGAATAGGAGATAGAAATTGTAAATGGATATCCATGGTTAATGGGTACAAGTATTTTTTATACCCGTATATTAACGGGACGACTACGTGTATTATAGTATTTGTATTCATAGACATTCGTACACACTACACTCTAATTTAAATTAAAAAAAATAAAAAATATGATAAAAATATTAACACGTTGATTTTGAATGAGTTAATTTCTATCAAATGGTTTTGAAATACAATCTTCCTTCCTTTGTAAGCTGTCATTCAACACTATTTAAATAAGTTATTTGAATTTTGTTTGAAAAATTATAAATATTATGTATTACATTTTATTTAAATTTGTGATTAAAATATATTATTAAATATTTTAATTTTTTTAGTTGTAAATTCCTACGAGTACTGTTTGTTATTATTTATTATTGATATATATAAATATATATATATATATATATATATATATATATATATATGATTAAGTTGAAAATAGTGAAATAAAATTAAAGAAAAAAATCATGAGAAAAAACTATTAAACTTATAAAAAAATCGAAAAGAATAGGTAGTCAACGAAAATTATATGTCGGCCACTAAATGTAAACGCACTCAGTGGGTGACTTCTTTCCAAATTCCATTCAGTGGCTGCAAAAGCTTTTTCCATGTGTGTCTCTGTGCTTTTCAATCAGAAAATAAGAAATCAAAAATAGAAAATACAACATAGTTAAAATTAGCATTGTTTGATACATTGAACATGACACAAATAGCAAGTCAGATTGTATTGAATTTTTAAATAATTTTTTTTTATTAGTTTTTATTAACCCATATTTTTTTGTCATGATTCAAACCAAATTAACTTGCTTAAAAACGGATTCATGCAATTTAGATCGACCAAATCTAGCTCTACATAAAAAATCCAGCTTTAAAGAACACGTTAAGCTTTAAAAGTAACATATAAATAAAAATAAGGCTTAAATACCTTTTTGTCGTTATTTTCGTAGTGTTTGTTGCAGATAGTCCTAATTTTGACGGAATGTTTAAAATGGTCCTCATTCTTATCGAATGTTTCAAATGGTCCTCATTTTCGTAATTCGTGTTTTATTTGGTCATTTTCTGTAAAGCTGTTTAAATCATTAACGGAGCATTGTACAGGTGACACTGTTTGTATGTACAGTACACATAACACCCTAATACAAATCCCGTGCCACCTGTACAATGCTCCGTTAATGATTTAAACGACATTACAGAAAATGATCAAATAAAACACGAATTACGAAAATGAGGACCATTTTAAACATTCGGTAATGAGGATCATTTTAAACATTCTGCCAAAATGAGGACCATCCGCAGCAAACACTACGAAAATGAAGACTAAAAATATATTTAAGTCTAAAAATAAAAAGTATTCAAACTACCGGTATACATATAATTCAAAAGAATTGGTTTAGTTGTAATTTAACATTTGTTGCTTAAGTAATTTGAATCTTTGCAGTTTTAAATTTCGGATAAAGAAAATAATAAGGGAATTGAAATTGTCGATTTTTGAATGTGTAGACTATAATCAAACATTGAGAACTATAAAATTAAAAAATGAATTCACGACTAGAAGAATCTATCTTCATAGATCAGGATATGACACCAATGCGTTTTTGATGGAGAATTGTTATATAGAAATAAAGATAAAAATAAAGTTTTAATTAATCACCGACTCATCTTGTCAAATTGGCATCACTTTTAAAACTAGTTTGGTTTTGGACTCTGGTTATAGTTCTTCCACGATAAACATGTGCAAAACAATTGTCACGTTAGCAAAAGATAATGTTGTCGACGAAGACACAGACTTTGACGCTGATACCTTTCTTGAACCGTCTTCTCACTTCGATCAAAGGGAATTTCATTAATATAAGATTTTATCTATGACCTAGAACCCACTCCTTAAAGTAATCATTCCATCTCAAAAATAGTATTCTTATGCAAATTGAATAATAGATCCAAAACACACAAAACTCATCATGTGACATGTCCCCTTTCAAGCCCTATAAATAGAAGCTACTCTTTCCCAATCCATGAAATACACACAGAAACATGAAGGCTTCACTCTTAGCATTTTCCATTCTCTTCATTGGTGTTGCTGTAGCAGCACCTGAACCAGTGGTTGACACCTCAGGCCAGAAACTGAGAACAGGTGTGAAGTACTACATTCTCCCAGTCCTGAGAGGAAAAGGTGGTGGCCTCACTGTTTCAACCAGTGGCAACGACACGTGTCCTCTCTTTGTGGTGCAAGAGAAGCTTGAAGTCTTGAATGGCACCCCAGTTACTTTCACACCCTACAATGCCAAAACCGGTGTTATTCTAACTTCAACCGATCTCAACATCAAGTCCTATGGCACAACCACCTCCTGTGACAAACCCCCTGTGTGGAAGCTCCTCAAGGTGTTAACTGGGGTGTGGTTTTTGAGCACTGGTGGTGTTGAAGGCAATCCAGGGATTGACACTGTTGTTAATTGGTTCAAGATTGAGAAGGCTGACAAAGATTATGTCCTTTCTTTCTGTCCCTCGGTCTGCAAATGCCAGACTTTGTGTCGGGAACTTGGGTTGTTTAATGGTGATGATGGAAACAAACATTTGTCACTCAGTGATCAGGTTCCATCCTTCAAGGTTAAGTTCAAGAGGGCTTGATTTTCCGACCAGAATGAATAAAACTAGTCAAATCAGACTAGGTGGTTCTTTTGGGAAAGTCATGATTATATGAATATAGTAAGTAATATGCTATTGTGGAAGTGTAAGCACTCCTTTGGTTCACGTTTTGGTGATCAATAATGCATAATCCCTTTATCATCTTACTTATCTTTTGTGCCAAGTCGTAAGTAAGGTTAGATAACTCTGTTAACTTGGAAAACAAAATAAAGATAGAAGATTTTACTGTCAACTAGAAATAAGTTATTTTATAGGTAGGTATAAATTATATTTTAAAAACTAATTTTGTAAATTAAATTACATTTAAAGTTTATTTTTTAATATAGTATCATAATCATGTTTTAAAGTTTATCTTAATAAAATTTGTTATGTAAAAAATTTTATTGTTCCATTAATTATATCAGACCAACGGTTAATGTCTAGCTTTGTGTGCTAGATATATATGTTCAACATGAGATATTGTATTAAAAGTCTCAAATTAATTAGAGGTAAGATTAATTTTCAACACATGCAAATTTCAATTTGTAAGTCCATTTTGTATGGTTAAATTAGGTTGTTTGAAGTCTCTTTTTAACAATAACAATCATGAATACACATGGTACAATAGTCAGCTCAATTGATTTAGGATTGGGACATACATTATGAATGTGAAAGTTTGACCTCAGTGCTTTGAGACCTACCTTAAACCTATGTAAAGATTAATACTTGTTTTATACCTTAACCTATACAAATTAGTCATCATCAGCTGTTAATCATCCCCAAAAGATAACAGGCAACACGCATAAACTTGAACACCGCATTGCTAGAAATCTCATTCACATTATGAATCTTAACTACCCAACAGAAAAATAAAACTAAGTACTTCACAAAAATATAGAAAGTTTTGACATTTACTGCTTTCGGTTATAAATGGACATGGAAATGGCTTTGTTGAGATTCTTAAGAGCTTTCTCGTACCGCAAGAATCCCACAAACCAAAATTCAGAATCATCCTCTGTCACTATCTCTATGTACTTCTGTTCTACATTATTCACATTCTGGCTTTCATTGACCTCTTTTATTCTACCTATTGGAATCAAAACCTGCATACATGATAAAAAGCACATTCACATCAGAATTCAGAAGAATGCAGTAGGTGAAAAACATATACACAAGATTCCAAATTGCAGTTGCAGTTACAATTTAGTTAGTCCTTGATGTTACACAAAATTTTGGATAAATAAATAGCCATCCTCAAAAACTTGATGCTGTGACAGAAATTGCATCACTGTCCTTTTTAAAACCTTGCATATAACTAACTAATTTGAGTTTAAAGTTAGGTTCTTTCGTATGAAAGACTACCTTGTATGGTGCTCTGGCTAACTCTCCTGTCACAGAACTGAAGGTTATTGGCCTTTCACTGCAAAATGCAACCTTTTCGGTTGAGATGAAGAGAACTCCTGCAATAGGACCAGCTGTGGTATATACATAACACTGAGAGGCCTTCAACAATTGCTCTTTTTCTTGCATCCCAAAAACATTCTTGAAGATGTTCCCTCTTCCTCCTTCTTGTATAATCCTTGCCCCCAAACTCAACTTCCCCTTCAGAATCTCAGACAGATTAGGACCCATTTTCACTGCAGTCATGCATGCATAAAACGCATAGTGAGTTAATCTAATGTTCAGTAGAATTGATCACTTTTTTCTGATGTTTGTGATTCTCAACTTTGAATTACCATGGTCATGAATCCTATATGTAAAACTGCTGTTTTTTCCTGTGTTCTTCATGTCATTCTCTTTACCTGCAGAAGGTACAAAAGAACTCCCTTTATAGTCTGTTACTGGTTTAGTCTTCTGTATTGGTGTGATGAGAACAAAGTATAAAAACAAGGAAGAAAAAGAAAGTGCTGGTTTTTACCTTTGTTATTGAAAGAATAGCTATCAACAGAAACTTGATTTTGTGGTAAATTGTCATCAAGATGTGGAAAAGAAATGGATCTCCCCGGAGAGGTATCAAAAGACTTCATAATCGTGATTTCAGAAATTCGATACTCGAAACAGAATGCTTCAAAATATGCTGAAAGATTGTATGTTTAAGGGAAGCTTTGTATTACAAGTTTCGTAGCAATTATTATAATCAAAATACAATTTGATATATAGGACAAATTCTTGTCTTGATTTTCACAGAATAGGCATTGTTTCTGGCTATTAACTAGGTTGAGATTTAAGACGAATATGCAAGTGGATTCGAAAATTTTCCCAAGTCAAAGAAAGCTGGTGTACACTGGTTTTTGAATTTAATTTTCTATTTAATGGTTAGTTGACCAAAGCGTGGCCGTCATTGACTATTCTAGAATTAACTACTATTTCTTCATTTAATTTCGAAATATATAAGAAGAAAAAGTTCAATTTTCCATGTTGCAAATTAATCAAGTAGTGAAATGTGATTATATTCAATTTTGGCAATTAGTATTAATTAAATGAGTCAATTTTAACTATTCAATTCTGTATGTAACATCAAAAGTTTATTAAAGATTACATGATTTTATAATTAATCTTAATCATGCCAAATTTAATAATTAAAAATTTATAGGCTTAAATTATGCATGCAATAAAACATAAATTCTGCTAAGTATAATTTATAAAAAAAAATTAAGGGAAAATGTGATTTTTTGTTTCTATACTTTTTTTTGGCCAAAAAAATTCATGCATATTGGTTCTCAAAATTTGAAAAATATATCAATTTAGTTTCTTCTTCAATTTTTTGTTTATAAAAGAGCCATCACTGGATTTTTAAAACACAGTTTGAAAACTGATTCCATTAATATATAATTATTTAAAATAAACTCAAGTTTGACAAAAATATATATGGAGATGAAAAGAAAAAAAAAAGAGTGTGCAATTGACCGCAATTTTGGGCCCAAGACAAACATTAAGCCCAATCATTCTTATAAAACCTTAGACTAAGCGCCTCACTTCAATTTTTTCGGTGTGCATCAGGTCCGAAGCGAAACCTAAAGCCTAGAACCTTCTTCTTTTACAGTTTGCCGGAATCACCGATGGATCCTCAGCCTGAGCCGGTCAGCTACATCTGCGGAGGTTTATTCCCTAATCTCTTCTCACTTTGACCTAGTCGTGTTTTCCTGTTTTTCTTTTCCGTAAATATAAATGTGTGTTTAGGGTTTTGAGAATGAAGAGTGATTTTACGTGTGTGTATATGCTTCAGATTGTGGCATGGAGAATACGCTGAAGCCTGGTGACGTTATACAGTGCCGCGAGTGCGGTTACCGTATCCTTTACAAGAAGCGCACTCGTCGCAGTAAGCTTCAATTTCGTTAACGTGCTATTCTATATACATTATGTTTCGTTCGTTGTTGCTGAGTTATGTTTTTGTTCTTCACTTACGTTCATTAATTCAAATACTAGAACCAATCAGTGGTCATCTTTGCCGTTAGAAATTCTCTCTTTCATTTATGGTTATTTATAACGTGTTAGTGAAATTGTTAGAGATGAGTGTTGCTTTAAAACAAGTTTCTCTGTTTCTAGCTCTTCGCTTCAGTCCTGTGTAACAGTGTACAAACTAAGGCCTTATTTGTCTAGTCTTTTGAAATCTGTTTTTTGCTTTTTGAAAACTTTTATGCCGCAGAGCATATATAGAGGTGTTTGTAATTGAGCGTTATTCTTTTTTATAAGTTTGTTCTTTGAGCACTTGGATAGAGCATTTGAAGTTGAGAAAGCATCTTTTAGCGGATTTTTTCCTTGTTTTTTTTCTAAAACACTTGTTCTGTACACAATTTTCAAAACTTAATTGATTATTTTATGAGAGTTTGATTATAGTATATTGTGGTGTGGACTATTTTATAAAGATGATTTTATTCTATCTCAGAATTGGAAGTACTTCGTAGCATATTCCAACTCCAAGTGAAATTTCTTTTCTTCACCTTTTTCGCTCAGTTCTAGTGTCTATGAGTGTGAAGCATCATGAGAATGATTTGTTAATGGCTAGACACAAGTTTGGGCATATCCATTGGAAGAACTACTTGGACTTGGCATAAAAATATCATATCTAATATAAACTTTGCACATTTTAGCTGCATGATTTTTATGTACTGTACTTAAGATGGTGTTTTTTGTGCAGTTGTCCAATACGAGGCCCGCTGAAGAAAACTGCTGCGGCATTGGCATTTCCATGATTAAAATGTGCTGCATATGTACCATGTGTTGTATTTGGTCTGTGATATTGAAGAACTACTTATAATACAGCGATGATCTGAGTAATTCTGCAGTTTGCATTTTTGATGATAGTTTTAGAAAACGAGAAAAGAAAACTTTTAAATGTGAATATATTTTTACTATTTTTGCTCCTTAATAGATCAACTGGGTGTTTGGTTTGGTTAGTCGTCTCATGTCCTCGTTTACATGTTTGTTTTAATACCCATCATCATAGTTTGTTTAAGGTGCTATTTTTTATTTATGCTTTTTGGGGTTGTTTTTGGGAATTTTTCCAAAGCAGATCATGTTTGTTGGACGTTCTTGATTATATCAACGAAGTATTTTTTAGTACTATTAAATCATATGACCGATTCATTTATAAGTTAATATGCCTTCTGTGCAGCGTATGAAGTAAATCTGAATGAAATTACTGGTAGAAGCAAAAGACACGTGAAATATAGAATGATAAGATACATGTGATGTTGCATGATGGCTTTCTGCAGATTAAGGTCGATTGTGTTTTTGGATTGTAAGTGGCTTTTGAAAGCAGGGCCATACTATAAATTTGGATATATGCTTGCTGTATGTATGCCTCCTTGCAGTTTGAGGATTAGGATAAATTTGGATAATGTTTTTAAATGTTTATCGGAAAAAAATAAAAATGATCAAGGTACCTTTTAGTCTCCTAAATATTTTTAATTTATTTTGTACAAAATGTTACTTTTAGTCTTCTAAATGTTTTTATACACAATGAATATTAATTGTATCCTCGTACTGTTACTAAACATCATGTTTGAACTTTAAAATTCCCCAGATAGGTCGAAAATAGAGGGTTGAAATTAGAAAAGAAAGCTTAATAATATGTTTTTAAATTTATTATTATTTTGTGAAAGAAATTCACCAAATTATTTTATTGGCATGTGTGTGTGTTTACATACTTTGTAAGACTGACCGTAGAAAACTAATAAAAATATAAGAAGATCGAAAGTTTATTTTTTTCATACGTAGTTACAACAGTTTTTGTTTTGTCGAATTTGTTACATTCGTTTTCACTATTTAAGATTCTATTATGGAAATTATTTCTCTCAATTTCTATTGCTTCGGTTGACTAAGATTTAAGTCCATATATTTAACCTCTTTTTATTGCAACAACTATACACTAAACCTGTAATCCATATTTGAAGAAAATAAGAGTTTCTGATTTTGGCAGTTTCTTCATTCACCTCTATAGTTTACTTCATTCACCCACATAATTTTCCTTATTTTGTTTTTTTAATAATTCAATCCAAAATATGATAAATAACTTTTAGATTAGCAAGTCAATAATCCAATTGCAAAATTTCAAAGTCATTTTTTTTTCTCGTAAGATACTAAACTCAAACCTCTGCATTGGGCAAGTAACCCATATTTGGGCCCCAAGAAACGAACATGAAGCACCATCATTCCCTATGAAAGCTTAGACTCATCTTTTCCAATTTCTTCCGTGTGCATCAGCTCCGAAGCAAACCTAAAGCCTATTCAACCTTCTTCTTTCACAGTTTGCCGGAATCACCAATGCGTCCTCGGCATGAACCAGTCAGCTATATCTGCAAAAGTCTCTTCACAAATCTTATCTCGCTTTGGCCTAATGGCATTTTTCATTTTCCTTTTCTGCAAATATAAGTGTGTGTTTAGGGTTTTGAGGATGAATTGTGATTTTAAGTGTGTGTATGCTTCAGATTGTCGCATGGAGAATATGATGAAGCCTGGTGACGATATGCAGTGCCGGGAGTGCGGTTACCGTATCCTTTACAAGAAGCGCATTTATCGCAGTAAGCTTCGATTTCATTAACTCGCTATTCTACATACATTGTGTTTCGTTCTGGCTGCTGAGTTATCTTTTTGTTTTCTTCACTTGTGTATAATAATTAAAATAAATAATAGAAGTAATCAGTAGTTATAGTTACCGTTGGAAATTCTCTCTACACTTATTTATAATGTGTTAGGGAATTTGTTAGAGATGAGTGTTGGTTTAAAACAAGTCTCTCTTTTTTGAGTTTTTCTTCAGAATTGTGTAACAGTGTACAGACTAAGTCCTTGTTTGTTTAGTTTTTTTGAAAACTGTCTTTTGTTTTTTGAAAACTTGTATGCCGCAGAGTACATGTAGAAGTGTTTGTAATTGAGTGTGATTCTTTTTTATAGGTATGTTCCTTGAGGACTTGAATAGAGCATTTGAAGGGGGGGAAAAGACGATGAGAAAATATCTGTTAGCAGATTTTTTTTTTCTTATTTCGGATTTCTAAAACACTTGCTCTATAAACAATTTTCCAAACTTTATTGATTTTTTTTATGAGAAATTGATTGTAGTCTAGTGTGGACTATTTTATAAATTTGATATTTAAAAAAAAAGGGAGAAGGGTATTAGATAGACCCTAAGATTTTTCTCATCTCTTCGGTACTGCATGATGAGCTGGATTACTCGTAGAAGACCTAGACTGACAGTCCATTTAGTTGGTGCTTTGCAAATTGTAGGCTATTCAATTGTACATTTCTGGGTTTTCATATGATTTTGCATATTAAGCTGATATGTGTGTGTGCAGTAGTTGATGCAATTTTTTGGATTCATAGAGAAAACAGACTATTAATGTGATCGGTTTAAGTTTAGCAATGTATAAATTTGTCTTTTTGGTAACATATATCCGATCTCTTATTTACTGAGTATTCTTTTTGTATAGTTGGATGTCAGGAAGATTAACATTTATGTTTGCTTTTTTGGGTGTAATTTATTTTGGTTTAAAAAAGGAGTGTATATGAGATGTATTCTGGTTTTAAAAATTTCCTTTTACTCTTTCACTTCTGCTGGTTGTTCTCTCTCTTAAGCTATAGTTTTTAAGAACAGTAAATTGGTCTCCTCACAAAATCTCATGGTGTAGTACCATCTCGTAAAGATGATTCCGTGTCCCTTTTAGCATTTAAAATATATAGTACCTTAGGCCTAGCTTTTAACACATGACAAAGCTTTATACGATCTAGAGGTGGATGGTTATCGTAATTGTAGGAAAACATTACATATTGTTCTAGCAAAAAGTGCAAATAGCTTAATGCTAGGAGCCTTCACTGTTTAATTTGGTTGTTGAAAGGTTGTATTCACCTGTCTCTAGTCTAATGTGTCATCCTCATTATAAAGGACTGGATAGACTCCATGATATTTGTTGGGAATAGTCTAAGTGTGAGTCAAAGTCCCACATTGGATAAAATAGACAAAGTTAAACACTATATAAGAATAAAGATCCATAACAACATTGCCTTAAGGTTTTGGTGTAAAAGGTCTAAGGTCTTATATGCGTAAGACTAATGTCATATAACCATATAGAACCACAATCTCTCAATAACCATGACTATAAGATGCCTATGAATATAATCCATATATAACCAAAACATATGATGAAGAAATATATAACCCAATAGTGGTATCAAAGTCGATGGTTCGGAGTGATTGACCGTATAACCATAACCAAAAAGGGGTCACCGAAGTGACTGACCGCATAACCATAACCAAAGGGGTCACTCATACACCTGAAGGGAAATATACCATATAAAAGAAAAATGAAAAAAAAAAACAAGGGACTCACCCATAGTCCAAGTGTGAGTGAAAGTCCAACATTGGATAAAATAGACAAAGTTAAACACTATATAAGAATAAAGACCCATAACAACATTGCCTTAAGGTTTTGGTATAAAAGTGGTGTCTAAGGTCTTATATGTGTAAGACTAATGTCATATAACCATATAGAACCACAATCTCTCAATGACCTATGACCATAACCATAACATATGAAACATAACCCAACAATATTAACCACCTCCCTTGTTTTAAGGGAGTTGGTGTTCAACTAATCGAAATTATAAGCATTTTCTTGATTTTACGCTCTTCTTTCCCATATTATGCAAAAGAGGTTCTATGTGTACGACAATTTTCTAATATTCTGAACTCATTTGACGACTTTATTCTATATCCAGTTATCCGGGTTGGTATAGCTCCCACATGTATTAAACAATTATCCTTTTACCCGTCTCGGTCATATCGATCATAGTATTGACACATGCACAACAACTCTCACCAATCACCCTATGTCACATACTCGACAGTCCACACACAAGCCCCCATAGCTCGAGTTTATCAAAGGTATAAGTAGAACCTAGAATAAAGACCTTGTATGTTAGGGAAGACGACCAAAACTTCTTAATTTGAGCTGGAAAAACTTGAACCGTGACATTTGAATTGGCAGTTGGTGACATTGTAAGAAACTTCTAATAGCACTTTAGTCCATTCTATCAAATACACCTTCAAAGGGTGCATTCCGGGTTACTGCATTCTCGCCTCCAAAACTTCTGTCTCTTGCATTGCCCATTACTATGAGGAACTGAAACTATCACCGTTCTCTGATAGCTTAGCAATGTTTGTGCAGATCATTTTTTGCGAACGTTCATTTGACACGTTTTAAGTTCATCCATACTTGGCCTAGTGACTTCAATTCTACCTTACTTTACTAAATTATTTTAATCGAATTTTTGGTTACTTCTCGTATATTTGAGTTTATAACCTAAACACAATATTTAAATCATCTTTCTTTGCATTTCTAGGTTTAAGTCTCTTAGTTCTACCTGGGTCTTTTGGGTTCGTACTTGAGTTTCTGGGTATTGTTTGAATTCTTGGTTCTCACTCGAGTTTTTTGGTTTTGTTTAAGTTTCTGGGTTTTATTCAAGTTTCTGGGTTTCATTCGAGTTTTTGGGTTTTACTTTGTGTTCTTCGTGCATTTCACCCTTTTATAGGTTGTATTAGGGCTCCTTTTTGAAATTGCTAGACTTGTAATTTGGTTAACTATTAGGAGAATGGCTTACATAAATTTGTATTCATGTGCCAAGCCTGACTTGATCTTTGACACCATCAAGTACACATAAGCCAAAGTCTCAAGAAACTTAGTAATATTCATCCTTTAAGCAAGTTGGGCATTTACTAGTTTTCCAAATTCCTGTTGGGATTTTTAGGGCTTTTGAAAATATGAGAGATATGAGATATATGAGAGATATATGTGATATGTTATACGGAGGAACATGTTTTTGTATTTTATTGATATACTCTATATATAGAGCAAAATATAACAAATATCAAGTATAAAATATTTAGAATATCTCACTCCTAATCTAAAATAATAACAAATTTCTAAAACTGACACATATTTCTAAAACTGAAATATTTTCTAAAAACTAATTTAAATAAAAAAAAGATATTAAGTAATATTCTCAACAATTCCGTACTCGATACAATACATCAAACCTACTGCAAACATGTTTGTTTTTATATTTTTGAGATCCGCCCAACCAAAAGGGCTTCATGGACCTCAATAAAGGGAGTCTCAAGACGAGGGTTGTTATCCCTTTTCTTTTCTTCATACAAATTCAAGAGGTGCTTTTTTAAAGTGTGACCTTCTACTGGATTGTTATTTTTATTAGAAGGATTTCCACTTTACTGGACACCAAATCCTATCGATCAACACCCTGGAGAACTAGTCGACGTAGATGGGGATGAAGCCCTATACTGCCAATTGTTAGAGGATATGATTTGTCTTTTATACAACCATTCTCCTTAAACTGGAATACCGAGGTGTAGATCTAAAAGTCTGTATAGGTGATACCTGTTACTATTGACATTGTCAAAATACAAGTATAAAGTTGTTTTGACAAAGTATTTTTTGTGTAGAGCCGAGAGTTTCACGTAGATCGAGGTATCAACTACTTTACGAGATGAGTGAGAAAGAGGATGATGACGTTGAAACAGGTGCCCCTGATACAGAGGCGATGGTTGACCAACCAACAGGCTCTGAGCAAACACCCGTTGAAATTTCCTTGAAAAGGAAATGTTTTGAGGGCAAGAATGCGATTTCTCTTTCGGATGAAGAAGCTCATAAAGAGGCAAGTACTGAACACTCTTGGTTGGGCAAGCACGCACCAGTCATTGCTAAGGGTGATAATTGGGATTCAACTAACCAAGGCAAAGCTTTTGGTAAAGGAGCGTCCTTTTGGGATTCAACTTTTTCCCATTCGACCCACAATCGAGCTCACAATTTACTTGATGTTGACCTTATAGAACTAAGCAAATATAGCGCAGTCGACTTGAGCATTGGTTTGCAAAACTATCTTAATAAGGCCACTGCTCTAGCCTACATGAGTGAGATGAAAGCAAAGGAAGCTCGAGCCAACAAAAGGTCAAAGAAAGAGACTGATTGCGAACTTGAGCGTCTGAAGGCTGAAATCATTGAGCTCAAGGATGCTAACGCTAAAGCTAATGAGAAACTGCTAAAGGCTGAAGCGGAAATCCAAGCTGAAAAGGAGGCTATGACCATTGCAAAAGACGAGTATGCTTCTGCCTTAAACACTTGGGAGGAAGAGAAGAAAGAACTCCTAGACTACGAGGTAACCTTAAAGACCGAAGTAGCAAAGTCCTTTCAAAATGGTTTTCAAGCTGCCTTGGAGCAAGCCCGAGTCATTGCCCCATCGATTGACTTTTCGACAGCAAATCCATGGAAATTTGTATTGAACGGTGCAATTATTACTTAAGAATAGACACTATGCAAATATGTAAAACTCGTGTGACCAAAACTAGTACCTTATTTTTCGGATTAGTGAATTATCATTTTTTGTACTTTGATTTTAGCAATAGTGAATTATCATATTCACATCTTTTCATCTTGCTGATTTATATCTTCCTAATTGACCATTTTAGTACACAGGCTTTCAATTTTAGGTTGGTCGAGCCTCTTTAGAATCTGGGCCTTAAATTTTAGGGTTGTCGGGCCTCTTTAGTCATGGTCTTTCAATTTTTGTTAAATATGTTTTTTTTTCTCAATTTTTCAGTAAAAATTGAAATTAGTTCCTCTTCAAAATTTTGGTCCAATTTAGTTCTTTAACTTCAAAATTGTGTGGATTTAGTTCTTTTAATCATATTTTGTTAAGTTTATTTGAAATGCATTTCATGATAGTTTCTTAGTTAATATTGAAGTAAAAATGTGTCAAACAGTGTAAACATCTCAAATATTATCATGAAATGCGTTTGAAACGTGAAATAAACTTAACAAAATTTGGTTGAAATGATTAAATTTACGTAGTTCTGAAGTTGGAGGACTAAGTTGGACCAAAATTTTGATGAGGGACTAATTTCAATTTTCACTAAAAATTGAGGGACAAAAACATATTTAACTTTTCAATTTTAGAATCATCAAGCCTCTTTAGCTCATAGTGAAGATGTGATATTGTAGCTTTCATTTAATGCTGTGATCTTTATTCATAGTTCTAACCTCATTAAAAACCTTTGGGAAAACCATAACTTCTTGGAAAACCTCCTTGCAGTTTGAAGGATTCCATGTATTCAATTTTCAAATATTTTGGTTTAAGATTAAGGGTATTATAAAAGTGTAACTATGCAGTTTGCATGACTTTTTGTAACCAAAATTGACACATCATGTGCCAACGTATTTTTTAATAAAATTTACTTTTTGTAAGAAAAATATTTATAATTTAATGGTTCCTAAAAATAAAGCTAATGATAGAATAAATGGTTAGTATGATATTTATATTAGTCAATGAATGGTTAATTTCGCTTCTGTATTAGTCGGTCACGACTTTCACATTAAAAAACGACCATGTGTTTGGTCTAATTTTTACCTAAATTAGTTAAAGTATTATGAGATGGACTCATTTACTTGCAGAATTGATTAAGTTTGTTGTTGGAGATTTTGGAATTTGATTCTATGAGCAGATATTTATCTTGCAGATTGTCTTTAAAATACATTAATATATATTAATTTTAATATTTTAATATATATTAAAAAATTTAATATAGCAGCATTAATAATTTTAAAACTCATCAAAGAAACAGTATAAAGAAATCATCAGAACCTTATCTATAATTTTTTACATAATTTGGTATGTTCTGAAGAATTTTTTTTACACCATCATTACCAATTTACTAAAAGGCTATATATAGTTTTTCTTTTTCTAGGAGTCCATAGAAATAGTAAAATAGAGATGGAGCTGTTCAATTCATTCCTCACCTTTTGTCGTTTGTTTATCAAATATCATGTATGGAATAATACATATTTCAATTTCTATTCAATAAATCTTTTTTTATTTCATAAATTTAATATACTTTATATCTCAGAACAAAATCAAAATTTTCCTTCATGCCAGTAAAATATAACTTATACCTTCGCAATAAAACCATATGGAACTACGTTAATGACATTTCATGTATTCATATAACTTTGAACTTAATATTTATAATCATATATAAACAGATTATTTTTTCTGTTAGCTTAAAAATAAATAGTTTACTTTTAACCCATTAGCTTAAAATTTTTTTGTCGTTTTCAACTATTGTTTTAAAAACTTTTCTTATATACATATTTTATTTTACTAATTTTATATTTAATAACTATTTTCAAAATTCATTATATATTCTTTATTAAACTAAACTGAATCAAATTTAATCAGACCGAACCGAATCAAACCAGAACAAACCGTATTGAATCACACTAAATCGAACCAGACTGAACCGAACTAAATTGAACTGAATCAGACCGAGCCGAACTAGACCGAATTGAACCGAACTGATCCGAACCGGACCAGACCGGATCGGATCGGACCAATTGGACCGGACCGAACTGAATAAGACCGGCTTGGACTGGATCGAACCGAACTAAACCGAACTGAATCGAACTGAACTGAACCGGACCGCACCAGACCAAATCAAATCGGATCAAATTGGACCGAACTAGACCAAATCGAACCCCGAACCGGATTGGACCTGATCAGATCGAACTGGACCAAACCAAACTAAACTAAACTGAATCAAACTGGACCCAACCGAACTGTGACGAAATCAAGTCAAACCGAATTAGACCAGACCGAACTGAACCAGACCAAATCGGACCGAACCGAACTGGACCAGACTAGATCGAATGGAACTGGACCGGATTGGTCCCGAGACTGAACCGAACCGGACCGAACCGCATTGGACCGAATCGAATAGAATTAGACCGGATCAAATCAGACTGAACCAGACCAAACCGAACCCCGGACCGATTCAAACTAAACTGGACCGGATTGGACTTGACCGGATCGAACTGGACCAAACTGAACTAAACTAAACCGGATCAGACCGGACCAAACCGGATTAAACCGAATCGGACTAAACTGAATCGGACTGAACCGAACCGAACAAAATCGAACCGAAACCGAACCGAACCGAATTGAATTGAATTGAATTGAACTGAATTGAAGTGAACCAAATCAAGCTACTCTTCAATTGTGTTGAACTTTAAAACACCTTGAAAAAAAGAGGAGAAAGTTTAAAGGAAAATTTTACGCTTTCATAATTAATTAATATAAAACAAAAGGAAAGTCGCTTTGTAATGTACATAAAAAATATAACACCCAAAATTTTTTCAGCATCAACACCACAATCGTAAGGTCCCTCTTAAACAATTGAAATGTAATGTTTTCCCCCAAATTAAATATAGCAAGTGTATAAACAATAACAAGTGTATAATTTCAATAAAAAAACATACAAAGGACAAACTTGAATTGGTTTGTATTCACCTTTCACACAAATAATTATTTTGTCAAAGTGGAGAACATAGAGTTTCGAAATTGGTAAGAGCCTAAATATTTAAGAAAAATATTATAAGATGAGAAAAAAATGTGAAATGGGAGTAGTGAAGCATTGAGTATAAAAAAATGAGAAGAATGCAAAAGACATATAAGAGAAGGATAAAATGTTAGTTAGGGTTAAGGTTAAAAAAAAGACATATCAGTTGAGTGGGTTGGGGATGAGAAACTCACGATCATTATCTCAACGGTAGTGATTGAATTAAAAATGGAGTATGCACGGTGTTTAGGATAAGAGGTCATCGAAGAAAAAGGAGAAAATAAAATACATAATTCAATTAGTGAACAGTTAATCGATAGAAGTTCAATTTTTTAAAAATAAATATTTTTTTTACTTTAATATTTAATTTTAATTATAAATAGTTTATTTTTTTACTTTAATATAATACAAATAATTATAGTTAAGTTTAGTTAGATTAATTTTGTTCATCCCTAAAAGATTAAATAATTTTATACAAAAAAGTATTTATAATATTTATAAAAGTTTATACAAAAAAATATTAATAATATTTATAAAAGAGAAAATAGAAGAAACAAAAAATCATAACAGAAATAACGTACAAGTAAGAAGTAAAAAAGATATCAAAGATATTCATGAGACCTATCGTTATTATATTGGTCAAGTCAATTTTATCAATTTTTTTTTTCAGACCAACAAATGCTTCCTTTTAATATCTTTTATTGTTTTTTTTTTTAATTCCTTGATTATTTTTTAGCCATTCACTACTTTTGGTTTTATTTCAAGAGGTCCAAATTGAACTTTTTACAATCTTGATTTATCTTAATAATTCATTTTAAGGATACATTTTTATATGATTGAACGTACACATAATTTCATGCTATAATAAAAGTAATCAAGTTTATTATTACGAGAGATATTAATCTATATCCCAATGCAGATGTTAAATTTTGGCTAAAGTAACTACAAATCTCTTCTAAAGTGGCAAAATATTAAGGGTTAAGATCTAAAATTTAGAAACCATTTTGAAAAATTCATTTAACAGACAACAACTAAATAATCAAATCAAAGAGATGAAGAAGTACATGACAAAATTTTTCTTTTATCATCAAGCACGTGACAAAGTAAATGCAATGAATATGAACAAACTTCCCACAAAGTATTACCAGTTTACACTCTCTCTTATTGCTTCCTCTCAAAAGGACTATAGCAACAATGAAAAATGGAGGTGTAGTGACAATGACGACGGATGTGAAAATGCAATAATCACAATGGTATGGTTCAACGATGAAAGATATTTTAATATTTTTTACTTTTAGCATGACAGTTAAATTTAACTCAAATTTTTATAAAATATAAAAAAAATGCGAACACATGTATGTATTTTCGCTGGTTATACGAGAAACGATAGCTTAAACCCATATTCCGTATGTTAAAAAACCACACATTCGTAGAATAATTATTTTACAAGATTTTGACTATCTATTGATATTTATAATTTTAAAAATAAAAACCACAGTTACTTAAAAACAAATAAAAGGATGTACATTAAAAAAAGGAAAACAATGTTTTTATCTTATGCTTTGAAATGGATGAATTAGTGCTCGAACTTTAAAAATATGTGATTTTAATTATTCTTTCAACTTTTTTATGATAAAAGATTTCACTAAATTGGGAAGTTTACTTATAAAAAAGGGTTAAAATCTCATGCTTTTAAAAATTATGCCACCGATCCATAAGATACAAAATCAAATTTAATAAAAAAGAAACAGATTGTAAAAACGTTTTCTGTTAAAATCTTAATATTGATCATACGAAAAAGCTTATAATTTATACTTTTGATAACATTGACATAGTAGACAAAGGAATCGTATTTTAAACAATTGGGATTACATTCAGAAGAATAAAAACAAAATATTTAGTTTTTTTTTTCTTGAAAAATTAAGGTAACTTATTGAAGAAGAATTTGAAAGGCAATATAATCTTAATACATGTAATCAGAAAAAAGAAAAATTGTTAAATTAATATAACTAATAAATTAAGACAAAAAATATATAAAAGCATAGTACTTACTCTAGTTAAAAGATCTCCATATCTATTGTTAGATTATTCTAAAAATATCACTATATGGCTGTATCTTTAATAAACTGAAGATGATTGAGAATATAATTAAAAAATATATACTTTTTATTTTATAAAACGAAAAGGATTGAATAAACTCAACAAACATTATTAATAGACATAAACACTTCTGTTTAAAATAAAATATGATTTTTATGGAAGAAACCAACGTGTACAGAAGAATATTCGGTATCTATGATCAGATAACATAAATTTTTGATGGCATTGAATACATAAAGTGGAAAAAAGAAATAATATTTTAAGAATATGGTCCCATTGTGGACCATAGCAACATCAAGTTGGAGAAATTGTGAGAAAGAGAGAGCAATGCAGGGTTTTGGACCACTCACTCACCAACTTAATCAAATCACATTAAAGATACTCTTTTTATGTTACTTCTTTTCTTATTTATCATAAAGCAACATGTGAACATACCCCACTTCACTTTCCAAAAATTATTTTATTTCATCTAATTATATTCTCACACATTATGTTCTTTCTAGACATTTCCATTTCATACTTTTACGATAAATATTGTAACTTTATTTAAAACCACAATTTATTTAAGTAGCTTTTGTATGATATTATAATTTTGTTCATGTGACACAAGAATATATAAGATGTAGATTAAAGCAATATTGATAAAAGAACTAATTCATAATTTAAATAATTTAAAAGAAATATTTTTTTATTAACCAGTATATTTTTAAGTATAAGAGTTGTGTTTTGGATTAACTGTGAAGATACATTACTAAATTATTATATTGATAATTAGTTATTGTTGTAAATAGATATATGATTAGATGCATTGGGTGAAGTATTTAATCGCTTTGATAATTTTATAACTTTTAGTTCATGCTAATGAAAATTTAAGTTTAATTATTGTAAGGGTCGGTTTTGACATTTTGTAGGTTCTAAGGTTCAAGAAAGATAATAAATATAGAGTCTTTAGTGTATATACAGGACTTGCTATTAGGTTAGAAGCAATAACTATTAATTAAGACACAAATATTTTTTATTTTAAAATTTAAAAGTTTAAGTGTTACGATTTTATCGTAATCACATGATTTCTGTTATCGGACAATTAATATTTTCTATAATATTTTTTTTATCTACAATTTTCTTATTAGGTATCTCACACTTATAACAAAAAAAAATAGTATATATATATATATATATATATATGGATTTTATCAAAGATATATACGTATAAAAGCATAATAACAAGTCATTGTAATTAAATTTGAAGAATATACATCGTGGTTGTCATAATCCTTTTCAATTTTTTCTTGTAGTTTCACAATGTTCATTGTCCACATTCTTGTCTTACAAGAATAATATAAAATAAAAATGAATAGCATCAGCCAATTGGTCGAAGTGAACTGTGTCTCGTTTTTTACGTAAAAAGTTAAAAAAAAAAAGAGTAAATTTTGTTTTTCATATTTTTTAAGGTCGATAAGGGGTTGGTTAAGGTCATAATAATTCAATCACCATTAACAAGGATTAGGATAAATTTGGATAATTTTTTTTAAATATTTATCCGAAAAAATTTTAAAAATATGTATGAATTAGAGTTAATTTATTATGTACAGACGAATGTACCCTAAATATTTATATACACAAAATCAATATCAATTGTATAGGTCGAAAACAAAGGGATAAAAAAAAAGTTTAATTATTTTTAAATTTATTACTATTTTGTAAAAGAAATTCACCAGACTGTTTCATTCGTATATCCAAACTTTTAAAATTCTACACGTTTTCATCTTAGTTAACAACTAATGGAAAGTTATCCATTTACATGTACAAATTATTATGCGTGATACATGACAAGTAATGACAAAATAAATATAATATATTTTTTATTTTCTATTTTCTGTTTTTAAATTTACATATTTGATTTTTATATTATATCACTTATTCATCACTAAGTTACTAATAGTATTACTTTAATTTTCTTTTCCAAAATTAATGTTATATATATATATACGAAGAATAAACAATAATCAAAGTGTTGTTGTTAAAATATTTACATACCTATAGTAAGACTGACAATGAACTTAGAAAACTAATAAAAATGTAAAATTTAGATAAGTAAAACAAAAATGTTTAACTCCATGTTTGAGAAGATTAGTTTATTTTCTTCATACTTAGTTACAAGTTTATGTTTTTGTTTTTGATGAATTTATTAAATTCTTTTTCATTATTAAAATTATATATATTATGAAAATTATCTCTCTCAATTTCAATTGCTTGAGAAAAAAATTATTGTTCAATTTCTATGGAATGGACAAATGATGAAGTATAATGATGATATGGGTGTTTTTCCTATTGCTTAGGTTGACTAAGATCTAAATCCACATATTCGACCTCTTTTTATTCCAACAATCATACATCAAACTTCTAATTAGGATTAGAAAGTTCTTTCCATTCACACATTAATTCACACATAAACATCCAAATTTCTTATTAAATAAAAAAAAACATAAAAAGACATCAATGTTGACCAAATTAATATGTCATGACTCCTTCACAAATCAAGAAAGTGGTGAATTGATTGTAAAAGTGTTAACTAAAAGTTTTAAAGAAAACTGAACTTAAATTGTTGATAATAGAAAAAAAAAATTCAATGAAGTAGTTAATGCACAAAAAATAATAAAGATTGAACAAAATAAGCAATGATAAAATTCAAGAACACATAAAGATATTTATACTTTTGATTTTTTCAAAATCTACATCTACTTAATTCAAACAATCAGAATCGAAGTTTTTACTATAATATTAAATTATCCAATTACAAGAAACACTTACGTTGTGACCGACTATACGATAAAAAAATATGTAGTATCATCACCTTTCCTTGATGAATTTTGACCTATCTTTCTTTCAAAACAAATAAAACATATAAAAGTATTTTAAAAAATATTTCTACTTCACAATAAAACTCTTTAGATTCGAAAAAATATGAAGGTATATTTTGAAAAGTGTAAAAACTTTCTTTTTAAAGAAATTTTGAAGTAACTTACTAATATAATCCATTATTTTTAAATATAATCAAATAATTTTTTTTTTTATAATTCAAAAACTATTTTGGACCAACAGTTATTGTTAAACAGAATATTTTTTTTATAATTCAAAAACTATTTTGAACCAACAGTTATTGTTAAACATAATATTTTTTTTTATAATTCAAAAACTATTTTGAACCAACAGTTATGGTTAAACATAATTGATTATTTACGAATTCGATGTATTTTTAACATAATCAGTTATTTTATGAAATAATCAATTATTTGTGAAATATGTGAAAATCAAATTTGACCAACATAATCCATTAATTTTTAACATAATTATTTTTTGACATTATCGGTTATTTTGTTGAAAAACAGCATAAAATCATTTTTTTAATACAAATATGCTCAGTACTATCTTATACTATCTTAGATAATGATTCATGATCAAACTAAGATAATGAACTATGAAAAGAGAAACCTACAATAAGAGGTGCACACATCATTGAACAAAACTTGTTATTAACACTATATTTTGATATACTATAATACTTTTGAAAATCATATTATGATATTTTAATTTGATTCTTCAACTTGGTCTTAATACTTAAGTAAGTGAAGTTATAAAAGTCGTAACTTAATTATCATATACTTTTTTTTTCTTAATTACAAAAATTTTTAAAAAGTTAAAATTAACGACTAATTTAAAGATCGAAAGACTAATTTGACAATTAATTTGAGAATCGACTAACTTCACCCATACCTAATGAAGTCAAAAGAACAATTAACTTTTCTTTTTCATTGTAGTTACCTAATGAAGTCAAAAGAACAATTAACTTTTCTTTTTCATTGTAGTCACCAAATGCATCACTAGCATTAAATCAGTTATTCAATCTTAGTTCCGTCACTAATTTTGCCAATGTCACTTTAATTCATTAGTTAACTAACATATTTTGTTAATCAGAAATTCACTCACTACTTTTAGTCACAGAATTAGTGATTGTTAAATTCTTTATTATTTTTCTCACTTAAATGGTACTTTTTTGGTTTTAGTCACTAATTTTTAATCACTAAATATTTGCAAATTACAAATTTGTAGTCATTGAATTCATTATGAATTTGCAATAATAAGTGGTTGATGAGAAAATGTTGACTTATTATTTATTGATTGATCTACGAAGTTTAGCTAGGGAAAATTCAGCCACTAGTGGAAGATACTTCCGTACTAATTATATTTACTCCATAACTCATTCTTTAAAAAAAAAAATCTTGATACTTTTGGAGAAGTTTAAAATGAAGAGAAAAATTAATTGGGTTAGGAAAAAAAAGGAAGCATGTAATTGGGACAATATATATTCTTCCATATGAAAGATTAGGGTGTAGCTTTGTCAATGAGGGAAAAACAAATATATATATTTTCTATAGTTTTAATGAAACGAAATAATAATTTATATTAAAGTTGCTATATTATTTAAGAACACATAGGTTAGATTCAAAATTTCAAGTTAGGGAAGAAAATAATTGGTACTTCCAATGTATAAATTTTATTTCTTATTTAATAACCTTTATCCATAATTTTAATCGATAAACATATTTATATAATATGATAAGAGATCTGTTATTGTTCCTCTTCATTCAATGAATAATTATGTAAAATATATAGTTAAAATCTAGCTTACACATATTTAATGAAGTAACACAATAGATAAATACTTTACATTTACATATTGTGAAAATATTTGATGTAGGGTAAAATTCATATTAGATCATCTATCATTGAATGAACTTGAAAAAGAAAATATTCCTGGTATATCCTATATGAACAGTTACGTAAAACCAAAGTATTCACTTTCGTGTGTCTCTTTTGTTTTATTTTGTCATAAATGGTAACTTGTATAAATAAGAAGGCACTCTACCTCAATCATTGTCCTCTTTTGTTTCGTGGGACACAGTTCCCTTATGATGGGGACTACATGGATAATGTTGTAACCCTATTATGGCCATACCTTCTTTTGTTTCAACGTTATTAAATCATCAAAACCAATTGTATGATTTTTTCCATAATACACCTATTTCAAATGATTTCTAAATAATATTGTTTCGCTATTATTCACTAGAATAAATTTCTTTATTTTTTACTAGCAAAAATACAAACCGATAGTACTTGTATGTTAATATTTTCTTAATTTTGTTAAAAATTTGAATTAAAAGGAATAATAAATATATAATTAATTTTTAAAATAGTTGTTAAATGTAAAATTTGAATATATATATATATATATATATATATATATATATATATATATATATTTTTTAAAATAAAAATTAAATATAATTTTTTTTTTTTAAAAAAATTATTAAAAGTAAACTATTTATAAAATAATTAATTTTAAAAATAATAATTAAAGATAAAACTGAAAAATCGAATTATGAACATAAAAGAAAATATCTTCTTTATATATTATTACATGTTTTGAGAATTGAATTTTTTTAATATAAACTAAATTTGTTATTTAAAATAGTGTCACTAGTGTTAAAAATTAAGTTGAATTTTGATTTGGGGAGCTGAATTTTTGTTTTTTTTTGAGTTATAAATTCATTATCCTCCTTTTTATTATTTTTTGAAAAAATTAGAGAAGTTTTTAAGGTACAACTTCGTCCTTCTAGAAGCCAAATTTCAAATGAGTTTTCGGTCTCGGATAACGCTGTATAAAGTTGAGAATTCATTTTTTCCAAAAACCGAATCCTAATAAAATTTTCAACACTGATGATGTTTTTCACATTGTGAATTCGATTTCATGATAATTGAAACCTTGACATTGAAAATCAATATGTCTATTTTAGTAAATAATACTACACAAGTTTATTTTTAATTTATTTTGGAAATGGGTTTATTGCCAAAAGAAAAACGAAATTAATATTATATTATTATATAAAAATTATCAATTTTTTTGGTGTACACATTTTTTTTCAAGTTTATCCTTTATCAATATCACCCCATATATTCTCCCCTAGATACCCATACGTGTGTGTGAAATATCACAAACACATTCATCTTATATATCATATTGTCAATCTACATATTTCATGCATATCACACATTAATCATATATATCAATATAATTAACAACATATATCATATATCATATGAAATTTGTTGTAAAATCTAATATTAACATGAACAAATCTTGATTCTTGAGATATGTAAATTCATTGTTTCTAAAACTTTATGTAGAGTGTGCTGCACAAGTTCTTCAAAATATAACAAAGATTTCTCAAATTTTCTGAGAATCTCATAACTCTTAAAGAGAGTAAATAACTAAACCCATTTTCACTTTACATATAAATCAATAACAAGATGATTCAAAATACTATGCACCAATCTTTTCAATGTATCAAACTTCTATTAACAAACCCAAAAAAAAAAACATCATTAATATCACATATACTTCACGTCACTCCAAAAATCACTATTGCAAAAGTATGAAAAGAAAAACTTCCATACACAAAATACTTCAATTACCACATCCTCCACACATCTAAACAACCCAACTATATATTAAATGTTAACATTAAGTAAATCTCTCGATTGTCAAACCCTACATCAACCCTCCTTCAAGGTTGGATAATCTTTGAAAGGGTCATTTTACCCCACTTGGATATAACTCCCCAAAGATAACAAATAAATAAGACAAATCACTTATGATATTACTCTCTTAAGTTGAAACTCTTTCCTTTGAATGAAGACACAAGGACTCTTCTCACTTAAGTGTCGGGTATCACAAATTTTATATTCTACTTTACGATTATGTTAGAAAATAAATATTATAGTCTACTTTTTTAAAATTATATGTTACATGGAAGACTTTCTAGTTATTTTTAACATATTTTTACTCAATTTTTTTTAGAAAATTCTTTTTCAAGTTTTTTCTTGAGATGAATACTCTCATTTCTCAAGTTTTCAAGTTATTATACAAATAATAAAGTTTTAAACTACATTGAATTCGAGATGAAGATCATATAGGTAAAAAATAGTACAATAGAATATTACAATTTTTTTATGGAATTATAAGGTATGTATGTAAAATTCAAAAGTATGAATTGAGTGCAATTGTAGTCCCCAATGATGTGTCTCAAGTGAAAGTTTAATTAAATGAATGCAGGTATCATATTTATAACTAAATACATGGGAATAGGAGTAGTTGTTGGTGATGCTGTGGGAATGTGGAAGTTCAGGTTTTCAAAACATGTTGGTAAAGGTAATCCCTTTATTTTCAGAATTTTGAAAGCATCATGAAAAGTGGTTCAACGTTGTAGAAATCTTGGTTTTCAAAATCTGATAAAAAGGAAGTTATTAAGCTGCTTAATATAGGTGGGATGGGTGATGTTTCTTTGCATGTGCATGAAGATAAAGTTGAAGAAAATTAGGTCTTTGTTTTTGCAAATGAAGAATCACTTTCTAACATATCCATAGAGAAGTTAATGGCTAATGGGGAATGTAAATAAAGTGGATAAGGATAAACAGATGGAAGTTGCCTCCAAATAAAGTACTTTACCTTGTTGAGGATGTTTTAGCTATCATAGAATTTTAGGTTTTTCTTTCCTTTATTGGAACAAGAAGAAGACGTGTATCGATGTATCAAACCTAGTTTTTTGATTTAGTTAAAAATTAAATGTTTATTTTTACCATTTTTTTTTGTCATTATCATCAAAATAATATATTGTCCTTATTGAACGAAGAATCTAATCGTATTTTTTTATTAAATCACATATTACATTATTAGGATGAATTGTGATTAATTGACAATGTAAACTATTTTACATTATTAGTGCATGAATATGTTAAACCCATAATTGAAGACTTCAAAAGTAGTAACACTCTCAAGATCGATTAAATGTTAATGGCAAAATGATAAATAAATAAATAAATTAATTAAATGATTAATCTTATGTCATTTAAAAGACGAGTATAGTAATTTTCAAGAGATTGAAAAAGTATTAATGAAAAAAATTAAAGTTAATTAATAAGTATAATAATGCTTAAAAGATCAAATAATCATCAAATGAAATAAATTAATAATTAATAATTAATTAATTTTATCATTATATTAGTTAAAAGATCCTACTAAAAATAGATGATGATATTCATGATTAAATTTATACATTAACAAAGTAATAACTACTATATCATTTGTAAAACATAGGAAATTTTTTTTGTAAATACGGTAATTAATTATAAAATTAATATAGACGTTGTTATTAAATTTAAGAATAAATATGATATGTGTTTAATTTTAGGGTATTAGTTGTCCATCTCTACACTTTTCACTAGTATCTGTTTTCTTTCATGTTAGCTAGATTTTTTTATTTTAGTCTTTATAAAAAAAATTATTTACTTTGCATCTTAAAATATTTGAAAAGTTGTTTATAATTCTTATAGCGTGCAAAAAAAAAAAAATCAGTTTTATTCCCTACAAAAATTCTTTGACTTTAATTCCTTAAAAAAAATTAAATTACTCTTTTTAGTCTCTAATATTATTTTAAGATAGATAATTAATATTCATTTTTGCAGAAGATAAGATATGGTGAATGACATTTTATTCTACACATAAGTATAGTTAATACTATGGATAAACAATAGTATTTTTAAATTTTAGAGATATAAAATCATTTTGAAAATACTAAAATCAAAACTCCCTAAAATCATATTTTTAAATATTAATTTTTTTCCTGTTAACAAAAATAATTATCAGTATTTCAACACTTTGATGATTTTTAATAAATGTTACCGTCAAACTATTTTATCTTCTACAATTAGTCAGTTTTTTTTTTTCTTTTTTCTAAAAGAGAAAAGTCCATTTCTGTTTGTGACGACGTAATTTAAAATCAAGATCAATTTTATTTTAGTGTCACTTACTCTACAAAATGAAGTAGTGCTTGATAACTTTTATTTAATAATAAAAGCCATCTCATGTAAAATTGATATATAAAAAAACCCTAAACAATTTTGACATACATTTATAAACGCATATAATAAGAAGAACAGGTTATTATTTTTCTTCAAAACAACAATTCTTATTAATTTTTTTATTTATTTCTTCCTTTTGAACAATTTCTCATTTTTTTTTTTTATAATTAGATCGTGCTTCTCACGAAGAATAAAGTAAATGTAGACGGAACAACATTTTATTTTGAACATATTTTTTTTCCTCAAATTTTTAATATATTTTTTTATTGTTTTGCATACATAACTTTTTTTTTGGAAATGCATGTAACATTCAAGTCAAATAGATGCATTTTGATTAGTCTAGATTATAGTAATGTGTTTTGTTGATAAATTGGATATTCTAAGAATGAGTTAGGACTTTATTAGTTTTGAACAAACTTTCTCAAGAACACATAATCTAAGGTAAGAGATGCCGAGTGAATTAATTAAATTTATTTTAGTCAGAAGGATATGATGGAAAAAGAAATATTTTGTTGTACTAAACAATAGTCTAAATATTTTTTTATAATTAGATCGTGCTTCTCACGAAGAATAAAGTAAATGTAGACGGAACAACATTTTATTTTGAACATATTTTTTTTCCTCAAATTTTTAATATATTTTTTTATTGTTTTGCATACATAACTTTTTTTTTGGAAATGCATGTAACATTCAAGTCAAATAGATGCATTTTGATTAGTCTAGATTATAGTAATGTGTTTTGTTGATAAATTGGATATTCTAAGAATGAGTTAGGACTTTATTAGTTTTGAACAAACTTTCTCAAGAACACATAATCTAAGGTAAGAGATGCCGAGTGAATTAATTAAATTTATTTTAGTCAGAAGGATATGATGGAAAAAGAAATATTTTGTTGTACTAAACAATAGTCTAAATATATGATGATGAAGTTGAATGCCATTGATCGCTTTCTATTAGAAAATATTATATAAATAAATTATTGATAAAAAGTTTGTGATGATGAAATTATAATTTATAAGAGAGGAAAGAAATTGGGAAATGTAAACTAGGTTTATGCAAATCTTTAGCATTGAGATTATTTGTATAATATGATTTAATTGAAAGTTTCGCATCAATTAGAGATTATTGTAAATTTATATAATATATAAGTAGATGCAAAACATCACTTTACAAGTTAGTTTTAGGTTGAGTTAGGTTTAAACTTCATTTCTTAACATCATATGAGAATCATGATTAGAGTCTATCCCATCAAACTTTGTTGGGTTTATTATTGTTTCACCCGAATCATCCACTAATGTTTTGTCTCACGTTTAATATTGATTAAAATATTTTATGCAATTTTAACTTATTAGTTTATGATATTGTATTTGAATGTTATAATCTTAGGTTAAACTAAATAAGATTGAGAGATTATGAATTTCAACAACTTAAGTGTGGAGTGCTATTTATCTTGTACATACTAATTATGCATTGAGTTTAAAGATGTTAGACCTTTAATAAATTATTTGAAATTAATATGGCAATATTAATCCGGTTGCTTGTTGAATGTTTTCCTAATGGAAAAGTTTGAAAATGTTAAATTTACTTTCTTATGTTTTATAGGTGTGGCATTGTAAAATTTGTTATTTTTGTTGATTTTGTATTAAAGGAAATTTATTGATAAGTGTGTTAGTAATGATCATAAACATACTTCAATATTTCTTAGTTCGTTAAGAAGAGACTCCGATGAATTTGTTTATTAGTATAATGTGAGAACACTGAGAAACAAAAAGGATAGAATCATAATAAACATTTTTGTAAATGAGAAATCTTCAAGGAGAAGCAAAGAAATAAAAAAGGTTACATCCAAATAAAGGCTACAACTATTAAGAAACTCATGAAGTTCAAGCTGCACACTTCCAAGCATCCACAAAACTTTACCTGCATACAATTCATAACAACTATAGCAACAAAACTATATACACGGTTTAAATCAACTAGCAAATAGGCTAAGAAACTTGGATAAGGCAGTCACCAAATGTTTACCCACCACACTTTCTTCATCATTTAAGGTAGTTTTCTCCAAAAGACAAGTACCTATTTCCTGCAACAATTCAATAAATTATGGAACACATAACACAATGAAGGACTGCCTACAAACTTCAATATTTTGAAGGCAATAAAACTCATCTAAAGAAAGAAACTAGAAAAATCTATTCAAATGATCAATAAATATAATACAATGAATAGGTCGTAAGAGATTGGACATCCTACAATGGATACATAGCGTCTCCAAATACCTCAATGTTGTTACCTCACAATACTTGAAAGGTTGTCACAACAACAAACAAATTCAATAAGAATAAGAAGGTATGGACATCAATGCAAGTTCAACATTATAAGATACTTCCCAATTTTAGACTTTGACACAAAGTAAGTGACATGAAATCAAAGAATGTCCACTAAGATCCACAAATCAAAGCACAAAACAAAAAATGGGAAAACTAATTACAAAAAAATAAAAGGGCTCACAATAAAAGCAAGATTAAAAGATTTTAGCCGACAAAAATAAGAAAAAACGAGAAATAAAAAAGTTAGAGTTTGGGAGGTACAAGATATGTATGTTAATAGGATTAGAGTGTGTAAGTGACATGAAATCAAAGAATGTCCACTAAGATCCACAAATCAAAGCACAAAACAAAAAATGGGAAACCTAATTACAAAAAAAGAAAAGGGCTCACAATAAAAGCAAGATTAAAAGATTTTAGCCGACAAAAATAAGAAAAAATGAGAAATAAAAAAGTTAGAGTTTGGGAGGTACAAGATATGTATGTTAATAGGATTAAAGTGTGTAAGCGTATCCCAGGAAGAAAGTGAGGCTTGAGACTCACTGAAGTGAGGGTTTAGGATAAGGCCTTGTGGTGAGGGTGGATGGTTTGGGTTTCTGGTGAGCCTCAACAGTGTTGAAGTGTAAAAGGGTCGAAGGAGAGGCAACGTGTGGTGAGGTACAAGTATAATGATCCACGATGAGGTTCAAGTGTGGCACCCGTGTTGAGCTCCAGGTAGAGCTGAACAAGGTCAAGGTATAATAGGGATAATGTATGCAGCAATGGTGGTGATCGTAATGGGTGGTAAGGTGTTGTGCATTGTTGACAAAGAGGTATGCGAGGATTGAGTGTGGCGGGAGAGTAAGGAGAAATTAGGGCGTACAAAAAGAGAGGAGGGAAGGAATGAACAAAAAATGAGAGGGAAAAAAATTAAATTATTTTTTAATTATTTTTTTTATAAAAAATTCAGAAATTACTTAATGACTATTTTAGTGACTAATTTAGTAACCAAATTCAGCAACTAAAAATTTGGTTACTAAATCGATCACTAAAATGAAGAAAATAAAATTAGTCACTTCCGTCATTGATAATGACTACTATAATCAGTCATTATTTATCATTTTTCTAGTAGTGTAAAGTGATATCACCAACATCTTTTTCTTCTTCGTGTAAGTTGTATCCCAAGTTTCCTTGTACAAAACTCCCTTTCACTATGATCTTTATAAACACCTTGAGACTCTTCTCCATGAGTTATGTTATCATTATTTTGATTCAACTTTGTAATTGCTTCCTTATGAGCGCTCACAAGTTGTTCAAAGGCATTCCTAATTGTTAAAAGATTCTCATAAATTCATATTTAAGTAACTTCTCCACATTCCATTACCTAGAATTTGAGTTATAATATCTCATGTTAATTATACACGAATGTAATGTAATGTAGTAAGTATCCAAATGATATAATTATATTTGGAACATTTACTTTTTAAGTCTCTTACGTGAAACTTTGTTTCAATTAGATTTGATGTTAATTAACCATTAAATAATAGTATGTTTAATGTTTTACCTACGTGAACGTATTACCAACAATCTAAATTATTTTTGCAGAAAAAGAGAAAGAATTGAAGAAATTGTTATATATATATATATATATATATATATATATATATATATATATATTATTTTTTTTTTAACATCAGTTCATTTTGTTGTGGATACCACCCATAACTCTTTATTAACATTGTTTGTGATTTAAAAATACTTTAATTATCTTGACTTTAGGTAAAACACCGATGGTTTTATTAGTCATCTTTTAATCATCAAGTTTAAAACAAATTATTTTCTTTGAGTTGTAAAAAAAAACGAGGCTTATTAATGGAATATAGGTTCTTTTCAACTAAGAAAATAAGGTTTTTGATAAATTTGATGATTGATGTTAATGTTGAAAGCCAAAATATTTGATTTAGTATCACATTACAAGAGACGAGTGTTCAATTAAGTCTAACCCCCGAGAATTTTGCTCTTTTGTACAAACTCAACTTGTTAGTTTACTTATTTTTCATATTTTAGTATATTAGTTTCTATTAAATATCTCATTATCGTCTTTATATCAAAAGTACATAGTTCAATTAGTGCGGATAGTGAAAAATTGTTTACCCTACTAACATTGTATAAGCCTATTAAGAAAAAGATTTGGCCATTTCATTTTATTACTTGTATGATTTAGTAATCTTGCCAAAGTCATAATAATGGTCTTGTCATATTTTCCTTGTGTGAATTTAATTTTTTTATACCCAAACTAGAAGTCATGACTAACTTTCATGTTTTAATACTTGTCTTACTCACCATACTTTAAAATTACAACTAAAAAAATCTATATATTCAACAATTACAACCACATAAATATATTCAACGATTGTAGTAAAATAAATGACTATAGAAATCACAAAAACAAGAATAATCAAAATGATTAAAAATAAAAGAGATTATGTTTTTACTAAAACATTAGTTGATATTGAAAAATGTCTTCATTTTAAAACTTTTTTTCCCTTCATCTTTGATAAGTGTCTAGAATATATTAAATTTCCATATAAATTTGACACTTATCATGCTTTAATTGATTATATTTTGTAAGTAAACAATTCCTTTTAGTTTATAATTACAGAATGAGGTACTAAAAAGAATAAAAATAAAAAATTGATGAGTTTGTGATGATTTTGCCATAATATCTCAAAGAATTAAAAATTATGCAGTTGAGTCCCAAAATCCACGATTGAGCTCTAATAAGGCGATCAAGGAAGGATTTAGAACGTGACTTTCGAAGCTAAGCCACAACAAAATGGTGCTCAACACTTAAGGTGATACACGATTGAGTCACAAGAGAATGATGTTTAGCGCTAAAGGCAATGCATGACTGAGCCACAAGAAAGTGGTGTTGAGCCACATAAGCGACAAAGACAAAAGAAAACCCTTCAAAGAAGGAAACTTTCGTGGCTGAGCACCGCCAAAAAATTTCTATAAATAAATACCTTAAGTCCTCATTTGAAACATTGAGTGGAGAATTAGGAATGTAGTAGTAGATTAGGAATAAGTTTGTGGGACTCGAGAGAGATGCTCTTATTGTAAATCCTATATGTATAGATGTTGTTGGAATTGCATTGCAACATTCTACGAGTAGTTAAACTCCATGGTATTGAGGTTTGATGTAATCAATTCTAATTTTATGTACTAATATTTCTTGAATATTTATCTATGCTTTCATTCAATAGTTTGTGGTTTGATTTGAGTTGAGTTGAGTTGAAAGACCGATCTCAAAGTGAGGTCCAATTAAACCATCATACATGTATTAAATGCTTTTATTGTATCTGGAGGAGATAGTTTTGCATAATAAAACAAGGATTCATTCAACCAGGAGTGGAGAAATCACATTAGGTTTGAAGTCCTTAGGTTCTAAGCTGCAAACATGGGCCTAGATCTACATAGAAAGAGTACTCCCAGAACATTGAATGATTTGCATATTAAGTAGACAAGATAATAGTGGCGTAGTAGTAGAAGATGAGATGAAATCCAATCGTAGCATCTACTTCACTCAATCTATATAATTACTATTATCTATATTTATATGTACTTTTTTATTAAAAAACCCAAAAACCCAAAAACTAATTATCAATACACTTGCTAAATCCATCTGGATATGATAACCCCCATTCGACTATTCTACAAATGACTTGGTGCACTTGTCAATAGGTCACACAACTAGATATCTCTTTTAAAACTTAAATTTGTGTGATGTAGGGTTTTTTGGGCTTAAGCCCAAGGAACAAAAATATGTTGTGGCTTTTTTGGCTTAAGCCCAATGAACCAAAAAGTTGTTATGACTTTTGTGGCTGAAGCCCAAATGTGCTAAAAATTGTTGTGGCTTTCGTGGCTCAAGCCCATTGGAGAAAAATTGTGTTGGCTTTTGTGGCTCAAGCCCAAATGTGTTAAAATTGTTTTGACTTTTGTAGTTAAGTCCAATGAACTAAAATTCGCAACTAAAGTTTATCCCGATCAATATTCATATACTATGCTATACTATGTTAACTTATTTAGGAAAACAATGTTGATTTGAGTATTGAAATACTCTTCAAAGCACTTTATACTTAAATTACATTGCATAACATGTAGAAAACTTACAAAGTTATTTTAGGGAATAACTTAGT
>Ga0214545_1002534_pt1 | contig 35185 bp, 37 predicted proteins | sample CNSS4metaG_FD_160064 | JGI IMG/M metagenome (GOLD analysis project Ga0214545, IMG submission 160064) | Root nodule microbial communities from cowpea collected in UCLA plant growth center, Los Angeles, California, USA - CNSS4 | ecosystem: Host-associated > Plants > Roots > Nodule | place: USA...
TTTTGTCCTTGACTGAAAGCTTTTCCACCACTACCGTAAGCCCCTTGATCATGTCTTCCAGTCTTTGAAACCGCTCATGTTGTTCATTTTCATTCTTGCCCTGATCTTGAACCAAATCTTGAATCATTCGTTCCAGCCCATCAATTCTTGACTCCATTCTGGTATTCACCATACCCTGTTCGTCCTACTCCACAGAACCAAGATCGCCGCTGCTGATACCAATTGATAGGTCCAGACTAAGACAGATATGCACAATCCCTGTATGATCTTATTATGGCTATTATTCCTTCACTTGAATAAGAACAGTAACAACAAATGTTTACAACTTTAAAGGTCTTTCGAGAGGACCCTCTTCTCTCCTAATCTCCCACACTCCAAGACAATTCCCAAAAAAATCTCCCCACCAATCCTAAAACACAGACTATTTATTTTAGTCTGTCTGCAGGAGGTTATAACTGCAGGAGGTTATAACTGCCTCTCTGCTTTATTTCTCCTAGTGTAGACCTTGCCACTAAACCTATCATACAGCAAGAAAACCTTAGCCTACCTAATGACCTTGACCTACCTATTGCTCTTATAAAGGAAGAACATGCACTAAAAAACTTGTTTATCCTTTATCAAATTTTCTATCCTTCAAACAGCTCTCTCCTACCAATAAAACTTTCCTTACAAATCTGAATAACATATCCATACCATCTTCTGTATCTGAAGCATTATCTGATAAAATATGGAAACAAGCCATGGATGTTGAAATGGAAGCATTGAACAAAAATAAGACTTAGAAGCTTGTTATCTTACCTAGAGGGAAAAAGGCAATAGGGTGCAAATGGGTATTTATTGTGAAGTAGATGGAACAGTTGAACGGTACAAGGCAAGATTAGTGGCTAAAGGATTTACACAGACTTATAGGGTGGATTACTTGGAAACTTTTGCTCTGGTTGCAAAAATGAATATAGTCGGTCATATTATCATTAGCAGTGAATAATGATTGGGACTTACAACAATTTGATGTAAAGAGTGCGTTCCTACACGAAAATCTTGAAGAGGAAATTTACATGGAGTTACCTCCATGTTATGATGAAATGGCAGCCTCAGTAGATTCACTAATGTGATAACAAGTTTGGGTTATAAACAGAGTCTGGGAGACCATACTCTTAATTAGTTTGGATTTTGTTTTAATGTTAGGAAGATTGTAATAAGAATAAAATCCTGTAATTATAAGGATTTATTCTTTCTAAGGACATGGTCTATTATATATGTATATGTTTAAATAGGTCAGCTGACCTAATGATCATCAATAAGAAATAAAAATATTATTCCCTTCTAATTTTAAGAGATACTAAATTTGATAATTTGCTTAAAGCTTTGTGGATGGAATTGGATCACTATATGGTGATTAAGGTCAAGTGTTATGAGAATTTGGAAATTCTAAGAGAGTACATTGACCAGGATGGGGTGTATGATTTCTTGGTAGGTCTAAACCAAGAATATGATCAAGTCAGATTTCAAATATTGGGAAAGGAGAAGATTCCATGACTCAATGAAGTCATGGCAGTTACTCAGAGTGAAAAAAGTAGCAGTCGTCTACTGCTAGAGACTTCTATTGCAAAACATTCAGCAATAATTGCCGAAGAAACAACAACAATGGTTGCTTACCAAAGGAAAAGAGCCTTTCTTATGAAGTTGGAGAAGAAATGAAGGAGTATGGTGTACTTATTGCAACTAGCCACACCACACTAGGGAAAAATGTTGGAAGTTGCAAGGAAAACTTCAAAGCAAAGATTGGGGATACAAAGGAGCTCCTCCAAAGAGAGGGGTCAAGCAGCATGTTGTTCCTGAAAATCAAGGAGGATCTATCCAACTCAACCGTGAGGAGCTAGAAAGAGTAAGATCCTTCCTTAATAAATTGGAAAAATCCATAAGTATGTGTTCATTGACATATTCTACTAAGTTACAATTTTCGATTAGATTTAATGTCTCAAATATACCCTGTACCCACTATTAGGTTTTAGAATGCAGAGCCACAAATCATATAATACCCCTCCCTAAATACTTTTCCACATATTCCCCATGTCCTAACAACAAGAAAATATCCAAAGGTAATGGAAACTGATAGCTATAGCTGGTCAAGGAGATGTCAAAATAAACCCAACAATAGTTCTGAAAAATGTTCTACATATTCCTAATGCTGAGATGTAATGTTTTTTTGTTTTACTATTATTCATGTATGGGAACCCATCTTTAGGGCTAGGGTTAGGGTTGTGCCTTGACTCTTTGTATTCTGCCTCTTTGTACTTTATATATATCGTGGTAAAACTGTAACAGTGAGATAAAAATTCATTAATTTATTTCTCCAAAATCTCTTCAACTTGGTATCAAGAGCCAGAACATCTCCTCTGGTTCATCTTCACTGTTTGTCACAGGCACCGTCCATCGTTGCATGTCCGCCGTCTGCCACAGCCGTCAGCACCGCCAGCATATCTACTCCAGCAAAGTCATGGTTAGGTGTGCCTCAAGGAGCGCAACTCATCGCTGGAAGTCACGGCCTCCGAATCCTCCGCACATGCCGCCTTTTTTCGATGACATTTCAAACGCTTGTCTACCATGCGCTGCCTTCCTGGTGCCGGAATCGCACACCACCACCGTCGTTCGTCTCGTCGAAGCTCTCGTCGAAGCCTCATGGACATATTTCATCTCTTGTTCCTCTATTTTGGTCGTCATAGCTTTCACCTAGGGTTTCTTCTCAAGCTAGGTTTTTTTTTGGAATGGCTTCTACTAATGGAATGACTTCCTCTCTACCTGCTATAGTGTAGAGGTTGAATTCCGAGCTATAGCACATGGGTTGTGTGAATTGTTATGACTGAGAATTAGTCTAAATGATCTTAAAGTGGCTTATGATGAACCCATGATGATTTATTATGATAATTAGTGAACTATTAGCATTCTCACAATCCAGTTCAACATGATAGGACCAAACACACATAGATAGAACGACACTTGTTTCATCTAGGCATCAATTACTAGATCTGTTCATTAAAGTTTTTTCCACTCAATGATTTCATGATCTCACATACAAGCTAGAAATGATAGATATCCATATACCAACTTGAGGGGTAGTGTGTTAGTAGTATATTAAGTGTTCTACTAGAAGTTGTTAGAAGATTCTAGGGATCTTTGTGTAATTATTACTTTGGAGTTAGAGTTCCTTTGTTAAAGGGCAACCAAGGAACTCTTTATCTGCATGAAAGAATATTTTTGTGTAAGGTAAGAGCCAATTAAATCCAAATCATTGGATGCAAAAAATATTCATGATTGTTGATTGAGTTTTCATGAAACACTATAACTAAAACTAAGAACAAGATTTTCACCAAAAAGAAAAGAACAAGCACATCATCATCATGGCACTCAATTAAAGCACATATTCGGTTACAAAAAATTTTCAAATTTTCAAGAAAAATCATAGCTATGTAAAAGTTGTAACAAGAGGCAAGCTACTGTTATAAATTACCTGTTGAAGATCAGATAAGAAAAGTGTAGGTGATTGATCATAAGCTTGTTCCTTCATCCTGGAGTTTATCAGGCTAAAGTCGACTACAGTTTCAGGTTTCATTTCTTGGAAATTTTCAAGCAATATTTTACATAATGAACTGAACTTCTCAGATGCTAAGATATCACAGAACAAACGCTGACACCTTTCAGTTGCACCATGGCCATCAGGCTCAGTAGAAAATCCATTATGCACAGCATTTTCTTGCCCATTAGCTTCACTCTGTAATCTATAAAGCAAACACTCTAAATCCGAAGAGCGTTCTTGACCATCATTATCAATTTTAAAAGTTTCCTGCAGAAAAAAATGAGAAAAGTAAAACTGAAGGAACTGGTCCTGTATGCATGATAAGTGAACTTCTAACTGATCAACAATCATTATAGTGGCACAACTAATTTTAGGATGAATCATAAGTGCTTCTCTTATACACCATTCCATACAACCATTATCATTGATTAATGAATGATATAAATGCTTTAGCACGACATTCCCCCAATGGTCAAGTAAATAATCTATTTAAGTCTTGCCTACAATCAAATCACAGTTTCTGCAGAAAGAATAAAGTATATAGCGTAAAAAGTTCAAAAACAACTTTGCAGAAAGAACCAGGAGTGTTTAGTGTGCTTGAAGTAACGTCTGGACCAAGGCCAGAGTCATCAATTGTTATAGTGTGAGGCACAAATCTTGGTAAAGAAAAATTTCCTCTCTTCCTATTCCCACATTAAATACAAATACTATTATAATGGTAACTGTCAAAAAATAATGCAATTCAAGCAAAGTAATGAGCTGACAAATTTAACCCCTTGGCAGGACTAATTATTTGCAATGAAGCAAATTATTATAATGTAAGATAACAAAAAGGAAAAGAATCTATCATGCTTTCTTCCCACGCCCTCAATCGCACCAGTTGAGAAATAAAGGAGACTATATTTGAGAGTTTGAGAGATTGAACACTCCTTTCATATGTTATCAGATTTATATTGATAGAGTTATGATACAATGAGTATAGGAAAGAGCAAAGACCAACCTAGAAAGATAGGTACAGCTCATAGGTATAGCATATAGTAATTTTTCAACAGATCCAACATGCTTGGTACAAACTTCTTTGGATAATATCTTCTCTCGAATAAAATGATTGTCAAGTGTCATGTAAATCTCCTATTTTAAATCACCATGAAGAAAAACATTTTGGATATGTAATTGATGGAGAGGCCAATGCCATAATTGTCACAACAAAGAAGAGGCGAACAATAGTCAATTTAGGTAAGAGAGAAAAAGTATCACCATAGTCAAGACCACTGATTTGAGTATACCCTTTGGCCACCAATCTAGTTTTGAAGCGATCAATTACACCATTGGGCCCAACGACGACCAACAATCTTCTGTCCAAGTGAAAGAGTAACCAAGTCCCATGTGCTATTATGTTCAAGAGCATGTATCTCAACAATCATGGTTTGTCGCCATCCAAAATGATCAAGTACCTCCGTCACATTTTTAGGAATGGTAATGAAAGATAAAGAGGAGAAAAAATAGAAAGGGCTCAAACAATGATGGCTTAGAAAATTGTAAATAGGATGAGGATTGTGTGTTAGCGAGTACATTTCGAATGGAAATAGGCCAACTAGAATCTTCATTATTAGGAGGAGATGTAGTACGGATGGTAAAGGACTTGATGAAAAGGACACACCATGAGGTATTGGACCAATCATTTGAATCCGTCGTTGGTAAGTGATAAGAGGAGGCGTGATGGTTCATGTGAATTGGGCTAATGAGATGAATTTGGATTATTGGGAGAAAATGGAACAGTGTTAGGAAAAGCATATAAAGAGTGGAAAAACTACAAGAAAAGTATTATTTGGCATTACCACCCCTTAAGATCTTGATAAATTGGTTTTTAGTTTTACCAAGGATAGACACAATTATTTAAAAGTTCAGACCAATCCTTCATTAAGTAAACTCAAGTACAATGAGAACATTCATCAACAAAAGTTACAAAATACCGAAACCCAAAGGATGAGATTCGGCTTGGACCCCAAATGGTAAAATAAACTATAGAGAAGACAGAGTTGCATCTTGTTTCATTTCTTTTTGGAAAAGAAGACCGAATATATTTTCCTAATTGACATGACTAACATTCATACTTTCTTAATTGATATGTATTCCAAATATGGTTTTGGAGTTTGTTGAGTTCGGGAATCATACTTTTCAATTTTGATAAACGTGGATGACCCGAGCATTCATGTAAAAGCTTAGGAGATGGGATTGCTAAACAAGACATTGACAATCTAATGTCAAGATAGTAAAGTCCTCTAGTATCCAATTCCAACAATTCATGCCATCTAATGCTATCCTTTACATAACTTCATGTCCTCATACTCCTCAACAAAATGGACTGTATGAACGACAAAACAAACATATAATTGAAACTATACTCAAACACTTCTTCAAATTCATCTTCTTCATAATTTTGGGTGGATGCCATCCTTATAGTATTTTACCTTATTAATTAGATGCCATCGTTTGTCTTAATGATTGGGTACCCCATCACTCTATCCTTTTTCCTCATTAATAGTCTTCCTCCACGTGTTTCTAGTAACACATGTTTTGTGCATAAACTCACCTAGTCAAGATAAACTTCTACCTCGGTCGTTCAATGTGTCTTCGTAGAATATCATTACTCTCATAATGAGTATCAATGTTTCTCTCCTAATCTTCAAAGGTATTTCATGTCTACTAACATCTCTTTCTTTGAGTTTGTTCCATATAATACAACTGGTCATTCCAATGGCGACATATATAGTCACTTTCCCACCACCATCAATCTTCTTTCATCATCACTAGATGACTCTATTGTAACTCGGGGATGTTTCTCCAGCACCTCTTGAAGTATATCAACATCGTTCATGGCCTATTGAAATTCTAGTACGACAATCCATCTTGGACAAATAATGATATAATAGAGGTCATGCTCAATCTTTCCCCAACACTATCTTTTGGACTGAATCTAATACTCTCTAAAATGACTGGCCAATTGCTATTCAAATAGGTACGTTTTTACCCATAACCCTTTTCCCCACTGTACAAACCACAACTATCATCCTTTTTACACCATACATTATACTTATTTGTCCTTATCATCTTCTATTTCCATTTCTAGGTCTCTAGATGAAGCTTTATCTCTCCAAGAATGGTGATAAGTGATGGTTAATAAGATGTGTGCCCTTTAAAGTAGTGGTATTTGGGAGTTGGTTCCCTTCTAGCTAGCAAATCAATTGTGTTATTGTTTAAGGTAATTTAACATTGCAGAAAAGTAAGAAACAAAAATGTTGTGGTAAGCTCAAGTGTAGATGCAGAATATAGGGCAATGACATTAGTCACTTTTGATCTCATATGGCTTAAAACAACTTCTCAAAGAGCTAACATTTGATGAAAATTTCCAAATGCACCTTGAATGTGACAATCAAGCAAAATTACACATTGCCTCTAATCCTATCTTTCATGAGAGGACCAAACATACTATGATGGATTCTCATTTCAAAAGAGGAAAAATGGAGCCTGGATATTTGGCTACTAGATTTGTCAACTCTAGTGAATAGTTGGTTGAGTAAGGATTGGTTATATTTGTAGTAAGTTGGGAACATACAACTTATATGCTCTAGTTCAAGGGGAGTGTTAAAATTATAGAAATACGGAATTGATCCCCTATATAATGAAGAATATCCAGATTATCTGTTTTATTAGGAACCTTTTTTATTATTCCTGTATGATATATTTATTACTAGAAGATATCAAATCTCCTCTATTTATTGTACTGATTCATTTTTTCTCAATATAAATAGAAATCCTGAGTTGTCTAAAAACCACATGGTTTCAACTTGATGATTCTCTCTTTCCTAGAGTTTATGAAAAATACACCCATAGGTTGCAACTCAGCTTCACTTTTGTACATAATTATTCTTCACTCAACAGTGTACATGCATGAGGATTTGATCTTTGCACAATAGCAATGTCAAACATTGACTTTGCCAATTAGTTCTCTTTTGTCACAAATAAAAATATCAAGTATGATCCACAACCAAAATACATTTTTCCCTTGTGTTTTAACTCTGAGTACACTTCCATTTTGGACGTAATAAAATTTTAACCAGCCATAGCTGCTCCAATGCACAATATCTAAAACGTACAAGAGAAATGATCCCCAAATTTTGTCATGTGATGTTCTACTCATCATTTTTGTTCTTAAATTCACAAACTTAACAAGAAGTAACATACCTAATCTTGAATCAAATGCAGCTCATGATGGGTTACTTAAGTTATTCTTAATAACATTGGCATACTTATTGAACTCATATCCTATCTGTGTTTGTGTCCAAGTAACTCCATATCTTCAAAGCATTAGCAAAATAAGACTAAAGAGCACAGAGACAAAAGAATTAGCAGTATTCAATATTTCTTCTACCAACACTAGCATTCTACTTTACGTTTTTCTAATGCATCACTCAGCTTAATAAACCTTCTACAAATACTCACTACCATAGACCAAGAAGCCACAGCAAGAAACCAAAGACCAGAAACCTAATATCGTATGTTAGAACAAATGCCTTAGGGAGCAGCTAAAGAAACAACCACCGCACTACATCCACCCAAATATAGCCGGAGTAAATCATCCATAATTAACCAAGGAAGGACAATATCTCTCCATAGTCATATTTTTTAAACTACTTAACTAAAACATTTATAATTACAAGTCCAATCCAACCCATATAGAACAGGAATACCCTTGAATATCAGCACTCCTGTAAATTATTCCATAACTACAAGTAATAGGCACATGTGCATCTTACGAAAAAAAAAAACTGATTGACCTCTTTTTAACATAAACCCAACAATCTACCAGCTATCACCACCTCTAACAATTTTATAAAATGACATACGTAACACATGAAACATCTTGTACGGAGTGATGACAAATAGATATACAGAACCATCAAAGGCACACATATTGTAAAAGCAGTAGGGAAAAACTGGTCCAGCAGGTAACTTACCACTTCCAAATGTTTTCTGCTGTTCTCCTGAACTTTAAATTCTGAAGCACGTTTTACATGCTTGCGCCTCTTATATGTTCGAAAACATTCAACAGCACCAGACTTCCCTTCTACAACACCAAATCCATTTGTAAGTACCTCTACATGATCTACAGTTTCATTCTTCAAGCGGTCATCTTCAACTGGAGCAACACCACTCCCATCTGCAATTGCCACCTGATTATTTACAGCTTTATTCTTTGAGCCCAGATCTTCTCCGCTGTAAGCGACAACATTTCCATCAGCAATTGCCACTCCATTATATATAACTTCTTTCTTTGAGCCCAAAACCTCTTCATCTTCAGCAACACCATTCCCATCAGCAACTACAACCCTGATATTCATGGCATCATTCTTCAAGGCCCAAACTTCGCCTTCAGCAACACCATTTCCACCCTCAAGAACCATTCCATTATTTACAGTTTCATTCCTCAAGTCCTGAACTTTTTCTTCACCTTCAGCAACACCATTGCCCCCCTCAACTGTTAACCCAGTATTTACAGTTCCATTCTTCAAACCCCAAACTTCTTTCCTATTAAAAACACAATTTCCTCCTTCGTGCGTCACCCCATTATTTATAGCTTCACGCTTCAAGACCGGCACTTCTTCACCTTCAGCAATACCATTCCCACCTTTACTTGTCACCCTACTATCATAAGCTTCTTTCTTCAAACCCCAAACTTCTTCACCTTCAACCACAACCCCATCCTTTAAAGCTTCATCCTTCAAGCCCTGACCTTCTTCACCTCCATCAATATTATTTCCACCTAGAATTCTCCCCCCGTAATCTCCATCTTCAGAATCTGACCTCCTACCCAACCCAGCCCACTTATCACCATTCCTAGTCCCATCCTCAGCTTGCATCTCCACAGAATCCCAATTTCCAAATACTCACGGCAGAAAACTAGGGTTTCCCAGGAAACAGATCCAAAACTCTTCAAGATTTGTCTCTCACCAACTTCACCGATCAACAACGCTGAAAACCACAAACACCAAAGTCACCAACACAACGCCAGTTAAAATGCACACATTCCACTCTGAAAAGCCAAATAAACCAACAAAACATCCACCTCAACTTCAACCACTAAGGTAAATGCAGCGTCAGCAGAAACAAAAGCTAGAAAACAGCCAACACAAACAAAACACTAACACGCTTTCATGCCACAAAATTCAGTAAACATCCAAAAAAAAAATAGTGAAAAACAAAAGCACCCCAAAAGCTTTAATTATTCATTTATCATTTAAGAATTGAGTACCAAAAACGGAAACGCAAACAGCGAGCGAAAATTGAAGAGGAAAAAGAAGGGCTTACAGTGCAGAGGTGGGATTAGAGCGAGTGACTTAACCAACGGGAATTGGAAAAAAGTGAGAGTGTGAAATTGTTGTTAAGAAGTTGAAGCAGTAACAAAGAAGAAGAAGAAGGTGCTTCTCTCTTATCCTTCTTGTTTTATTTAAACACAACAGTCTTTCTTCCTTTCTTTCTTTCCCCGGTCATTTCTTTTCTCCGTCCTTTCCTTAAAAAAATTAAAATAGTTCCAAGATCCACGTGGCTCTGGTTGGGGTTGGGCTTCGACAAAGCCCATGAAAATTTGTCATTTTTAATGTTTAATTTGTCATTTTTGTATCATAACTCATTTATCCTTTAAAACATTCATTGATGCTCTAGATTTGTGTCTTGTGATCTCTTACTCTTTTTTTTACATTTGATTTAGCAAGAGTGTGGTTGAAGGTGAAGGTTGAACTTAAGTAACTCCTTTGAGTAAGTTCTTCGGCTTCCTTTATTCAAAGCATTCGAGCAATAAGAAAGGTATAACTAGTTTTTGAGTTATTTTTAGAATAATTCCAAAGTCTTTTAGATTGAGTCTTCCATCGTACTAATTTCACATTCAACGTAGTTGCGAATTGTAACACCCTAGATTTTATAATTCATAGCTATGATAGATTCAATTCCGGATTGTCCAATTTGAGAGATGCACTCAGACCAGAAAAATTATGATTGTACAATCCTAAATTGTAAATTTAACTTAGATTACATAATATGAAACCAAACAAACTTTTAAATTGTCATATATACTTTCATATTGATCAATGTGGAAGTATGTAGAAGTAATTCCTATTTCCATATTTACTTCCATATTTTAACTTTTGCATTATCTAATCTAGAAGTTAGTTTTCAACTTTTGGATTACATGTTCTAGAAAGTATTAAATTTTAATATGAAAATAATGATGCTTATGTTACGAAAAGTAGTAATCATAATTTGTATAAGTGTTTGGTACACAGAATGATATGTTTGAAAAGTTCATGAGCTAACATTTAAGATAGGATTTGTTATTGTAATATTAAGGTCATATACAACAAATGGTCAATAATAAAAGAAAGCATATATATTGTTAAGTTGTGAAAGAGTTGACAAATATAGACGTTACAAGAAGAATTTACAATTGACTATAATTAGAATTGAACGACGTGATTATCCATTTAAATTGTGGCAAAATAGTGGATAATGTTGGAGGATGAATTGTGAAGTTACTTTATGAATATCGTAATTATGAGCTACCAAATGAAAAACTAATTAGAAATTCATACTACTGACATGATTAGAAGTTTGGTGAAGCTTATAATCATTTTATGAACCTTGAAATGAACCTTGAAGGAGAACAACTAAGTGAGCGTACAATATAATATATGTATATTGAAGATCACATAGACTGTCAAGAACTGAAATGTAAAAGTTAATAATTACTAGTTATGTTATCAGTGTCTACATACGATTTCCAACATTCAGCCATTATCAGAAAACTGAGAAGATATGCAAGTAATTCCTAGTTGATGGAATAACACATCATACAGATAAAAGAATAGTAGAAGAGTACGAATAAAGTAACTTATTGGATCTGAATAAATAAATAAATAAAAGATACAATACTACAGTGTAGAGATTTGTTTCTAACAAGCTAATTACTCTTGACAGTCATCTTGTCACAACAACAAACACTATCAAACCCTAGTTTGTGGGAGTGAGGGAACAGAGAACATTACAGGTGAAGCTTTACTGTCACACAATAAACAAATTTCAAACATTTGGTCTAGTCTACACTATAACTTGAGCTTACATTACACGAAGATCAATTACACAAAATTATCACCTAAACATATGACCAATACTGTAGTGATTGATACAAGGCAAATATTCTTCTTTTTTTGTGTGTTAAGTGTTTAGAAGAAAACTGTTAGTAGGGATCCAACACTGTATGAAAGACTACCAGTTTTGGCAAATAGACGATTTTCTTAGAAAATTACATGAACAGGGTTAGTTTTGCCCACATTTCTGGCACAGAATGAGATATCAGGTGGAGTGCCGTGTTCCGGTTGCATGAGCCAATTTACAAACATTTCTTCAAAAATGTTTCTGACACAATTGAGCAACTCAGAATGGTTTCTCAGACCTTAATATCTTCCAACTTGAATAGGGACCCTCTCCTACATCATTTAAGGAACTTGACCATCCCAATGCAGTTGCAATTTCTTCAAGTTCACCAATAATAAATGTGGTGTCACGTATATATACACGCCCTCCTGGTCTTAGCATCCGATCCATCTCAAGCATAATGCTTGAGATGTTACACTTTTTCCTGAGAAGCAATTCGTTTATCAAACACTAATAATGGGACGTGTCTATAAAGGAAAAAGTATAGTGTGATACACACCTCTTCTTTTCAACAGAGAAAAGACCTGCTGCATGGAGCAGATCATATGTTCTAGGGTAGGTGTCAAATGGTTCACACCTGTCAAGGCAAAAATTCCCTACTCAGTAAAAATTAAGAAAATAAAAACAGAAACGTGAAAATATTTGGAACTGGTTTCAAAAGTAGAATAAATAAATAAACTAATGCTATAGATTGGTTTATCTCTTCTAGTTTAGATCTCGTTCTGGCAGTATGTGATTAATTGCTTGTTATGCTCAAATGCCTCCAAATTCTCAGTGAGCTCTCTCAACTAACTTAAATTAGACATAAAAGCACATTACATATCAACCTTCATAGTGTAAAGACGAAAATCACGTACCAATCATGCACAACTCCTATCAGCCCACGGTCATATATAACAGGCAAGGTATTGAATCCACTAACAGGGACAACATTCATAACCCAACAGTCAATACGGAGATCATGCAGTGCAGCAGCAACCCTGCAGTTATCAGAGTGAAAATAATGTCATAATACACAGAGATAACAGCTAGGTCAGACAATCATTCTATAGAAGCCAAATAACTGGCAAATGTAACAAAAAATCAGATAGAGATAACGAGAAAAGTAATACTCCCATACCCTCCAAATCCTGCCCTCATGTCCATTACATTTCTCAGGTTATACTCCTTCCAACGGAAAGCCCGAACATAACTGTCTATTATTTCAAACCAATATTTTGTATCAGCCCTGAAAAGTTCATCTCTGGATACAATGGCATCCAATTGGATGCTTTGGAGCCTTTTTGGTGGTTCATGGAGACGCAAAGGCCACTCTGTAACATTTGCTCCAAATCCATTACTAGGTAATTGAGTGATGCAAGCCTTAAGATCGACATACCTGCAAATTGTTTTGTGGCTATCATAAGTACTGATATTTTGTGATTGTAAAGAAATGCAGGCATAAAATTCTAATTGACAAGTCAAACTTTTACGGTATGGATCCATGTAGAAGGCCAAAGTTGAAACAATTTCTTTATTATAACTTTCAGTAAACTTTCTTGGAATGACAAAGAATCTTTTGACATCACTGACTCCTATTTTTTACATTCCAGTTCAAGTAATAATGAAGACCAAAAATGAAAGATATATGGCAAAATTAAACAATATATACAGTGTCATACCAAACATTATCTGGATCATCATTGGACTCACATAATGGAGGATGCACAGCCATGTCTCGACTAAGGTAGCAGTTATTGTTCATAGGCTTCCGCCATATAGCAATATAACCCTCCTTTCTTACAAGTTCCCAACAAATTCGAGTTGTCAAGTTCTCCATTTCTGTTCAGTCCAAAGACCATTGGGTTTAAAATTAAATATCAAATGTCAATATGATCTAGGTCATTTATACCATATCATGTTAATTACAGAAAGAATGGAGTGAGAAAATAGTTGACCCTCAACATTTAAGTATCTATCAACCCATTACCCATTGAAAATATTACTGCTGTTAGGTAAACAGAAAGTATGAACTACCTTTCCATTGCTCTTGAAGGGCATCTTCATGTTTGTAAACAGGCTGTGCTGCCCAGACAAAGTAGCCACCTGCTCTCAGGAGCCTGTTGGCCTCAAGAAGCAAAATTCCATCTCCATTAAAGCCATATAAAACAGAATATCAGTACAAAAAACTGAAGCATTAAGCATAATTGTGATCCAACTTTCATATATTTTTTTCTCAAGTTTATTAAGTCAATATATATAACTTTGGTTACATCTTAGTCTGAGAACAATTCATTCCAAAGGGTAGCTCAAATACTTACATAAATTGTTTGTCACATTGCTGATCAAAAACAGCAAATGATGGTGTGCTATCTACAATGAGCTGTGATGTATTATCTCTTTTAAGAATTTTAATAGATTTGCTCTTTTATGTTTTCCTTAACCTACTGTGCACTTCGTATAAAATTGATGTTTTCATTTCCCATCTCCATGCCTCCCAAACCCACCCAAGACATGGAAGAAACCCTCTAGATTATCTTGAAAAAACTTATCTGCTCTATAGACTCAATTCACATTTGGTCGTGATTTTAATGAAACTCCCCATACCACACTTCAAAATACCATGGAAACTCACCAAACCTCCTTAGAATTTAAAAACGAGTCAAACCTTGTTCCCCACCTCTCACTGCTACTGACCACAAAGCCATGAACCAATCCATAACCATGCCTTTGCAAATATCAAAGTCATCATCCGGTCCAAACCCTTCTCAAGTAGTCTATACAACTGCCAATACCACAACTACTTCCCAAACCCGTGCATCTTTCCCACCTACCCCATCCTTCCCTTTTCATTTCCCCAAGCTCCAATCCAACTACCCCCATTTCAGGACACAGACCCTCTAGATTGGTTGTTTCAAGCTAACTAGTACTTTAATTTTTACCAAATACCTTGGGAATTCTGCCTCCACATGGCTGCTTTTTTCATGCAAGAAGATGCTTAAGGTCGGGTTTAAATGTATGTACCAAAATCACAAGTTGGTTGATTAGCCAACTTAGGCTAGGGCTTTAGAGTTATCTTTTCGCCCTTCTACTAACCATCAAGCTTCAAGTTGTGCCAACATGGTTCAGTCTCCTATTACGAAGCCACTTTTCAAAAGCTATAGAACAGAGTAATTTAGTTTACTCTGAAAACGACCCTTAGCTGTTTTACTTCCGGCCTTATACCCAAGATTTGTTGAGAACTAGTCATCCAGCTGACTAGTACTAATTTTTACCAAATACCCAAAATCCAACATTCAAAACCTAAATACTCATAATTGACACCGTCCCTCCCATAACCATCTCAACACCTTTTACCTCCAACTAGCCCCATCCAAGCCCAATCCATTACTTCCGCCGCTTCATCCATACCCATAAAAAAACTCACCTATGCCGAACTTCAAGAACAATAAGCAGCTGGCGCATGTTACAACTATGATGAAAAGTTTTCAATCCGGGTCAAAAATGTATATAACCACACATTTCTCCTCTTGCTAGACAAGGATTTTGACCCCCCACCAAACACAAACCCTAGTCCAAACCTCCCTATAATCAATGAAATCCATGATCTGCTTCATTTCAACTAATCCTTTCAAGTCATCAACGGCACACATTCTTCTCACAGTTTCAAGTTTCAAGGTTCAAATATATTGCGAAATTACCCATCACAATCTTGGTAGATATTGATAGTTCTCATAATACACTACTACCCCGGTGAGCTTCTCTCTTGCAATTGTTCACCATACCCCTCTCGGCTATGGTTGGCAATGAAGACCATATTGAATGTTCTATTCAATCACACCCTTTTCGGTTATGGCTTCCCCGAAGGCACAATATCTATTCAATCACACTCCATCATCCCTTTTTACCTTATCCCTATTGAAGGGGCTGATGTGGTGCTAGGCATGGATTAGTTTCAACCTTAGGCCCCATGATAGCTGATTTTTCCACTCCTACACTTTTTTTAACCCATTACAACTCTCATTTTACCCTTTTCGGATCTACATCTAACCACTGCACAATAACATCTATCCACAAAAATCTCTCGCTTCTACACATAGACTCCATTGCATCTCTAAACTTGCTCACTTATCATCACTTTGACCATAACATAGTTTCTCCCTCCCCGCTCTCCACTTCAAATCTTGCCCCCATAACCCTCATCAATGAATTTCAACATGCCTTTCCCACACCCAATGGCCTACTCCCAGATTGTCCCCACAATCCTCTATTACCTGACGCCACTCATATTGATATTAAGCCCTCCCCTACCACTACTACCCTTATGCACACAAACAAACAACGGAATCCCTCATAGCCACCATGTTACAAGATGGCATTATCCAACACAGCACAAGCCCCTATCTGCAAAGAATTGTTTCAGTCACAAGGTCCTATATGTTTTGTTTTCGTATAAACTTTAAAAAAACATACAAAAATTAGGAGGTAAACAATGAGAGATAAAAGGAAAAATTAGAGAGGAAGTACCATCACGAGTCCAATTAATTCTGCATCTTGAGCAGTGGATGAGGTCAAATGCCTGGCTTGGGAATAACAAACGGTGTGTAGCAAATACTGCTGCCATGGAAGGCACACCTCGCTCGAGCGCAAATTGAATCTGATTTTCATGAACATCTTTTGGAGCTATTGAAAGAGTGGTCACATTACGTTGCATCAAAAAAGCACCAAAACTTGCCACTCCACAGCCAACGTCTAATGCAACTCTGGTGTTTTTACCAAATGAAATGTCAGGAACCATCTGCACATTCAATTTCAAAAATGCTCTCAATATGTTAGCAACAAATATCAGAACAAATTTAAATAAGTGACTAACCTCAGAAATCTGATCCAGGTATTTATCTGCACCATGTATAAATTGAGTTCCACCACCAGGAAAAACAAATTTATCATTCTTTATTGCTATCCAATTTTGTCCACCTTTATCCTCAACCAAACGTGTATGGGGTACATTACTAAACCAAACCTGTAATTAAGCACATGTTAACAACCCTTTCTTCCCAATCCAAACCAATTGAAAAGTGTGAGATGATACAAAATTTAAAGTTCACGTGTTTGTTAAATCAAGATTAACAAAATAAAGAGAAAATTCAGTAAATTTTGACCACAAAATCAGATTCAGCTCCCAGCATCTCATTAAGATATAAATCAAACTTCAAAATACCAAAAACTAACAACAAAAGTCTTATCCTGCTAGGTTAGAGTGGTTACATGGATCACACATTACTATTGTACTCAGTTAAAAACCAAATTCTTAGGAATATTATTTACCATGAGATTACTCATAACAATTTCTTCGAAAGTCCTTGGTCTCCCTCTCTCACTCTTCACATAACTAAAAATCATTTAATACATTCTTCTTATCGGTGCTTAAGACTCTAGATGAAAAGAAGAATTATTTTCCAGATTATCCTAATGATGAAGGTTCAGATTAAAAAGAATGCAAATTCCACGATCCCTATCAGTTAAATTTCTATCACCTGCTACCAATTAATCACTGTTCATCTCCAGCTCATTCATTTTACCTTCTCGCTAACACACAAGCATCTCAACAAAAATCATGCATTTTTTCATTTCAGAAAAGGCTCCCACTACTTAGTTCATTGGTTAAACAATTAATATATACATTCTATTTTTTACATAGAAAAACACTTAGAAGGGTACATTGGTAACACTTTCTCACGAAAACCTTCCACCTTAATCCTTAACTCCTACCCTTATAGGTTAGCACTTAGCATTCTCCTTGAACAAAGCATACATTATCTTAGAATGTGCTCACAAGCTCTCAATGACCATCCATGTCCAGCGTGCTAACTAATTAACTCTTTCAAAAATCACCACTCTCACCAAAGCCACAACCAAACACCCCTGCTCAAGTTCACCATCTAGAGAACACAAAACAACGTTTCATATGAAACAAAAACTGAACACATTAGTGAGCTGTACTTTGGCCAAGGCCATCCATGTACTAACATGTGCCAACTTCTCACCCCTTTCAAAATCACCACTCACCAAAACTACAACCAAACAACCCTTCTCAAATTCACCAGCAACATCAGACAAAACATCCTTTCACATAAAACAAAAACTAAACATGTTCGCGAGCAGTCCTTGGCCTATGACCATCCATGCAAAAAAGCGTGCTAACTAATCAGTCATTTCATCAAAATCATTACTCACCAAAACCCAAATGCAACTCACCAACCACCCAAAGAAAGAAGACAAAAAAAAAAAAGCATTTCACAAAGAAACAAAAAACTTACAGAGCAAGTACCTCGTCTCTGCTTTTGGGCCAAAGTACGGGCCTCCGGTAACCCTTGGGCGGCGGCACCAGACAGTTGAGGCCCATCCCTTCTTGGGGGCAATGCCGCTCGTACTTCTCCCCTCTCACGCTCCCTTCAAACTTCTTCATCACTTCCTCATTATCCAAACACGGCACATAATCCACCATCCTCACATCACACATCTTATACTTCTCCACTTTCTCCCTCACACCACCACTCTCCTTTACAAAAACGCTGCCGTTTTGCCCTTCCTCATCCAAACCCGGATCTAACTCCCCCACTCTGAAATCCTCCGTCATCACGCCGTTCCCGTCCAACACCCCCATTCGCTCCACCGGCGGTAACGGTGGCTCACGAGACAATTTCGGCTCCGGAAGATGAGGCGCCATCGCCAGCGGAGTCGGCGGAGGAGGAGGAGGAGGAGGAGGTGGTGGCTGCTCCGGCGAGGGTGCATCGACGGCGGCAGAAGAGGAGAAGGCGAAGGAAGAGTAAGAAGTGGGGGAGAAATGCGTGAAGAGGAAGAGAAAGAGGGTGAGGGAGAAGAGTGTGAGGGCGGTGACTCTAACAACAGATGAGGTTTTGAGAAAATCCATGGACCAAAGGGACTTCATTTGGTTTGAGTGTGTGAAAGAGAAGAAGAGATGAAAGTGTGGATCTCACTTCGGAGTTGAGACCAGAAATGAGATTGGTAGGAGAGTGAGTGAGAACATGCTTTAGTTAATGAGATCGCGTGTTTGTGTAGTTATTGTGTTGTTGTGTTGGACGCAAGAAATGGTGACAAATAGGATCGGTGAATGGGTGAAAAAGATACGCTCTCTCAGAATCCAAAACTGAGAAGAGGAAAGAAAAATAGACGTAAAAATTAATACTTCCAGCTTCAGGATGTTTAGATATCATCTTTAAAATTCAATTACGGAACACGAGATATTATCCATTTTGAATTTAGATTATTGAAGGTGTAACTCAGAATAGAAAAACTTGTTTACTATGTTATCCTGCATAATTTTAGTAGGTTCCATCATGGTTCATGTTATATTGTTTGTTAGTTTGAGCACTGAACAAAATTCTGGGGTTTGTGAGGAATACTTTTGGATTCAATTTCTCAAAATTTAGTCTAGATTTAATCGAGATAGAATGAATTTAAAATCTATATATATTTTTAACTAAATATTCAAAATTTTCAATCCATGAATTAAATATTTATTAAATCTATTTTGTAAATTAAAATAATTCAATGTAGAATCAACTAATTTACTCGACGAGAGATTAATTTAACTTAATATCTATATCATTTAACTTAATATTTATATCATCAGTGTTGCAAGCACTAATAATAGTAGAATTCAAAAACATATGATTATCATTCGTTATTATTTCATGATATCAAACCATGAATACAATACCATTTTAGATAAACCCTTCGTATTGGTGGGTATGGTGAAATTTGAGGATGTTTTTCCTGGATTGCGTTCCAATGAATTTTTAAATTCATTATATATAACTTTAGGAACGTTAGAGATTTGTTTTTCATTGTCTTCAATTCTTAGTTATTATGAAACTTCTCAAGTTTAGTAAACATAGATGAATTTTTTTTTCATTTTTATAACAAACCTTCCTCCTTCAAAAAAAAAAGAATCAATTATTTTACTCTTTATCACAATTTTTCTAATATAAATCTATTACCCCTCACCTATTTAGAAAAAGATAAAATTTATATTCACAAATCACAATTATCACATTACAAAACATAATAAAACTCATATCAGTTTAATTAAATTCAAAACTTTAAAATTTACCATAGGAGGAAAACACAAAATCCCTAAATTTCATAATTAAGTATTATACTAATTTAGGGAAATTGTAATTAGATTCATACCAATCTCATAAAAGAATCTCTAAAATCATAATTAGGGTTTACATTAATTTGGGATAAACATCCTAAGAAGAATCATGAATCTAACATACATAAATTATTATAAGATACTAACATTGATATGTGAGAGATCGTGCAACTCAATTTATGTGTTCTCCAACCTTTGTTTCCCAATCTATCTCTTTGTATTTTTTTTTTCTCTTCACACACTTTCATAATAACTTACATGGTAGAAATATCTTATAGCAAAAACAAAATCCTAATATCTTTTATAAATCAATGTTTCCATTAAACTTTTTATTTTATTTTTTATTATTATTTTCCATAATATAAAATTAATATAAATAATATATAATTATAATTTAAAAAATATATAAATATATAAAAAAAATTCAAAATATTTTGGGGGAGTCGTGGCTCCCCTTGCCAATATGATGTTCCGCCCTTTTATACCATATAGGCATATTGGTTAAGCATAAGTTCAACCTAGTTAACGTATCTCAATGTCACTTGAGTTTGACTTGAGAACTCAACCTATTGTGTTCAATTTGGGTATGACTTAACATAATCTCAAACAAACTCAGTCTAACTTAGGTCCAACAAAACTGACTAGAGGTGAGACTAGACTCACCAACTTGACTTGAGATCAACTAGTCTCACTTGACATAGCCTAACTCGATGTGGGTCAAGTGCTCAAGCCAACACAGGCCCAACTCGACATGGTCATACCTAGTCCAACCCATCTTGCTCCCACCTAGTTCAAACTCAATTTTATATTTTTTTGATCGTCAAATGTTAATTGCAAGTTTTTATTAGCAGGGAAGTTGAACGCATAACTTCTTTCAGCCTCCCTTCTAAACTCACCAAATCAATCTTTTTCTCCAAATTGTTTGGTTGGACTCAGCTTGACTTACGCCTGGGTCAATTCAGCACTACAAGAGCTCAAAACGACCTAACTCGACCTCAACTTGGATAGACTCAGCTCAACCTCGAACAAAGACACGGGCTCGAGGTGACTATGTTTGACATGGGCTTGGACTGACTTGCTTCAACATAGGCCCAAGTTGAATCAATGTTCAGACCGGCTTAGCTCGACTTCATTTTAAGCCAACTCGACTCAGCCTAGGATCTTACTGAATCATCTCGAACTTGTCTAAATCAACTTGGTTCGACCTTAGTTCAAGTCAACTCGACTTTACCTTAGTTTGGAGTGACAAGGGTCGACTAGGGCCAAGGTTGACTCAGTACAATCTAAGCATGGTTTGACTTGACTTAAATGGACTTAAGCCAACATTGTTTTAGCTAAATTTACTAAGTTTGGTCCAAACTAACTTGGTTCGACCTGACCCCGAGCTTATTCGACTCAACTTGACTTGGACTTGAGCTGACTCGGCTCAATCTAGGCTTAAGGAAAATTTGGCTTAACTTAGGCCTAATGGAGTCTTGATGTGGCCAAGCCTGACATGGTCTTGATGGGCTAACTTAGTTTGTCTCGAGTCCCAATTGGCTTGACTTAACTTTGGCTTGACTTTATTCAATCTTAATTGGGTTGGGTCTACTCTTAATAGGGCAAGGCTTGAGTTGGTCTTTATAAGACTAAAACCAACTTGATCTTAGCCTAAATTGACTAAATATGGATCAACCTCATATTATATGAACTTGCACCCATCCTGACTCGACTGAATTTGGGCTTACCCTAACTCGGTTCAACTTGGACCTAGGTTAACTATATTCGATTTGGATTCGAGTTAACTCGACTTGAATTGTGCTTGTGTTGATTCAACTCTATCTAGACATGATCTAACTCAATTCAACTGAGTTCGAACCGAATTAGCTTAACTTTAATCTAAATTGGTCTAACCTTACCTAACATGAACCTAACTTAATTTTAGCTGATTTGAATATGGTCCAATCTAATATTATCAATTTAGATTTTCAAAATATTATCAATTTATATTTGATTCAAATATAATTAAATAGATTGTATGAATATAGATATAAGATAACTCGTTTAAATCAATTTTAAATAGTATGATTTGATTTTTTGTCTTTTAAGGCTAAACATTCAGTTTTGATTATGATAAACAAAATTATTTATTTTAATTTAAAAAAGCACTACTATATCTCTAATATTAGTTAAAAATTTATTTATTGAACGAAATATAAATAGGCCATTTATTTATTGATTTGTCATTAGTATGCGACATTTCTAAAATAAAGCATTTATTTATTTTAAAATGAATATTAAGAAACTAAATATTTATTTGAAATTTTGAAAAGTGAAAAACAAAATATTACGAGAATTAAAACATATATTTACATACGTTATTAGAATTAATAACAGCGATTTTAAATTTTGTAAGTATAGAAAAACTTTGTGAGAATAAAAATCAGATTCACTAACTTTACATAAATTAAAAATGGATTTACATTTTATTTGTTTATATCTTTATGCAATAAAATTATTATAGTAATAAAATTCTGATAAAAACCTTTATGTTCACTTATGGTTTTTAATAGGGCATATTAGTTTCAAAGAGTAATACTATTATTATTATTTAAAAACAATGTTGGTGTTTTGTGGGTGGACAAAACTATAAAAGAGAATGCAATAAATCAATTTCCAATAATCAACCACACAAATTGATTTAAAAAATTATAAAAATATTGTTTTTATATTTATGTGGCCACAAGGACAGCGTGGGTGTGTAGATCCACCTTTGCGCGCTTTAAATTGGGAGTTAAATTTTGAGTTGTAATGTCTCGTGCCCCCATAAATAATTTTCAGGGAACTCAATAAAATAAAATATATGAAACTGAGCAAAACTAAATTAATTTTGTCCTGTGATTAATAATTAAAAATATTGATATCATTTTTCTTTCTCACATCCATCCTCACTTTTAATTTGTTGCAGTTCCGTCTTTTATTTCTCATTTGTTGCAGTTCCGTCTTTTATTTCTCATTTTCCCTTTTGTTTATTATTTAAAACTTTTTGTTCCAGAATTTTTGCTTTCAAAATATTATTCCGAAAATTTAGAAAATTTTCAAATACATAGTTGGAAATCACTTTTATAAAAATTAAAATGGTTATTTTGAAAATTTGATGAGGTACACAAAAATTGTGGGTTCCGTGATTGGGTTATGTAGTAAAAGCCTTAGACTTTAGTTATGTAATTGGGTTGTGTGCATGTAGTAAAAGCCTTATGTTTAGACTTTAGTTATGTAATTGGGTTGCGTGCATGAAGTAAAAGCCTTATGTTTAGATTGGGGTCTTCTCCCTACACATTTAACTATTTTTTCAATACCTCCAAAAACTTACATATTTTCATCTTTTTTCATAGTAAAAAGTAAAAGTAACTCTCTCTTCATTTAACACCACGACACTCAGCACTCCAAAAACCATTCCCCTCTACCCCTAAAATGCACCCCAAAAAAGAATTAGATTCCCTGCACCCCTGGTCTACTTTTTCAGTTTGACCTAAACCCTAAACCTAGCCGCCTTTAATTGCTTTATTTGTTGCTACTTCCTCCTCCAGCTCTCCACTCACACTTTCGGTTTCCTTCCTCCACGCCTCCACATTCACACTCTCGTTTCCTTCTCGCATTTCCTCTCCCCGTTTTGTGTCTTTTGTATTGGCGCACCCCTCTCTCCTCTTCGTTTGAGTCTGCAGCCCCACACACACTCCATTGCCAACAACACTGCCAACAGCCAAACAACCAAGAATTAATCCAGTTAAGTTATTCTATACCATGTATTTTTTAATTTTATTTTACGGAACGTGGTGTGTGCAATAGATGCATGAATATGTTGTTTATTTAGAAAATATAATCAAAGATTCATGTTTAATATGAACTGCGGAAGTCAAATTTTTTTTCTATGAAAGTGACCAAAACGGATGTCGAAATCCGTTTCATAAAAGTCTGAAACGGATGTCGACATCCGTTTAATGTATTTTTTTTTTGTTGTTTAGCAAAACGGATGTCGAGATCCATTTCATTAAAATCTGAAATGGATGTCGACATTTGTTTCATGTTTTTTTTAGCAAAACGGATGTCGAGATCCGTTTCATTAAAATCTGAAACGGATGTCGACATCTGTTTCATGTTTTTTTTTTTGTTTTTTCAGCGTTCCGGATGTCGAGATTCGTGTCATATAAGTCTGAAACGGATGTCAACATTCGTTTCATGTTTTTTTTTGCTTTTTTTGAGTATTTCGGATGTCGAGATCCGTTTTTAAAAGTTTGAACCGGATTTTGACATTCGTTTCATGTTTTTTCTTTTATATTTTGTTTTTTTGTAAGACTTTTTCATGTTCCTCACAAGCCAATCATGGTGTCACAATAATGGTTCCTCCCACAGTTCATAATTTGACATCCTTAATAAACAACAACAATTAAATAGTTTGATGGTTCTCGATCGTATTTCCTATATATTTTGTTCCATCAACTTCAATAGCAAAATATTAAAATAAAAATTCATTTTTAACCAAATATATTACAGTAAAATGTATATATTAGAGGAATCAAATCAACCGCTTTTGACCCCTAATGTTGATTATTTGCACTATCAGAATCACATTCATAATTTCTGAATGAATAAATAAGTAAAAAAAATATAATAAAAGATTCTTGCTAGATAGTTTTTAACTTCTACGTGAAAACAAATTATTTTTCTCTTAATTTTGAATATCAAAACTTGGAAGGTCACATGTAGGGTCTTAGTAGGGAAAAATGAAGACAAATGGTAGAGGCAGAAGCAGCATTTACATATTTTTTTTCTTGTGTTTCAATTGCGTATCAATTGTGCATGATGCATTAGTATATGTTATTGTTAATTTGAATTTGAGTGATATTATTGTTTGTTGGTGATTTTTCTTTGTTTACGTGTTGCTATATTTGGTTACCGAAAATTTGATACTTTTAATTATAGATATGGTTAGGACACGAGGTAATTTATCTAGACGAGTTCATGTAACACCCCATTTAATTAATAACCATAATTAAAGAAAGTGTCACACCGAATAATATAGTAAGCACGGTCCTAGAGTATAAACGTTACTCCTTACAGTTGTCCACAAGAAAATAGGAAAGAAACTAAGGCACACCACAATGCCAGTAACAAAATAGAGTAAGGAATCTAAAGTATTCCAAATAAAGTTCTAGGATAAGGCAATACATGGGCCACAGCCCTAAAAGAAAAGCCCAATTAAACGGAATCCAGCCTAGACAGGCTATGCAGCGGAGTCACCATTCCCTTGTTGACCACGAGGATTTCTCGCATCTGCTCATATCAATAAATTGATGATCATTGCAAAGAGAGAAGTCAACACACATAACAATCAAACAAACAAAGGGTAAGCTAGAACAAAAAAATGATTTAACATACAGTTACATACAATTTCATAGTCCAAGATGCTTATGTCAACCAATCATGTTATGACTTTCAAACAATACACTAAGACTCACGACACGACTCATCCAGATACATATAATTAGTTAGATTCAGCGGATGTTTGCACTTGTGGTGACCTTTACTACTCTACCGAGTTGCTCTACCAAGCTAATTGTTACAGTGTTTCATCCCCCACACACAAGGTTAGCCCTTAAAGCGTTCTAGGCCTCCTGCTACTCTCACAACTCGAGTCAGTACGCTTTATGTGAGACTAACTGACTCTTTAGAGTGTCAGCATGCAATCCTTACCTTGAATCCTTACTAAATTATATAAATGAGGCACCACCATGAACTCCCACTAACAGGGGTCATGGAATTACGTCTTGACCAATGAGGCACCACCATGAGATCTCACCTAGAGAGTCATGGAATTACGTCCTGACCAAATGAGGCACCACCACACAACCAACGTAGAATTACGTCCTAACCACACCAGAATCATGTCTCACCTCATGCACCCAAAAATCTCATGTGATAATTCAGCCAACCAACCAAACCGGTCATGTTTTTCTCCCATTTCATGCTCTACATAACAATATTTCATCAACCTCATCCTTTATAAATGCATACCAATGTTCATCCCAACCAAGTCATGACCTAATACATAATAACACATGCGAATCAGTCTCATTCAAGCATACATAGCAAGCCTTACCCCATACTAAGAGCAAAAAGACATTCAAAACAATCATGGAATAACATTAGCTAACACAACACCTCTTGCCCGAGCCTTCGCCCAAGCTAAAGGTTCTCGCTCAGGCAAAAGGGGTACTTTCGCTCAAGCGAGCCCTTCTCGCCTAGGTGAGAGTTCGATAGTGTGTGATGCAGGGTTCCAACGAGTTCTCGCTCAAGCTGAAGCGTCTCGCCTAAGTGAGACCACTTCTCGCTCAAAAACACAATCAGTTGCCTAAGCGACAACTCGCGTTGGAACCGGGGGTGAGTTCCTGTTACTCTCGCTTAGGCGAGGGTCACCCGCTTGAACGAGATTAGTAGGTTTATCGCCTATTCGCACCTGTCACACTTGTTTCAGCCAAGCATATACATACCACACAGTTTCATACAACCAACAATCTGATTCAAGTACCAAAGCCATCAAAACAAACAAGAAAAATAAGTAGAATATTAAGAAAATGTAAACCCTAGTTTCCCTTACCTTATCAAAAGCTACTGGGAGGAGGCTTAAGCAAGCAGAATGGTACTACAACTCCAAGGATAGCTTCGCAAGCTGGAAGCACGAACACAAGAGCAAAAATGAGTCCATAAGGATGACTCAAGACAGAACAACGCAATTGGCAAAGGAAAATATAAGAGAAGAGTGAAGTCTAACTTACATGAGGGAAACACACTACAAACTTAGAGGAAAGGGGCTCTCACTCAAACCCTAATAGAGCACTGCTGAGAGAAAAAGAACGTGAGCAAGGTGTTGTTTTTGCAAAGTGAGCTGAAATGAGAGGATTAGGGTTGTTTAAGGTCTTTGGGCACCCTATGGGCCAGCCTTAGGCCCAACAAATTAGGGTTGGCCCTTAAACATTAGGGCTGAAAAAAGTGGGTCTTATAATTCACACAATGCACTCGAGAGTTCTGCACATGGTGCTGCACGGAGGAGACCGACCTCTTCAGGTTGTAGAAAGGGTCAACACGAGGTTGATGTTGTTCAGGATGATGTCGTAGAGCATGAGGTTTCCGATGTTCCTTAGGACGAGGAGCAGGGGATTGATAACAATGGTGCAGGATTTCTAGGTGGTCCCTCTGATACTTCTTTATTGGCTCAGTACCAGGATCATGTTGCACAGATCATGTGATGGTCATGTTAGTAAGAAATTTTTATAAATGTTTTATTTTATTGTTGTTATGTATTTTTATTGTTTTATGTTTATTTTTTTCTTAGGATCGTGTTGTGAAAGTAGTCTCCCACATTAAAAAAGTGAAAAAATTAGGACCTCCTCACCCTTTTGTTCTCCCCTTTGTGGTAGCTTTTGGATTATCGCCTCTATGCGATATTTTATATGAATATCTCGATGTTGGGTTAATATTGGGTTTCGTGGAGAGATGGCATCCCGAGACTAATACTTTTCATCTACCAATTTGTGAGATGACCATCACTTTAGATGACGTCTGGTCGCTCCTTCATTTTCCCATCACTGGACAGTTTTGCTCCACTGAAAATCTTAAATATGAGATCTTAAATATGAAGATTCAATTGAGATTTTGATGACACTTCTTGGTGTTGATCAAACCATGGCTTGCAATGAGTTGAATCAAAGTTGTGGTGGACAAGTCAGACTTAGCTGGTTGAGAGAGTTTTATGATAGTTGTTGTGATAACGAGCTTTGGGAGTTTGTTGCACGCGCATATCTTTTGCACCTCTTAGGGTGCACGATATTTGCTAATAAAAGTGCCACCTATGTCCGTACCCATTACCTCGAGCTATTTAGAGATCTCCCTACATGTCGTAGATATGCTTGAGGAGTTGCGCTCTTGTCTACTTATATGAGCATCTAGGAGATGCCAACTTTGCAAATACAAAGCAATTAGCTGGATACCTACCTCTTCTACATGTACCATTTTATATTACATTTTGTTAAATATTTTACTTGTTTTTTCTTTTATATCAGAATAGTTAAATGAAATGTTATTTGATACATGCTTGGATATACGAGCACTTCCCTACATTGGGAAGGAAGCAATTACGGGATACATATGTGGAGACCGAACCCCGTGCTAGACGTTATATCACTGGACGCGCTACTTCTGCTATAGCTGATGTTAGAGTCCAATTGGATGCCTTAACATATGATGGGGTGATTTGGAACCCATATGTAGCACATAGGGCTGGTCGACCACTTGTTGTATCTGCCATGTTTTTTGGCTACCTCAAGCTTGGTATCCTCGTACACCGTCATCTGTTGAAGCGTGTGCTGCGACAATTTGGCTTCATGCAGCCTATTCCACGACCGTCGAGTTCGCTTCCCATGTTGGACTTTTCGACTAATGATGATTGGTGGAGAGACTACTAATAGTTTTTCGTAGTTCAGGTGGTCTCCGCGCCAGCTCCTTTTTCATGTTCGGATGGATATTTGCAGTGGTTTAGGAGGGTCTTCCATCCTTACATTTTACGCGGAGTTGAGGCCGAGCAACCTAGGGTTGTGGTTATGCGACTTCGTCGAAATTTGCCAGATGACATACTAGTTTAGAGGACGTTAGGGTCATCATCTTCTGGTGGTTTATTGGTATGTAACAAATTTATTTGTTCATATTAGTAACTTAAATATTGGACATTAACTTGGTATTATCAGCGGATGATAGATTGTAGAGACATTAGTGAGGGCACAATTCTTGGGATCGCACACATGAGTTATTACAGATAGCTCGTGATGCAACAGAAGAGGAAGAGACTAGAGGAGGACGTAGAGTTCGAGGTTGACGACCATCTACATCTGGATAGCCGATTTACTTTATGTTTGTATTTGGTGTTAGAATTTACATTTTTATTGGATTTTATATTAAATTATTTCATATATTTATGATTACAAATTCATACGTCTATTTTGTTAGCAATAAGACCAAAATATATCCGTCCATTGGCCAGAGAAGTTATTATCTTATATATTAGTAAAATAATTACAAACGTATTTTTTAAAAGTACATTACAATATGAAATTTCCTAAAATAAACTACAACAGTCAAAAATTTAATACAATTAACAAATATCAGTTTTTAATAAGATCTACATATCTATGATCCACTACGTGTAAATCTATGAATGCATGCATCCTATCTCTATAAAATGATGCCCACCCCTTTTCCTTTGGATAACAATTGCTAGATGATATGATATCCACCATCGATAATGGACAACCTTCTTACAGACGAACCTGTAAATATGTAATTAGTCAATAAAGAAATAAAGTTCTTTGAAAAAAAAATATATACCTGCACAAAATGAGAACCGTAAACATATCCAATACAAATTAGTCGATGTTGACTTTGCAAAATAGGTGCGGATGTACGAAGTGAGAATATCATCAAATTCTAAACTGGTGACAAGCACACGGGGATTACATTATATCGATTAGCAATCGCATAACCCATGTCTGGTATAGTCATTAACTTGTCTAGATTAGCCTGTATGTAATTAATTAGATTATAATCAAACAAAATGATAAAAACATTTAATAAATAAGTTTCAACATTAGTGTATAGAAGTCATGCCCCTGATGGTGAATGAACTAGCAAAGACTTTCTTAGTTCTTCCAGACGATCATAACCTCCAACTAATGTAGCATATTCATCTCGCCATTGACTAAGTTCTTTGTATAAATCATGTTTGATTAGAGGCCATGACTCCTCACCTATATCGAGCAATGCAGCGATGCATCTATACCCACAATGACCATCTGCCACTACATCCACAACATCCACTATATAAGGCTGAAAAACAAGATTGAACTGTTCTAGCATGTGTATTATCTTTTTCTTGGATTACACCTTTGGTCTTCAACTTGTTTTCTGTTTTTGCAACACACGTGTCTTGTCTTGATGACTCAATGAAGGCGTCAACATGCTCAAAATATGAAGGATCACGTTTGGTTGACTTCTTTGATCGATGACTTTTAGGTCCACCCTTCGTCTTAATTTTACTCGCTGGCGGCAACATCGATGTCATCGAAGGGCAAACTATGTCAAGTAATTTATGTTTGATGGTGACTTTTCCTACAATGTCAACTTCTTTGAAAAGATTAAGCAGTAGATCAACCTCGCTCTGAATAGATAATTGCCCTTCGGATTGTGAAAAAGGACACATTTGAGAAGCTCAACCTAGTCCACATGACATGAATTTCTTGGAAAGGAATCATCCCAGGGTCATATCGTGCTAATTCACACGCACATGAAGACCATAAGTTTGTTTGAGAATGCAGCGACAACGACTAGTATCGAATCCAATTTTCTTAACTCTTTCTAACTCTGGAGCAAGGAGTTCTAAGGCAGATCTAGAAACATATCCCACTAATCTTCTATAACTCAATGTCTTGTAAGAGTCACTTATCAGATTAAGACTTCTTTCAAAAGAAACCTTTATTTAGTTATGTTGCAAGATAATAACGTTGTGAATTCCATCCCAACACGAACAAAGGTCTTCCATAGTACTTCTAAGAACTTTCTTGAGGCTCCAGTGAGTAGACTCAACCCTAATACAATTTATACATGGAATCATATAAACCATTAATAAAAAAATGAATTAATAAGAAGATGCAAACATACCTGTTTGATGTAGTATTCCCTAAATGCATAACTTTGTTCGTCCACGCTTTCACAAAGTATTTCTTGTAAGGAATGATCCACGAGTCATTAACATATTCAAAAAATACAGGCCATGACTGGAAAACAAGCTCAAGATGATTAACACAATCGTTAAACTTTAACTCATCTTCACAGTCCATAACATTCTCCCATGCTTGCAGTACAACATCCCATGCATCAACAAAATTCACTAACATTTTGCACTTTGCCTGCACATTTTTTTGAATATGGAAACGACATAGAATATGATAACACTTAGGGAACACAATGCCAACAACATTCATTAGTGCCAGATCCCTGTCAGTTATAATGACTTGTGGACCACCCTCAGACGTCATAAACAAAACTCTTAGCCTTTCAAGAGTCCAAGTGAAATTATTTTGCTGGATTAAAATGCAAACACGACTGAGAAAGTTAAACCTGTTGAGGTGACACCAACAATCTCGAGCAATGGCAACCAATATTTGTTGGTTTTATAAGTACTATCCATTAAGAACACAATATTGAATGAATTTAACAACTTCACAGCATCAGGATTGGTCTAGAACAGATCGCTAACCACATCAGATTCATCAACACATCTACTAAAATGGATATAGTGATCACGTTCCAACATCAACATTAACTGTTGCAACTCGGTCCTTGAACCTCTTACTGAACGTTTGTACCTATATCTTGCATTATATACTTGCTTCAAAGTTGTCACATTATACTCATCTTTTTCTTTGAGAGTGAGAAGTATATTTGCAGGTTTTACTTGACTTTTAGTCATATCAACAAGCAACGAGTGTTCAGGGACTTCAACCTACCCGTATAAGGGTGACCAACTAGAGTAGATGAGACATCGTGATTATGGTAACCACATTTTACATTCAACATCCATCCCTCCCCTTGAGAGATGGGTTTGCCTCTCAATCTAAAGGGACAATCACATTTTCTTATCCCAGATAAACTAGGTTCTGCATCACATTTACATTTTCTATATTTTCCACCTCTTTCACAACCTAGTAATACATTGGTCTTTCTTCCAGGTTGTCCATTATATTTATCTGATCTTAGCATAATAACAACAAATCCAAGATTAAAAACAATCCCTCTAACCCACTTAATTAAATCTTCACGTGTTGGGAAGATATCATCAATTGTAAAGTGAGATGTATAATCTTGTTCGCAGATATCATGAACGAAATCAGAAAAGTTTGACATGAGACTACAATTTACTTGAGAATCCATTTGAGAATCCAAGAAACTCAAATAACTAAAATGATGATCTTCCATGATGAGCTATAATAAAAAGAAAATATTTTAATACAAAAAAAAACTCGATTAAGGCAAGCACATAAGCAAAATATGCAAGTAGATAACCAAAATATGCAATGCAACAGGAGAAAAAATTATCCTTAGCTCAAAATAAAAGAAACAAACACAAACACAAACTCGCGCACACAACCTAGCACACACACTGGACTCTCTCACCTAGCTGAAACACAACTACTGAACCTCACTGGACTCTCTCACCTAGCACATAACACACACTACCTCACAAACTCACGCACACGCTAAAACCACACTCACTACACTCTCTCACTCACGCACACAACACACTACCTCACAAACTCACGCACACCATTGCACCTCACTCACGCACACACTAAAACCACACTCACTCACTACACTCTCTCACCACTCACACAAGACACAACCTCACAAACTCACATAAACTCACACACATAACGTACTTCACTCACGCACACACTAAAACCACACTCAGTGGACTCTCTCACCACGCACACAACACACACTCAAACACACTGTCACCTGCACTCTAACCTCCACTGTCACATGCACTCCAACCTCAAGCTCTCATTACAACATTCTGTATCTTGGTTTTGCCTCAATGCTTCTTTGCCTCGCTTGCCTCGCTATGACATCTTCAACAAGAAAAAAAAAAACACGAAACGAATGTCGAGATCCGTTTCAGAAAAATGTGAAACGAATGTCGACATCCATTTCACATTTTCCTGAAACAGATCTCGACATCCGTTTCGTAAAAAAAGCAAAATAAAATGAAATGGATGTCGAGATCCGTTTCAAAAAAATTTGAAACGGATGTCGACATCCGTTTCACATCTTTCTGAAACGGATCTCGACATCCGTAATAGGAAAAAAAATACATAATAGATGTTGACATCTGTTTCACATTTTCTTGAAACGTATCTCCACATCCGTAGTGATCACAAAATAAAATATCCAACACAAGAGACAAAATTCCAAGATTCCAACAAACCATTAATAAAAACATGAAGGAATACTAACCTGTAACGTGCAAGAGAACAAGAAAAGCTTTAACAAATTGAAAACCACGTGTGGAATTAGCTTGGAGCAATGAGCTTGGAGCAGCTGAAGTAGTGAAAGCAGGGACACCACCACTGGATAGAGCACCTTCAAATGAAAGAGAGGGAAACCTGGGACCACTGGACAAAGTGCAGAGAATAACAACCGAAGAATTGAACGGAGGAAGCACAAGAAAGAAAATGGAACAGAGACATATTATTTGGGGGTGCAACGCTGAGTAATAAAAGAAACTGGCCCGCAGTAAATTGAATTTCAATTCTCTCAACCACCGAGACAAGTAAAAAATTTAATAGGGTCAAAACTGTAATTTTTGGGGGTACAGAAGAATTTTTTGGGGTGCAGGAAGAAGGCCCCATTTAGACTTTAGTTATGTAATTGGGTTGCTCTTCTCACAAGAGTCCTCAAAACTCACTAAGTAATATTTTTATGCTCAGCCTAATCATTTTCTTGTAATTTTTTTTTCATCATATGAATTATACTTTTTTTTATGCTTGACATGTTTTCAAAGTTACACTAGTTCATGACAAAAGTTCTGAGGCCCGTTAAGATTGCTCCTTATCTTTCAGCCCTAAACTAAAAGGGCTGCCCTTGTAAGTGGGCCTAAGGGCTGGTCTAGTAGATAAAAATCAATCTTAGTTGCCCTAAGTCTCATTTTCCATTCATTTCAGAGAACCTAAGACTACAACTGTCAACCCCCCTCCGCTAGGGTTTGCTTCCACTGTCATGTTGAGCTAAGAGGACTTGTACTCCATTACCTTGAGTCGCCCCTTGTGTTGCCGTTCTCCGCTGTTTAGGGGTCGAGATCTCGTGCTTATCATTTTCCAGGTAGGGAAGCTAAGACCTTACTCATATGTCCCGTTTCCTTCATTGTTTGACTGTTATTTCGAGTTTGTGTGGTTGGTGTGTTGCTATTTTGGTTCTGAACGCTTGAAATTGTTGTATGAATATGTTGTTTGGGCTGGAGCGAGGAACTGTTGCAGGAAAACAGTGGCGAGACCTGTGAATCTCGCCCAAGCGGGCCAGTCTCGCCTAGGCGAGATGAACAGGGACTCGCCCAAACCCTTTTTACGCGAAAGGTCGCCCAGGCGACCCACTCTTCTTTTTGAGCGAGCGAGTATCTCGCTCAGGCGAGAGAGGTCTCACCTAAGCGCGATCTCGCGTTGATTTCTGGATGCTTTTTGAGCCCTCGCCTAGGCGAAGGGGGCTCGCCTGAGCGAGACCCTTCAGCCTGAGCGAGGTGTTGGGTGAGACAGTGCTGTATTTAGATGCTTGTTTATTCTTGGATGATTGGTATTGGTTTGGGTATGAATGTTGTAATGAGAGACATGTATATAATGGAGTATTATGTATGCGTAGCATGATTCATGAATTGTAGATGATTGGTTTGGTATAAGAATTGGCATGTGAACTAAATGAGATGGGCATTATTAATGTGGCATGATAACGAGATGAGTTGAATTCTATGTACGTGGATTGGAATTAAAGTAACATGGTATTGATATGAGATGAGGCCCTAGACTCATGGGGTGGTGATGACCAGTGGTATGGATTCAAAATGTGATACGTATGAGGAATTGATCCCAGGGGTTGGTATGAAATTGTAAACATGATTTAATGTTCTTGTATTGCTGATTTATGAATGTAGGTCCGTGTCAGCGTGTAATTCCTTGGGGGTCTCTAGGTGAGACCTCCGGGGTTGCGCTTCAGTGGTCGGGACGTAATTCCATGGTCCTTGTTAGTGGGTGTCCATGGTGGTGCCCCATCTGTATAACTAGGTAAGGATTCAAGGTAAGGTTGCATCCTGACACTCTAAGGAGTTAGTTAGTCTCACCTAGAGCGGACTGGCTCCTGTGGTGAGAGTAGTAGGAGGCCTGAAATCTTCTAAAGGCTAACCTTGTGGTGAGGGAAATTGATTTATTGTAACACTGTAACACATAGCTCGGGGGTGAGCAGCTCGGGGGTGAGCAGAGGTATCCACCACAAGTGCAAGCATCCGCTGAATCCGACCAAGTTATATGTATCCGGATGAGTCGAGTCGAGTC